>Ga0209526_10001341_pt1 | contig 16359 bp, 14 predicted proteins | sample JacPinW_OM2H0_M1_FD_188566 | JGI IMG/M metagenome (GOLD analysis project Ga0209526, IMG submission 188566) | Forest soil microbial communities from Algoma, Ontario, Canada - Jack Pine, Ontario site 1_JW_OM2H0_M1 (SPAdes) (version 2) | ecosystem: Environmental > Terrestrial > Soil > Boreal... | reverse complement strand
CCTGGTAGTTGTCCCAGAACCGCGACGCCATCGCGCTCAAGCCCAAACCAATAGACCGCGACAGTTGCCGCCATGATGCCCACCAGCGCGCCCGGAATGCGCGGGCTGATCCATTCCGCGCAAACCGTCACGGCAAAGACAGCGAGCCCCAGCCCGAGCGAAACGCGATTGGACTCGCCAAGCTTGCCCCCGATTACGAAAGCTTTCTGCAACAGGCCGCCTTCGGGAGCTGCTATTCCTAGAAGAGGAGGAAGCTGGGAGATAACAATATGACAGGCGATGCCGGCCAGGAACCCAATTGTGACCGGCCTCGATACGAGGTCGGCGATCCAACCGAGCCGGAATACGCCGCAGCAGACAAGAATTCCCCCGGCCATAAGTGCAAAGCTTCCGCAAAGCGCAAAATAGTCACCGCTTCCGGAGGCGGCCAAGGTAGCAAGGCCGCCGGCGAAAATCGGGGCGATGGTCGAATCGGCGCAGGCCACAAGAAAATGATTGGCGCCGATGGCCGCGAAGCCGATCGATGCGGCCGCGAAAGCGGTCAAGCCTGCGGTGGGCGGAAAGCCGGCAAGATGCGCGGTCGCCATTTGCGTGGGAAGGGCGACGGCGGCGAGCGCCAGCCCGGCTGCAAGATCCTGGCGCAAATCCCTTGCCGCATAGCGGGCGGCCGACCGGATGCAATCACTTGCTCGCAAGGCCTACCTTTGCGCCGATCGCGGCCTTCAGCTGGGCATGGTCAGCCTTTGTCAGCGCGGCATAGGCCATCGCGAATGAAGCAAGCGCGTCGTCGAGCACTTCTGATTTTCCCATATAGCCGGCGAGCAGGGCAGGGTCGCCGCCGCGCGCATGTGCCCGGGCAAGCGTCCTGCCGCAAAGGTTCGCATAGACATCGAGCGCGTTGCCTTCGATGACCTCGCCGATCGAACCGAGACGGCGGTTCTTGAGCTGGCGGACGTAAAAATGCCGGTTGGTCTTCGGGTCTTCCGTCCAGCCCAGAAAAAAATCGCTCGCGGCCTGCATCGCGCGCTGGCCCTCGACGACCCGTCTGCCTTGCTGGACGAGGCCCGGCGGCGGCGCAACGATCGTTTCGAGTACCGAAGCAAGCGCCTGCTTGACTTGCAAGAACAAAGGCTCACCATCCGCCGTCATGAAAAGCCCGATCGCGCAAAAGGTGCCGACGCTGCCGACGCCAACGACCTTGATGGCGACATCGGCAAGCGCATAATGTTCCATGAGCGCGCCCATTTCGGGCGGGAGAGTGGTTTCGTAATCGGCGAAGGCGGCATGCGCATGAATCTTGTAGCTCTCGGTTGTCGCGGTATCGAAGTGATAGATCAAGGGCGGACGGTCCTCGATATGGGCGACGTCCGCTTTCGTCGTCGCGAGATGCGGGAAATTGTCGTCTGCCGCTAGATCTTTTTTTGCCTTCACTAAGGTCGAAAGGATTTTTTCGCGCAGCCTGTAATCATCGATCCGCTTGACCTCGCGGCTAATGTCTATCCGCGTGTGCCAAACTTCGAGAGGCGACATCGTGGCGAGGTCGAGGATGAATTCGCGATAGGATTTCGCCGTGGCTTGGGCAAAGGCGCGGGCCTTTTTGGCTGGCATGTTTGCATCAAGAGCGGCCACCGCGACGCTGGCCGCGAGCCGTTTCAGGTCCACCGTGAAATCGACGCCGGGCAGTGTCTCGTCGAAATCGTTGATGTCGAAGAGGACGCGCTCTTCCGGCGTGTTGAAAACCCCGAAATTCAGCAAATGGCAGTCGCCGCAGGCCTGCACATGGGCGCCGGTTTGCGGCGAGGCAGCCAAATCATGCGCCATCACCGCGGCGGCGCCGCGCAGGAAGGTGAAGGGCGATTGCAACATGCGCTGATAGCGGACCGGCAAAAGTTCCGGAATGCGCTCGCCGTCGGGCAGGGCCAGAATAGCAACCGGGTCGCGGCGGGATGCCGGCGGGCACTCGGCATGGGTTTCGCGCGCCACGCGTTTGCGCAGCGCCCGGCCGGCTTCGTAGCGTTCCGCTCGCGGCGCATTTTTGGACGGAATGCCGTTCAAATGCGGATGTGGCATGGCGGGGCTCCAAAACAAAGATTTCGAATCTAAGGTAAACCATTTTGCCCAGCCGTGGAAATATGCCGAAGGCTAGGGAGTGTCCCAGTGTGAATTTCAGCGATGGGTGGGGAGCCGTCACTGGCGAAAGCCACCTGAATGACGCCAGTGCGCCATTACCGGAAATTAGCGTCTTTATCCAATTGGACGACCTAATGAACCGAAGGCCAGCAAGCGTGGCACCCCATGAGCTTTGGGCCTATGGGGCTTCAGCACGCTGAGGAGAGATCGATGTCAAATTTCTGTTTTCGTCTTCTATTCCGCCTCGGAATGGCGGTCGCCTCAGACCAAACGGAAGTGAACCTCCAGACGACGCTCTGCCCTCACCCGTTGAAGCTGAAGGCTAGGACTGGCACGCTTAGTACAAGCCGGGGGCTGGCCATCGAATCTTGCGCATATGCGTCAGAGGGAGAGGCGCGAGGATTTGGCACTCGCGTTCTAAACGCGATGCTACTAGGCGGTGTTGTGCGGAGGTTGGGCGTGGACTTCGGGACGGGAAAACGGCGAGCTCAGTTTCACGAAGACATAAAGAAGGATATCGCAGAGACCGGAGCCACTCTTCGTGACGAGGTCGATGGATTGGACGTCTACGAGGACTTCAACACAATTTTCTTTGTGTTTGACGGTCACGCAACCGCACCGGGCAGCCCAGAAGACGTGGGAGATCTGATCGATGTCGCGGCAGCCCACGCACAAGCGCTAACGGAGCGACAGAGAATTGCCGCCGAACTTCTCAATGACTCACTATTCGAGGTTTCCACCGATGCCTCGTTCCTTCTGCGCATTTCTGCAATCGAAGCTCTTTGCCCACAGGCCCCAGCGAGCACTGCATACGTCACGCTCGCTACGACACTGCGTAATGCAATTCCATCTGACGTCCCGAAAGAGGAGCGGGAAATAATGGAGTGTCTGTTAAAACGGGATACACGCAGACAGTCAGTTCACAGCGCGTACATGTCAAAGTTCAGGTGTTTACTGGGCAAGCATAAAGCAAAGGAATTTGAGAAGCTTTACAAATTGCGCAGCAAGTTTCTTCACGAGGGGCTAGGGCGCGGCAACTTATTGGAGCCAGCAGACGCAGCATTAAATCTGGCTCAAGAACTGCTCCTCGCTGACGTGACATCTGCGCAGCTCCAGTAAAATGGATGCCTTGCCCGGCCGGCGGGCGCACCCGAGAACGGCTATCAATTCTCATTTCCCGGAGGAACATCTTGATGATAGCTAACGCTCAGCAGGCAAGAAGCTGCCAGCAACGGCGTTATTCGTGCTGCAGCAGTGCGCCGTCCTAATTCCGAGCCAAGTGCCCTAAGCTGCTTAGCTCGTGCCCGCAGGCGCGACTTCCGCAAACTTTCAACTCCCGTCATCGAGAACTCTGTGCCAAACTTCCGCAAACGGGCCGGAAGCAGAAAATCAAACCGAGGCACTACCGAAGGCCCGCGTAACCAGAGCGCGCGCCAATCCAGGCCTAAGCTAGCTCGCCACGAGCGTTACGATCCGGAGCAGAACGAGACCTGCCGCGAGCACGAGATAGGCGCGCAAGACAAGCATCCAGGTCTTTACCGCAATCGACAGGCGCGGCGGAGGCAATTCGCCGAGCGGCAGCATCCGCCAAGTTCCGCGCGACGCTAGATCCACCGGCGCGATCGCCGTCCGGCCGTCCTTTTCACCGGCCAGCAAAACACCCAGCGCGACGAGAATGCCGAGGATGCCGCCGCCTCCAAGAATAGAGAGAATGACCTTCTCGCTGGCCGCCTCCGGGAACATGACGGAGGCGGTGAGAATGATCGACAACATCAGAAGAACCGCAATAACGCCGCCGGTGAATAGGTTGAGCCAGCGGGTGTTGACCCATGGACCGAGCACCGCCTTGTCGTTGCACAGCAGCAGCAGGAACACCGTGGCGCTCGGCAAGAGCAAGCCGGCGAGCGTCTGCACCGCATTGGTCAAGAGCCCGAGCGGCGCGCTGGGAGTCGACGAGACCGGCGGCGACCACAATCAAGCCGCAATAGACAGCATAAAAACCCTTGGCATCCGACGGCTTGCGATGCAGGGAGTGCTTCAGCGACAGCACATCGCCGATCGCATAGGCTGTCGACAGCGACACCGCCGAAGCGCCGATGATGCTGGCGTCGATAAGGGCGATGGCGAACATGACGCCCCCTGTCCGGCCGGCATATTTGCTGATCCCGCTCGCGACGGCACCGGCGTCGGCGAAATTGCCGAATTCCGGCTTGCCGGTGAAAGCCGCGGCCGTGATCGCCATCATGGCAACGGCGCCGACGATGACAAGCACGATGCCAAGCCAAAGATCGGCTTTCTCATAGCCGAACGTCAACAGACCCTAGAGGAGATTGAACGCTTTTTTTCAATGATGGCGACGAGACCGACAAGGGCAATAGCTCTTGCTGCGACGCCCGGAGGGAACTACGTCAGGGCCGTATACATGGTGGACATAATGGTGGTGGTAGACGTCACCACCTTCATAGCCGCCGCGGCCGCCGTAATAATGCTCATGGCGCTGTCTGAAATTCAAGGTGATTCCGTAGCCACTTTCTTCGTGGCCGTCACGCCAACGGTCGCCGTCTTTGTCCTCGCGGCCACCCAAATTGCCTTTGTCCTGGTGGCCGCCCATGCCCTTCTCGACGTGGTCGCCGACTTCGGCGCCGGTCTCCAAGGCGTGAGCGAGCGGCTGATAAGCGAACAAAGCAAAAATCGAAACAATTGCGATACGATACATAATGAAATCCCTTTTCGGTTCCGATCTATAACGCGGTTCTAACTGCAACATTTCTTCAATAAAAAAACCTACTGCCCATTGTCCTTAACGGGGGTTGTGCAAGTCTGGACGGAACCGGGCCGCTGAAACTTAAATTCTCCTCGCGCCGTGATGTGTCAACCCTCAAAAAGCCCTTTTCAATCGGATGTGCTTAACGAGCTCGCGCGGAAAGGAACCGGTTTCACAAGCGGCACCGGCCAGCTTCCCATAGCGGCGCGCCCGCGTCACATTAAACGCGCATGATCTCTCTGCAAGAAAGTTTAATCGAGAGCCGGGTCAAGCTCGATCCCCTAAATTACCGCTCCGGCCGAGCGTCGTTGCTCCAAGCGTGACCCGCAGCGCCTGCCCGGCGTTGCGGGCTTTTGGGGAACGCCTCGCCGTGTTACCAACCGCGGCAAGCATAAGGGTGCCAGTAGCACCACCGGCCATAGCCGCCGCCCCAGCCCCAGCCGTGGTGCCAGCCCCAGCCGCGGCCGCGCCACCAAACTTGCTCGACCTTAGCAGTGTCAGCGCCATCCGTGAAGATTGCGGCCGTCGCTTGTTCCGTGACCACGCCTGGCAAGGGAAGTGGAATCGCGCGGGCGGCTACGGATGCCCCACCAAGGAGCAGAGCGCCCCCCGCAAGGCTCAAAGCATACACACGAATTGTACGTTTCAGCATGTCAAGATCCCTTCTCTGGGTCTTCCGACTCAATTTTCCCGTCGCCGCAAGACTGCGACGGATGCCATGAATACACACTGAACGGCGAATTAAATCGAGGCAACATATGCATGCGCGCTCCGCCCCGAGGATTGCAACCCCATCGCCCTTGATCGGGCAATAGGCCCCATCTCATCTGACCAAGAAGCCCGGTTAATGAAATCCTTGCGTTAATGGAGCGGCGGCGAGCGTTGACGGGAGCGGCTCAAACTGGTCTACATTGAACTCCATCGGGCGCCATTGGCCGCGCACGGCATGTTCGCGTAGCCATTCGAGACCGCACCTGAGATGAATTTGCTTACCCCTTTCGCCAACGCCTGGCACCATCGCGAGTTGATCAGGGCCGTGGTACGGCGTGAACTGGCGGTCCGTTTTCGCGGCACGATCCTTGGCTGGGTGTGGGCGATCTTCGGGCCTCTCGTCATGCTCGGGGCCTATACGGCGATATTTTCCCATGCGGTCGGGGTTCCGGCTTCGGCAAAGGGCGGCGGCGTCGGCAGTTACGCTTTGTCAATCTTTACCGGATTGATTGTCTTCAATCTGTTCAGCGAACTCGCCTACCGCGCGCCGGGGCTTTTGCATGAACACGCGGGCGTCATTAAAAAGTCCATTTTCCCGAGCGAGACCTTGGCCTGGACGGCGACGATCCGCGCCGCCGTCTATGCCGCGATAAGCTTGGTGGTTCTCCTCGTTTTCGAGCTGGCGCTGACGTGGTGGCTGCCGCCGGCGAGCTTGCTACTGCCCGTGGTCGTCGCGCCGTTCTTTTTGTTCCTGCTTGGAATCTGCTGGTTTCTCATGGCCCTTGGATCGTTTACCCGCGATGTCGCACATCTCATGATCTCGATCGTGCCGGTCTTCATGTTCGCGACGCCGATCTTTTATTCGATCGACGACGTGCCGCCCAATCTGCGCATCTATCTGCATCTCAATCCGATTGGAAATTACGTCGAGATGATCCGCGACCTTCTCTTGTTCAATAGATTCCCGGGCCTCATCCTTTATTGCGGTACGGTCTTGGCCTCGCTCCTCATTTTCTTTTTCGCGTATCGTTTCTTCATGCAATACAAGGCCGTGTTCGTCGATGTCATCTGATCTTGTCATCAGCTGCGACCGGGTCGGCAAGGCGTTCCAGCTCTATATGCGGCGCAACGATCAGCTCAAACAGGCGATCTTCGGGCATTGGAAGCAGTTCTACCATCAGCATTGGGTGCTGCGGGACATCAGCTTCAAGGTTCGCTGCGGCGAAAGGATCGGCATCGTCGGCCGCAACGGCGCCGGCAAAACGACGCTCTTGCAGATCATCTGCGGGATAACCTTGCCGACGCTCGGCAAGGTGCAAGTCAACGGGCGGGTGGCCCCCATCCTCGCGCTTGGCGCCGGCTTCGACCATGAGCTGACCGGCCGGGAAAATGCCTTGATCGGGGGCGCCATTCTCGGCCTGCGGCGCTCCGCCGTCGAGGCGAGGCTTCCCGCGATCGCCGCCTTCGCCGGTATCGGCGACTTCTTTTATCAACCGCTCAAGCTCTATTCGAGCGGCATGGCGGCGCGGCTTGCCTTTGCTGTTTGCGCGCATGCCGACGCGGATATATTGATCGTGGACGAAGCGCTTTCGGTCGGCGACGCGGCTTTCGGCGCAAAGTGCGACGCTTTTATCAAGGATTTCGCGAACCACGGCACGATCCTTGTCGTCTCCCACGATCTCGAGACCCTGGAAACGATCTGCGACCGGGTCATCTGGATCGAGGACGGCGTGGTGCGGAGCATAGGGGCCGCCAGGGACGTCATCGCGCGTTATCGCGAGGCGATCGACGGCGCGCCGGTGCCGGCGCTCGCCGCAAGTTTCTGACCTGTTTCTGTTTCATGGACCCGGCTGCGCGGCGACCTCCTTGGGCAGCGTAAAATTCGCGTTTTGCCGCGCGATCAGGATGATGGCGGTGGCAAATTCCACAATGATCGCGAAGCCAACGAACCATACGAAACGCGGATCCTGACGCACCAGCGTTTCGGCGCAAACGAGGATCGCGACATGGATTGCCGGGATGGCGAGCAGGGTCGCCCTTACCGCCGCCGAAGCACCGCCGCTCGCGGAGGCAACGTTTAAGACAAGCCCGATCGCGAGCAGCGCATGGACCAGGGCAAGCGCAGGTATGCCGCACCGTTTCGCGGCCTCGCTCATCCATTCGTCGAACCGGCGCGGGTCTTCGCCGCTTGACGGCCGCTCGCGGAAGAATTCGAGGAACGGCAGTTCGAAGACACCTCGCCAATTGCGTTGCGGCAGGCTGCCAGAGCCTTGCATGCCGATCGGTATCGCATATTCGTCGAAATTCGCTGTTAGTATTGTCGAGCCGTCCGCGGGAATTGTCTCAATGGAACCGTTGCTCATGATCAATACGACACCATTCGCGTTGCGGCGGAATTCCGCTTCAGTCGCGGTGATGATTTGCTCCTCGTTCTTCTCAGTGGAGAATTGATGGATGAACATGCCCGAGACAACATCGGCGGAATGCCAGCGGCGGAAATAGAGCGTTCGCGCGCCATTGTCGAAGGTGTAGAATTGCGCTGGCTCGAGCATCCGGTGATTGAGCGAATTGCGGATCACATAAATCACGTCTTGCATCTGGCCGGCATGGGCCGGCGCGAAAACAAACGAGGTCCAATAGCCCGCCGCCGCCGCGGCAATCGCGACAGAAACGGCCGGAAAGGAGATCGCCCAGGCCGAGAGGCGCATGGAATAAAGAACCGCGATTATGCCGTCGGCCGACATCCGCGCGAATTCGAGAGCAACCGCGACGCCAACCGCCATCGGCAAGGCGATGTAGAGCACCGTCGGCAGGATGCCGAGAAGTGCCGGCATAAGCAGTCCGCCACGGATCGCGGCCGCTGGAAGAAATTGAAAAAGCGTGGTCATGACGACCGGAACGCAAAGCCCCGTTGCGATTAAGAGGGTTGCGAGCGCGATCCGTTTCGAAAGATAGAAAAAGAGGACGCGGGGCATTGAACAATCCCTATCGCGCCCGCCCTATGGCGCCCGCGGATTAATCACGTTTTCACCCGCGCCGCGGCTTGGGCGGCGAATTGGCGCCAAGCTGCATCGAAAACGCGGCCGCGAGGGAGACTTACCGCGCCAGCCCAATGCGCGAAATAGATTTTATCGCCAAATACATCGCGCGGCCCTCCGGCGTCGAATGTCACCCCAGCGGCCTTGTAGAAGCTCTCGCCGGAGGCTCCAGGAATGCAGTCGCGCAAAGGGGTGATCTTCAAACCCATCCGGTGCGCGACGAAATTGGTCACCGGCTGGGCGAACAGCATGCCGCGCTGACGCACGGCATGAAAGATCGCCTCGTCCTTTTCGATCACGTCATGGAAGTCCTTCAAGCCAAGAATCTCTTTCGAGGCGACGAAGAACCCGTCGTTGAAGAGCATCGCGTCGCGAAGAAAATCATATTGTTCGCGTTTTTTATTGTAGACATAGTTCGCCGTCGGCGCGGCCACGATGAAATCGCTCTTGCCTGCTTCGAGGCGGCCGAACATCTCGCGAAAATCGCGAAACAGGATGACATCGACATCGAGATAGATGACCTCGTCGAGCGGCAGCGCGAAGGCAAGAAATTTCCGCAGACGCCGGCGATGCCCTGGAAACATCGGGTAAAGCCGCTTGGCCAAGGCGTCGAGCTCGGCGCTGTCCGGTTCGACAAAATGAACGCCATAAATACCGGCGGCCCGGCGCGTCAAAGCAACATTGTCGTCGTAAGGGATAAGATAGAGAGGGGTCGCCGCGTTTGTCGCGAGATAGCTTTCGAGAAATGGCAGAAGCCAATTGACGATCTTGTCGTTGGCGATGATCGCCATGCCATGGCTTCTTGATGGACAAGAGGAATTTTGCATTTTGCTCTTGATTTCAACTTTTATCGGGGCCATCGCCAGAAGGAACGGCGACGAGCGGCGTCGCTTCTCGTCGTAAATTCGACGGCGAAACTGCTTTTTCGCGGACAGCGGCTCAAGCTATGGGGAAGCTCCCGCTTTCCTGTAGCTCGACGAACACGGCCGGATCAAGCTGTAACTATGCTGGGCGGATATGGCCGCGAAGATGGAATGAGACAAACTATGCAGGCGCAAGATCCGCTGGCTCGGCGCATAAATTCGGCCGCCCGCCTAGGCATGCCGTCCTCCCCGCCGCTCGCGGGGAGAGCCGTGGCGATTGTGCATCCGGCATGGCATTCTTGCGGCAGCCACCAGGTGTTCGTCTCCCAGGCGCGAGCCTATCGCAGCCTCGGCGCGAAAGTCGTTAGTCTCGCAATCGGAGATGATCCCGGCTGCGGCGATGGATCTCCTGCTTCCAAAGCCTACCTCGCCGCGACCGGCGACCTTGAGGCCGACGCCCGCATCTTCGCGGGCATGGCACTGCGAAAAATTTTCAACGGCGGTTTTCTGCGAGCCGGCAAGCAATGGATGCATGGCAATTATGCCGCGATGCGGATCGAGATCGCAAGGCTCGCGACCATCCCGGACGCGCTCGTATCCGCGCCACGCTTCGATCTCATCCACTGCAACCATTTCTTCTGCATGCCCGTGGCGATCCGCCTCCGCGAGCGGCACGATTGTCCGATCGTTCTTGACACGCACGATCTCCAGGCCCGGCAATTTGTCCTACGCAATCGTGCGGGATGGGCCTTGCCACCGGTGGCGCGCTACGAAGACATGCTCGCGATCGAACTCGACGCCATGCGGCCGGCCGACATTTTGGTGCATCTCAACGAGGAAGAGGCAGCCGCTTTCCGAAAGCTCATTCCAGACAAGGGGCACGTGTTGCTTTATCCCGCTGTCACCGCCATGCCGGCAGGGCCTGGCGGCGGCAATCCCATTATCGTCGCCAGCGCCAATTCCGCCAATCTCCTCGGCCTCGTCTGGTTTTTAAAAGAGGTCTTGCCGCTGGCGCCGGGTGTCCCGGTCCAGATCTTCGGCCATATCGGCCGCGAACTTCAATCGCGTGCGCCGGGTCTATTCAAGGCACATGCCGGGCTCTTCCGGGGAAGGGTCGAGGTCGCGGACCTCCATGACGCTTATCGTAACGCCGCAGCCGTTCTGCTACCCGCCACCGCCGGGCACGGGATCTCGATCAAGACCATCGAGGCGCTGTCTTGCGGGGCGCCCCTGATTGCGGCGCCGCTCGCCTTTCGTGGCCTCGGCATCAACCCGGTCGGCCTTCCAAACGTGACTGTCGCGGAAGATGCCGCCGGTTTCGCGGCGGCCCTGCGCCGCGCCCATGCCACGCGTCATTTGCCCGGTGCAAGCCGGGAGTTGGCGGCCACGCGCCGGATCTATCAACAGCAATTTGCGTTCGACGCTTATCGCAAATCGCTTTGGGCGATAGTGGGGCGGCTCGTAGAGACTTGAACGGGGATATTCACGTCGGAACCTGCTTACTCCCATTCCACCACGAAATGCTTGGGAAATTGGGTATTGCCGGTCTCGATTTGGCCGGCCTCGCCGGCCGCGCGGCGCAGGCCCGGCCTTGTGACAAGAGGTTTCAGAATCGCCGGCAGCACGGCGCGGTTGACGTAGGCGCCGAAACATCCGTGCAGCCCATATCCCCACAGAATGTAGTCGCTCCAAGGCCTGTCCGTGCGAAACGCTTCCGGCGCCTCGATTTTCATCGGATCGAACATGGCGGAGAGATTTGCCGCCAGCACCATGGTGTCTTTGGGGATCTTGCGGGCGCGAAAGTGTCCCGCCGCGATCTTGGTGTCGCTGGCGGCGCGCCGGAAGATTAACGGATTGATGGGATTGAACCGGAGCGCCTCGAAGACATGCGCGGCAAACAGCGCGTCGTTGCCGTCGAGCGCGGCTTGCTGCGCCGACGCGAACTCCTCGGGCCGGTCGAGCAATTGGTCGAGCGCCTGCACGGCTGCCTTGGAGAGCGTCGGAATCGCGCCGATCACGAGCCCGATGAGATTGTTGCGGATGTCGAGATCGTCCATGCCGGGCAACCCAGCCGCCTGCATGACGAGGCAGCGTCCGAGCACGTCGTCCTTCGTCTGGCCGGATGCCTTGCGCTTGGCGATGGCCGCATCGATCACGGACCGGCAGGCGGCCGCGGCGTCGAGCGCTTCGCAGTCCAGCGCGGATTCGCCCCGGACGTCCGTGAAAAGATACCGGAACATGAGCGTCGCCCATTCCATGAAATCGCTATCGGGCGCGCCTGTGACGCCGAAATAATCGGTGACGATTGCCGTTGGCACGGGCAAGCTGAGCTCCGGCGGCACGTCGATGCGGCCGGCCTTTACGGCGACGAGCTTTTCGGCGAGCCTCCGGGCCAGCGGCTCGACGGTCGCGGCGACGTCGTCGCGCCGCATCGCAAGACGCATGTTGGAGACGTCGCGTGCATAGAGCGCCGTGTCCTGCATCCCGAGAAAGAAATTCTCGCCTCCGGTGATCGCCCGCATCCTGGGCTCGTAGACGACCTCGAAATCGGCGTGGCGATCGAGCACCTCGATCACGTCGTCGTGGCGCGTCACGAGCGCCGTGCCGGTATTTGGATAGGCGGTGAAGAATTTCCAACGGACACGGAGATTGGGCAGGAAGGCGCGAACCGGCCGCAAGGCGAGCCTTTGGACGCGCGGCTCCTGGAACGCCGCCTGCGCCTTTGCCTTCAGGCCAGAACCCTTGGCTGAGAGGATCGCTGCCGGAATCTGGTACACGGCAGCGAGTCCATCGAGAATCATGCGCAAGCGCACAATGAGAACCGTGACAAAATTCGGCGATGTCATCGCTCGTTCTCCCCGTACTTGCGAGTCTTACGTGGGATCGACCACGCCCATGCCGATCATGCGCAAGGCGGTCATGCTCGGCACGAAGAAATATTCGCCGCCGCGGGTCTCGACGAACTGCGGGATGCCTTCGATGATAAATGGAGGTCGGCCGGATGCCGGATCGGCGGGAATCACGAACTTGGCCTTGGGGCCATGTTCACCAGTGCCGTCCGAATGGTTGCCGACAATTGGGCATGTGTCGTTGCCGGCGCGCGAATCGTTCCCATAGTTGAGCCATTGCTGTTGCACGAATTCGAACTGCCGGAACAGGCTCGCGCAGACCACCAGCATCACGATGCCATGCTCATCCTCGTCCAGAGTGCCCACCGGCGATTCTCCATACGGTAGGCCACGCCGGAGAATGCGGCGGCGATTGTTCAAAACCGACCCCTTCTCGCCGCCGGTCGGATCCATCATGTCGCGGGTATTGACTCGCCGCGCATGGGCGGTGAGCGGGCATCTGGTCCCCTCTGGGTCGTCGCGGGCATCTGGTTCGCCGCGGTCATTTTTAGGGTAGCGAAACTTGAAGTCCGTGAGAGCCTTATAGCGGGCGTTTGGATCGGACTCCGGGTGATCGATATTGAATTGCTTCCACTCCGCGACGGTCGGCGCCAGCGAAACAGGCACCCCGTCGGACCAGCGCCCGGCCATTTTCGCCTTTAGGATTTCGCTCGCATCATCGAGATTTCCGATGCCGGAGAATTTAGCATAACTTTGCGCCGTCTCCTTAATAAACTTCCGGAACGCCCGGACGTTCTGGTGCAGCTTGCGATAAGCCATGAAGGTGCCATTGCGGCTGAAGCCGTGCGGCATGGCGGCGCCCGCGATCTCCTGCGCTTCGTCGGGATAGCCGAGCAAAAATTCGCCGGTCGCGAGCGGCCGCCAATTGCCGTTGCCGTCGAAGGCGCCGTTCCCTACCTGGAACACCTTCTCGTAGTCGTTTGGATATTGGCCGTCGAAAACCGGATCGCCGAGTGCGTCGGTGAAGCCGAAATGCTCCTTCGGCCGGGGCGTGGCCGTGCCGTCGGAGTTGTGTTTCAGGAGCGCCGACAACTCTTGAAAATCCCGCTTCCGATGATGGCCCGGGCGATTATGACCGGTAAGAAGGCGCACGCCGCCAGGTTCCTGGACAAGCTCCTTGATTTGCTGAGTTTTCTCTTCGAGCGCCGGGACGGCTGATCCGTCCGGATTCATCTGTGCATTAAGCGTGATCAGAAAATGCACCGTGTCTGGATGGGTGCCGTGATCCTGTCCGCTATTGATCCATACCTCGTCCCACGACTTTTTCCAAAGCGGCCCCGTGAAATCGTCGCCGAGCATCGGCGCCCGCGCGGTCATGCCGTCGATGAATTCATCCGGCATTCCGCGTAGCGTCCGCGTCGGAATACCGAGTGCCACCAGCCCATACCAGGTGAAGGCGATATTCACCGTGACATCGGGACGTTTCATCTTCTTCGTCCCGGTCGGGATGTCAGACGACGACGGCCAGCGCAAAGCCGTCGTGATCATTGGCAATAAAGCGCTGACGAACTGGCGCGCCAATTCACCCCGCTCAATATGGAAGAGCATGAACCGGCCCTTGGGAAAGCCCTGCTTTCCATAGGCGGAGAGAATATTGCCTTGAATGTCGGCAAGATCGAGTTCGACGGCCATGTTGAGCCTCTAGATACCGATGACGCCCGGCGGTTGCGTGGGCCCGAGGAGGTTATCGGGTTGATTTGCGGTGACAAAGTCCCGGAAGGCGGCGCGGAGTTGCTCCGCCGACGCCGCGTCCACCGCCAGCAGCTGGTTATCGATAGCGAAGCGGGTGAATGCCCGTTGCAGATGGAGGGCCTTGAGAACGGTCGGAAGATCCGCTGCCGGTGGAAACGGCTTCGCGCCCGCCGCCATAAGGCTCGCATAAGCCAGCCAGATCCCGGCACCGAACGTCGCCGCGCCGACCAGCAGCAACATAAGCCCCCCGCAGAAAAAAAACCACACGACAAGACCCATCGCCAGCAAAAGGGCGCCCAGGCCAGCCGGAATTAGATATTTATCGTACGGCCAGGCCGGGAGGCTTTTTAGAGTGTCATCGATATTTTCGACGTAATAATCGTTGAAGGACATCGTCGTTTCGATTTGGCCGCGCGCGATATATTTGGCGAATGACGCGGCGTCGTTCACGCTCGTGTCGAAGTCAACGCAGAACTGGAATATCTCTTTCAACTCGGTTTGCATCGTGTCCCAAAGAGCGGCAAGATAGGAATCACGCTCGGCATCGGTGCCGCTCGCGGCGTCGAAGTCCGCCCCGAAGAACAGAAACGGGCAAGTCAGATGATCCTGCGGCTGCGCGACCATGGTGTCGATGTTCTTGATCACCGTCCAAAGCAAGTTGACGTATTCGCGTCCGTTGTAAGCTACGTCGTCGATGATCGCGAAGCGCACGAAATGGTTGCGCGTATTGCGCGCGAACGGGCTCTGGTCGTCGCAGCAGGCGGGCGTCTGCTGGGCGGGCGGTAGCTGGGCGAGCCGTTTGCGCAGCGCATGGACCGGCGACGAGAACGCCGGTCCGTCCGGAATCGGACAATCCGTTTTAACGGGGACGAGAACCGTCAGGAAGTAATGTCCGCCATCAAATGTTGGCATGAACGGCTCCTTGGCGAGACACAAGGGTCAGAGTAGCGCATGGGCGGCGCCCGGCTGCTCCCGGACGTAAGCGTTGCGATTACTGTCGGCGATATACGTGTCGTAGCTCGCGACCGGCGCGTATCCCTGGTAGCCGAGGTCGTTCTGCACCGAGCAGAGCGCCGCGACATATGCCTTCTGGAATTCCTCAGGCGTCAAGGAATCGTGCTGGTAGGCGAGCGCCCGAATGGCGCGCCGCACGCGCAGCGCCGCCGTGATGTCGGTTTGCGCCGCGCCCGGCGTCGCATTGTAATAATAGTCAGTGTCAACCTGGTTCACCCTTATGTAGTCTTTGAAGGGGGTGCTCGGGATCGAATGAGGGAATTTCGTGCTCGAAATCCAGTATAAGTCGACCCCCGTCGGAATGCCGTCCGAGAACGCGTCGAGATACTGATCCCAGGTGCCGTTGAAGTTGCTAGAGAATAGCAGGTAGTCGTTCTGCAGCTTCTGTCGCCCCTGGCCGTAGTCGGGCCATTGATTCCTTTTGACGATCGCCCAACGGCCGAAGTGAATGAACGACAGGCCGAGCAACCCTTTCAGGGTGGAGGGAAGGGCGCGCGTCGCCATAAAGCCCAAACGATTTATCCACGTCAGACATGGCCGCATCGGCGTGACGACGTTCATGACGTAAGCCTTGCCGGCGACGTTGGACATGACCCCTCCTCCGCTCCGCGAGCAGCCCGGCTCTTATTAGACTTCAGCCTGCGGCAAACGCGGAGTTTCACATATTGAGAAATCATTATGCCCCCTTTTTTTAGCTATTGGCAAGCCTTGGCTGGCACCCTGCCGGGCGGCCCAGCAAGGCAACCGCAAGCCTATGATACGAGATAAGTTTCAAGCTGTCCGGACATTGGTTTGCGCACGCTTGCCGCGGCGCTTTCCGGAAAGCCGGTCGCAACCTAATATCTCCGGCAACAAATTATTATGGGTCCGCGTCTAGTATGACGTGGACGCAACGAGGCCCACCAAATGACGCTAGCCGCAATGTCACAAGAAGCCCGCCCGGCACGCCTCCTAGGCGCATTGCACGGCAATGGCCCGGCCAACAATGATTCGGCGTTTCCCGTGGCTCAGGCGGGTCCCGGCTCCAGCCTCGCTGGCGCCTATCTCAATCAATTCAACGAAATGGTAAAATTGATCGAGCGGCTTCCCGGCACGCCCGAATTGATTGGCGATTTATTGAACTGGCAACCGACGAGCTACCAGGATTATTTCACCGCTTCGGCGATGCCAGGCCGCGCCTCCGCGACCGATGTCTATGCCTCGTTGAACCGCTGCGTGCGGCAAAATTTCGAGGACGT
>Ga0209526_10001340_pt1 | contig 16363 bp, 13 predicted proteins | sample JacPinW_OM2H0_M1_FD_188566 | JGI IMG/M metagenome (GOLD analysis project Ga0209526, IMG submission 188566) | Forest soil microbial communities from Algoma, Ontario, Canada - Jack Pine, Ontario site 1_JW_OM2H0_M1 (SPAdes) (version 2) | ecosystem: Environmental > Terrestrial > Soil > Boreal... | reverse complement strand
GGCCATGAACTCCGGCATCCGAATACAGCCGTGCGATGCGGGATAGCCAGGAAGATAACCGGCGTGCATGCCGGTACCGCCCACGATGCGCATAAAATAGGGCATGGACGCGCCTTTGAAATGCGATCCCGGCGGTTTCTTGTCATCCACGGAAACGTTCGGCTTTACGACGTTGCCTGAGCCATCGACAAAGTCGCCGTATTTGCTCGAGACATGGTCCTTGTCCTTTTGGATAATGGAAAAAGTACCGGTTGGCGTCTTCAATCCTTCACGGCCGGTGGAAAGTTGCGAGATGCCAACGAGCATTCCGTTTTTGTAAAAAAAGGCGCGCTGCTCGGTTAAACTGATTTTCACAGAAGGCTTGCCGCCAATATTATCGCCATCCCAATACGAAACCGTATCCTGCGGCGCGCCGGCGGTCGGAGCATTTCCGTAAACCCCGCCGAGATATTGTGTTTGGCCCGAGTACCGAACGTCTTCCTCGCATCCGGTGCTGAAAATCGACAGGGCGGCGAGAAGTGATAAGGAGAAAAGTTGATAAAATGAGCGAAGCATAAAAATTCTCGGACGAACCTTCTACTGGCGACTTGTGCAAAGTCAAGGGACGCGGGCAACGAAAAGCGGCCCAGATAGTACGTCGCGACGCGCGGCTGCGCGGCTTGAATTGTGCTTCGTTTAGGCCAGACTTCCGCGGCCGTTTTGTCATGCCTACTTACGAATATCACTGTGCAAAGTGTGATCAGCATTTCGAAGCATTTCAGTCGATGCGCGACGAAGCGTACCCAGAATGTCCGAAGGAGCTTTGCCGTTTGGCGAAATGGGGTCACGGAAAAGTGAAACGACTTCTTGGCACCGGAGCGGGCCTCATTTTCAAAGGCTCCGGTTTCTACACTACGGATTATCGGAGTAACGCCTACCGGGAAGCCGCCAAGAAAGAAGCACCGGCCGTGTTGGGCTCGGCGGGAGAAAAATCGGCAGTCGGAAAAGAGACAAGTGGAAAGCCCGCGCCGGAAAGAGCGACAACTAGTCCTCCGAGCAAACCAAAGAAGGAATCAGCCGCATGACCAAACTCATTTGTCCAGAGTGCCAGCACGAAAACGAGCCGGAGCGTATTTATTGTCATAACTGCGGGGCGCGTCTGGATCGCTCGGCCCTGGCCGCTGCGGACAAACCGGCGCAGGAAGGCGCGACGCAGGCGCACCAGCGACTGCGCAAAATGTTCGACCCGGACCGCGGAAAGTTGCGGAGGAGGTTCTTTGGTGCTTGCAAGCTGATCCTGGCGGCATGCGTGACGGCCGCTATCGTGGAAATGATTTTGCCGCCGGACGTTCCCGCGCCTGCGAATACGGTTGGGCTTGCAACGCAAATCAATTTCGATTTAGAGAATGCCGAACTTTATCATCGGCCGCCGCAGCTTCGGTACACCCAGGATCAAGTGAACGCTTATCTTGGCTTCACGCTCAAAAGCAAACAGAAGTCGCTGGACAGGCCGTTGCTCGACTTTAGGCACGCGTTTGTCGCTTTTCATGAAGGCGCATGCGACATCACGGTGGAACGCTCGCTGTACGGCTACTCACTCTATAGCCGCGCGTCGTATCGAGTGGCAGTGAATGAGGGAAAAATTGCAGCGTCGAATAACGGCGGTTGGATTGGCCGGCTCCCGATTTATCCGCAGCTCATGCAGGTCGCGGACATTATCTTTGCCGATCTCTGGTCGGCTCTTGATCGCGAACGTAAATTAGTCGCGAAAATGGCGGGAATCGAACTGCATGATGGAAGTGTCACGCTGACCACGCCCTCGCAGTAAAAAAAATGTGACCGGCGAGCCCGCCCAATCTCCATTGGGCCCGCCGGTCAACCAACCGAATATCGACAGTCGATTTCCGTTAATAACGGAGATCAGCTGTCATGGATTAGACGCCGCAAAGAGCCCAAAGTTTCATTTTTTACGTCGGGAAATAAGATTTTGACGCGTTTTCGGCTCGCCCGACGCAGAATCTCGCTGCTAATAATCGGCAATTATTCTCGCAATGAGATTGTCGATCCTGGCGCTGGTGTTCGCCTGTCTTACAAACGCCGCGCAAAACGGCGTTGCCGCGGAGCGGAGCGTCAGCCCTTCCCGGCAATTCGTCATTTACGGTGCCGATACTTCGGTGCGCGGCGCCATTTCTGAACTTGCCGAACAGACGAAGACAAACTTGCTCGCGCTGTTGCGGCGAACTGATGATTGGAAAACGCCGATCATTATTAGTTTGCAATGGCCGCAGGCGAATCTGCCGGAGATTCCGCCGGCCGCGTTGCACTTCAGTCAGACTGGCTCCGGTTTGAAACTGCAACTCGATCTCATAGTTGGCCGCGAACTCGATCGCGCCTCAGTCGAACGCGAATTGTTGCGGACGATTCTGCTGGAAATAATTTATCGAAACGAAACTGGAATTGCCGCGGGCGAGGCCTACGTCGAGCCGCCGGATTGGTTGATCGATGGCATACTCGCGCTCACGCCCGGCCGCGATCGCACACCGTTGATCGAAGCGCTTTCGCTCGCGGAAAGGAACGTGTCGTTGGAAGAGTTTCTCCGCCAGCGGCCGGAATTGCTGGATTCACCGGCGCGATTTGTTTATCGCGCCTACTCGTTTGCGCTCGTGCGGTTGCTTGTCGATGAAGCGAACGGCAATGCGCATCTGGCGCGGTACATCGGCAATCTTTCGCGCGCGTCCACCGATTCTCCGGCCGATTTAACAGCCCAGTTTCCGGAACTGACTGGCGAGGACGGGAAGAAAATTTGGAAAGCAACGATTGCCGCCCTGCGCGTTGCCCAAAATAGTGAGCTGTTCACTTTTGCCGAAACCGAGAGAAAACTCGATCAATTGTTGCGCGGGAGATCTTCAGAGTTGTCAAGGTCCGGTGAGACTTTGCAGTTGGAAGATTTCCTGCGAGTAAAACCGTCGCGTGCGGAGGAGACAGCGCTTAAAAAACTGAGTCAGGATTTGCTCTTGCTCGCAGCGCGGGCCAACCCGGTGATGCGACCGCTGGTGCAGGAATATCAGCAAATCGCGGCCCAACTCGTGGCCGGAAAACATCAGAAGCTGGCCGAGCGTCTTGCCCGGGTGGAAGCGACGCGCGCGAAAATGACCGCGCGCATGAGCGACATCGACGATTACATGAACTGGTGCGAAGCCACGAAATTGAAAACACCCAGCGGGGCGTTCGCCGATTATCTCAGAGCAGCAGGCAGCGCGCGCGAGCTGAAACCGCGAAGGCAAGACGCGCTCTCGGTTTACCTCGACGCGCTCGAAGAACAATTCTAATTGTCGATCTTATAAATTGTCGATGTCGCGCGACAGTTGCTCATTCCGCGATTACTGATTATCATTGTTAGCGCGTTTTAAACGCGCGTTTCTATTAATGCAGAAAATTGGATTTTCCGAAGCGCTCGATTCGATCGTTGCCGCCGACCCGCGTTATCAGCGCGACGCCTACGTCTTCTTGCGGGATGCGCTTGATTTCACAACCAAGCAGCAGAAAAAAATAAAAGGCACGACGGTGCGCCACGTGGCCGGTCCGGAGCTGCTTGATGGCGTCCGGCAGTACGCGCTCAAGGAGTTCGGGCCGATGGTGATCACGGTGTTTGACTCGTGGGGCATTCATTCGTGCGAAGATATCGGGCACATGGTCTTCAATTTGATCGGTGCTGGAATTTTCGGGAAGACCGAGGAAGATTCGATCGAAGATTTCAAGAACGTCTACGATTTCCGGGACGCGTTCGTGAAACCGTTCGCGCCGGTAAAAACAATTGCATCGAAACCTCCGCCGAGTTTGCCCGCGCCGAAGTGCTTATGATCGGCGCGCCGTCGCGGTTGGCGCTTTTCTCTGCGATAATGCTTAGCATGGCGAATTTGAATGCTGGTCCGGCCAACGACTCCGCGGTCATTACGTTTCCGCCGAGTTCGGCCAAGAAATGGGTTCTGCCCGACGGCCTTACTCTGATCGTCCAGGAGGACCACAGTGCGCCGGTAGCCAGTGTGCAGGCGTGGTGCGGCACCGGAAGCATCGATGAAGATGAGCATCTTGGCGCGGGTTTGTCGCACATTCTCGAGCACATGCTCTTCAAAGGAACCAAAACGCAGTCGAGCAACGCGATCGCTCAAAAAATCCAGGATGTCGGCGGTTACATCAACGCTTACACATCATTCGACCGCACCGTTTTTTGGATCGACGTGCCGAAAGGCGGCGTGCCTACGGCGCTGGCGGTGTTGTCGGACGCGGTGATGAATTCGACGTTGCCGCCGGACGAATACTTGAAAGAACAGGAAGTGATCCGGCGCGAGTTCGCCATGGGTTTCGATGATCCCGATCGCCAGGCGGGACTCCTTCTTTTCGCGACCGCCTATCAGCGGCACCCATATCGGCTTCCGGTGATCGGGCAGATAGAAGTTTATAATCAGCTCACCCAGGAACAGGTGATGCAGTATTACAAATCGCGTTACGTTCCGAATAATCTCACCTTCATCGTGGTGGGAGATGTCGACGGAGAAAAAGTGCATCAGCAGCTCCTCGATTTCTTCAAGGCGTATCCGGAGAAATCGCTCAAGCCCGTTTTCATTCCGGAAGAACCGCCGCAACTCGGCCGCCGCGAAGTCCACAATGAATTTGTGACCGAACTGACGCGGCTTTCACTTGCCTGGCACATTCCCGAAGTCTCGCATCCAGATGTCCCGGCGCTCGATTTGCTCTCGGCTATTTTAGGTGACGGCCGCAGCTCGCGTTTGTACCGGCGCGTGCGCGAAGACGCAGGTCTGGCTTTTGCCGTCTCCGCGTTTTCCTACACACCTGGCGATCCCGGCTTGTTCGGAGCCGACGCGACTGTCGATCCCAAGAAACGTGACGCGGCCGGGCAATTGATTTTGCAAATCATCGATGAGGTGAAGCAAGCCGGCGTGACGGCCGATGAATTGATGAAGGCGAAAAAAATGTCGCTCAGCCATCATCTCGATTCGCTCACCACCATGCGCGGGCAGGCTTCCGATCTCGGATCGAACTGGTTGTTGACGCGAAACTTGAATTTCAGCCGCGATTATCTCACTGCTGTTCAGAAAGTGACACTGGACGACATTCGCCGGGTCGCCGCGAAATATTTGGTCGATCAAAATCTAACGGTTACCTCGCTCAATCCGAAAGGTTCGCTCGTGACCAAAGCGGAAGGCGCGAAAGTCGCCGCGGCGGCCGAGGTTCAAAAGTTCGAACTTGCCAACGGCTTGCGGCTTCTCGTGCGGGAAGATGCGCGCCTGCCGCTCGTCTCGATGAGCGCCGCTTTTCGTAGCGGCCTTCTCGCCGAAACTCCGGAAACGAACGGAATCACGCGGTTACTGGCGAGGACCCTGCTCAAAGGCACAAAAATTCGCACGGCCGAACAAATTGCCGACCAGATCGAAGCGGTCGGCGGCTCAATTTCCAGTGACGCCGGCAACAACAGTCTGAGCGTGTCGGTTCATATCATGAAGCCGGATTTGAAACTTGGCGTCGAATTGCTCTCCGACGTTTTGCTCAATGCCACGATGCCGGAAAAGGCGGTCGCGCGCGAAAAAGAAGTGCAGATCGCCGGCATCAAACAGGAGGACGAACAGCTCACCACCGTCGCGCGCAATATTTTGCGGCAGGCACTCTTCGGTCATCATCCCTATGCACTGCGCGCCAACGGCTTGGTCGATTCGGTCCAGCGGTTGACCCAAAAAGACCTCCTCGCGTTTCGCGATCGTTATCTGGCCGCGAAAAATGGCGTCATTTCCGTTTTTGGAAACGTGCAGGCCGCGGAAGTGAAACAGCTTTTCGAGAAGGCGGTCGGCCCAATGAAACCCGGCGCGCTCGCGTTGGCCGATGCGCGCGCCCCGGATCCGTTGAACAAAGTCACGGAGGTGGAGAGCAAGAAAGAAAAAGCGCAAGGTGTTATCATGGTCGGCTATCGGGGCGTGGACATCTTTAACAAAGATCGACATGCACTTGAATTAATCGATGAAGCCAGCAGCGATCTTGGCTCGCGCTTTTTCATCCGCATTCGCGAGCAAATGGGTCTGGCCTATTACGTCGGCGCCAGCCAAATGCAGGGACTTGTGCCTGGATTGTTCGCGTTTTATCTCGGGACCGATCCGCAAAAGATCGAGCCGGTAAAAACGGCGTTGCTCGATGAGATCCGGAAATTGGCCAGCGAAGGCCTGACTAACGAAGAACTGTTGCGGGCCAAGAAAAAGTTGGTCGGGCAACAGCAAATCGCGCTGCAAAGCAACGATTCGTTCGGTTACCAATGTGCGCTCGACGAGCTTTACGGGCTCGGTTTCGATCACTACAAATCGCTCGAGCGCGACGTCGAAGCCGTTAGCCTGGATGAAATCAAGCGCGTGGCCGCGAAATATTTTCGCGATCAACCGTATGTTTTAGCGACAGTACGACCGCCAGAGGGCGCCGCAGCCGCGAAACAAAAGTGAACCATGGCTGAAGTCCAAACCAGCACCCAAAGCGGCGAGCTTTCCCAGCGCTTCATCGAGTTTGTCATGATGCACGCGCAGAACGCGGCGCTTTTCCTCGGGCAAATTCCAAATCCGAAAACAGGCGAAGGCGAAGTGAACCTGGAGCTGGCCAAGATGTTCATCGATCAGCTGGCGATGATTCAGGAAAAGACGCGGGGCAACTTGACGAACGAAGAGGCCACCGTTCTGCGCAACACGCTCTCGAATTTGCAAATGGTATATGTCGAAGTTGCGCGGCAAGCGCCAAAGGGGACGGCGCCTTCAACTGCGCCGAAACCGGAAGAACCGGCGCCTTCGCCGCAAACATCGGCAGCGACCGAACAACCGCCGATTACTTCGGCCGAGTCGGAATCGAAAAAGAAGTTCACCAAAAGTTACGGTCCGTAGCATCGCTACTCCCCTGACTGTCATCCCGAGCGAATGCGAGGGATCTCTCACAGGGTAGTCGGGCACACGAGATTTCTAGAGTGAACCAAACTGCGAGTGTGAGATCCTTCATTCCGTTCAGGATGACGTGGCGCGGTTTGTTGTAAATTGGTTGCATATTTAGCTGGATGCGCGCATCGCCTACAAAGATCCGAAAAGAGAAAAAGAAAATTGCCGAGCTCAAGATCGTCACCGATCCGGAGGAAGCGGCTGAGGAAGCGGGTCTGCGTTATGTGAACGACGATCAGCCGGGCTACACGCGCCAAGCAAACGGCGACGATTTCGGATACTTCGACACGGACGGAAAACCGATTCGCGATGAGCAGCGGCTTTTGCGGATCAAGCGGCTCGCCATTCCGCCGGCCTGGACGGATGTCTGGATTTGTCCATCACCGAACGGTCACGTTCAGGCAATCGGACGCGATGCGCGCGGCCGCAAACAGTATCGCTACCATGATCGTTGGCGCGAAGTGCGCGATGAAAACAAATACGAACGAATTATTTCGTTCGCCGAAGCGCTGCCGAAAATTCGCCGGCGTGTGAGCAAAGATATCTCCTTGCCCGGACTGCCGCGAAACAAAGTGCTGGCGACGATCGTGCAATTGCTCGAGGGCAGTTTCATCCGGGTGGGCAATGAAGAATACGCTCGCGACAACAAATCTTTCGGCCTAACGACCATGCAAGATCGACATGTGGATGTGAAGGGATCGAAGATGCGTTTTCGTTTTCGCGGCAAGAGCGGCATCAAACACGATGTGGATGTAACCGACCGGCGTATCGCCAGGATCATCTTGAAGCTGCAGGATTTGCCGGGGCAGGAATTGTTTCAGTACGTCGACGAGAACGACGAAGTTTGCGACATCACTTCACAAGATGTGAATGATTATCTGCGCGAAATCAGCGGCGAAGATTTCACCGCAAAGGATTTTCGGACTTGGGCGGGGACGCTGCTCGCGGCCATTGCGCTAAACGCGGCCGGGGAGTTCGAGACGAAGAAGCAAGCGAAGGCGAACGTCAAGAATGCGGTGATCGCGGTGGCGAAAACGCTCCGTAATACGCCAGCGATTTGTCGAAAATGCTATGTCCATCCGGCCGTGTTCGAGAATTATCTCGCCGGAAAGTCCATCGAAGGGTTGAAGCGTCAGACCGACGAAGCACTCGCAAATGAAGATGTCGATCTTCGCTCGGGCGAAGCCGCCATCTTAAAGTTTCTGCAGGCGTGCTTGGCAAAGAAAGCCAGTTAGCGAATTGATCGCTATGACGTCCCCGGTCGCACAGTTGGGCCGCGTAAAGCTCTGCCACGCGGCTTATGAAGCTTGGTCGGTGCTGTCAGCATTCCGACGGGAAGCTGACAGCTTCCCCTACAGCACTACGGGTGCTTCGCGCTGGGTCCTGCCGGTGTGGGAGTCGGAGACGCTTTCGCCTTCGTGCTTTTGCGCACGGTGATCGTGGCTTCGCCGGCCGCGGGGCTCGGCGATTTTTCGGCCGATTTCTTTGTGCCCGGCCAGATCAAACGCCATGGCTGCGATTTTATTGTTTCGCTGAATTCTTTGATGTTCTGACCGGTGGGTCCTAGGTCATTGATCGTTACTTTCAATTTTTCCGACGAAGTGCGCAGGTTTTGCAGCGTGACCTCGATGTTATTGTTTTCTGAGAGGCCGTTGCTGATCTTCTCGATGTTGGTGAGAGAATGCGAAAGCGCGCTATCGGCCGCGGTCATATCGGCAATATGTTCGCCGAACAATTTGACCTGACTGAGAGCTTGATTGAGCTCCGAATTTTCGTCGGTGATGTGATTGAGATTTTGGGCCGTCTGTTGCAGTTCTTTCATCGTCGTGGTCGCTTCCGTCGCAACCGGCTTAATGATTTCCAGCATTTTGGCCGCCGCTGTGCCGAGATCGGGGGTGCGTTCGCCGGCGAACATCTCGCCGTCGTGTGCGCGGCCGGAGCTGTCGGTGCCTTGGGTCATGTCGATGGCCATATCGCCGAGCAGTCCGAGTTGCATCAATCGCGCACGCGCGTCGCGATAAACGAGCGCATTTTTGTCGACCTGAACATCTACCCGCGCTTCGAACATCGGTTTGTCGCCGGATGGGGTGGGGCTGGCGTTTGGCTCGGGTGGATGAATCGCGGCGGCGGCTTCCTGCGCGCGTTTGTCTTCTTCGCGCGAGACCGGCGAGAATAATTTCTGAACCTGGCCGATCTTGCGACCGGCCAGCATCACCGGCGCGCCTTGTTTAATGGCGGCGGCGTTGTCGAAATAAATCTTGTACGTGACAAGCGGCCGGAAAAGTCCGGGAGCGCCCAGAAGAACGAGAACAAACACGACCACCGCGATCGTCCCGATCACGAGCAATCCGGTCATGATTTCATTTCTTTGTAATTGCATCTAGGCTGCCCTCCAGAATGGGACCTTCGGTGCTTCCGCTCAAGAACTGAGCGACCACCGGGTTTTCTGATTTTTTGAATTTTTCGGGTTCGGCGTCCTCAATAATTTTGCCTTGATATAGCATAGCCATTCGCGTGCCGATGCGAAAGGCGCTGTCCATTTCATGTGTCACCGTGATCGATGTCACCTTCGATTTCTCGGTCAGACTGATGATCAATTCATCGATCACTGAGGCGATGACAGGATCGAGACCGGCCGAAGGCTCGTCAAAAAGAATCAACTCCGGCTCGAGCACGAGCGCGCGCGCGATGCCCACGCGTTTCTTCATGCCACCACTGAGTTCGGCTGGCATCAGGTCTTTTGAATCCTTCATGCCGACAAGGTCCAATTTTTCATCGACGACTTTGTCGATCTCTTCGGGCGATTTGTCCGTCAGCTCTTCCAGCGGAAGAGCGACGTTGTCATGGACGTTACGCGAGCTAAGCAGCGCCGAATATTGATAAACCATTCCGATGCTGCGCCGCACTTGCTGCAACTTGCGTCGTTGCAGGCGCGTGATTTCAAATTGTTTGAAGAAAATCGAGCCGGCGGTGGGATGAAGGGTTCCCAGGATGAGGCGTAAGATCGTGCTCTTACCGCTGCCGCTTTGGCCCATGATCACAAGACGATCCTGCGGCTCGGCTTTGAGTGAGAGGCCGTCGAGCACCTTTTTTTCGTCAAACTGCATGCTCACGTCACGCATTTCGACCATGTGCGAATTCGACGCGCTCACGTGGGAAAAAACACGACGTAGACAATGTTGTAGAGCGTATCGAAACCGATGACGGCGGTGATAGCGATGACCACGCTCGACGTCGTTGCCGTCCCGACGCCGGCCGCTCCGCCTTTCACGGTCAAGCCGCGATAACAAGCGACCGCGGCGATGAGCAATCCGAACAGAAAGCTTTTTAAAATGCCGGTGATAAGGTCGCGGATGAGCAGAGCGTCTTTCACGAGATCGAGAAAGTAGACGAACGCGATGCTGAAATAGGCGCGGCAAACCAAGCTGCTGGCCGCGATCGCCGCGATGTTGGACATCGTGGTGAGGCAAGGCATAAGGAAAAAAAGGGCAAGCATGCGCGGCGCGACCAGAAAGCGGAGCGGGCCGATTCCCATTGCTTCGATCGCTTCGACTTCTTCGGAGACCTGCATCGTACCAAGTTCGGCGGTAAAGGCCGCACCGATTCGCGCCGCCAGCATGATGCCGGTGATGAGCGGCCCGAGCTCGCGCGTGAAACCGATTGAGACCAAACCGGGAATCAATCGCTCGGTCCCAAATCGTTGCAGTTGATAACCGGTCAACAGGGCCATCGTCATGCCGAGGAAAAATGAAACCAGCCCGACCAGTGGGACCGAGTCGACGCCCGCGCGCTGAGCGTGCCGGAAAAAACTGCTCGCGCGGAAGGGGACGCGTCCGTTACGTATGCGCTCGAGCGTCTCGTCAAAAGTGTGGACGATGAACCAGAAGAGGCTGCCCGTCTCGCGTAGAAAATTGCGACCCATCTCGCCAATTTCCTGTACGACGACGACCGGATTCGCCGTCAGCGCTTCGTTGTCCGCCCTCTCGCCTGTCTCCGCCATGTTCACAGGAAGTTGCCCCACTTCACCGTGCGGCAAAAGGGAAAATGCGGACACTGTGAGACGGCCGTGGTCAAGATCGACATCTACGTTTCGCTGCGTCGTGTATTCCCGGAAAACTTTCGACTTGTCGGACGCGAGCGCACTAAACTCGTCGCGTGAAGTCGCCACCATCGGTTTTCATCGATTGCTTCTTTGCCGTCGTGCTATTTACTGCCGGGGCGGTGGCCCCGGAATCAGCCGCGCAAAGTTCGCCGCCGGAAAAAGCAGACATGCCAAAATCGAAAAAAATTGGGCTCATTATCCACGGCGGCGCCGGAACAATTGCGCGCAGCACGATGACGCCGGAACGCGAGCGCGAATATCGCGCTGGCTTGGAGCGCGCGTTGAAGGCCGGCTACGACATTTTGAAAAACGGCGGGTCTAGCGTCGATGCCACCGAAGCTGCGGTGCGCGTACTCGAAGACGACCCGCATTTCAATGCCGGCAAAGGCGCGGTGTTTACCAGCGCCGGAACGAACGAATTGGACGCGGCAATCATGGATGGCAAAACGCTCAAAGCAGGGGCAGTGGCAAATCTGCGGCACATTCGTAATCCGATCAGCCTCGCGCGGATGCTCATGGAAAAATCCGAGCAGGCCATGAAATCTCCGCGTGTTGGTCCTCTCTTGATGGCGGGTGAAGGCGCTGAAACCTTTGCCAAGGAAAACGGCGTTGCGCTGGTCGACCAAAAATATTTTTTCACGCAGGAACGCTGGGATGCGCTCCAGAAAATTAAGGAGGCTGAAAAAAGCGGCGGAACAGGCGAAAAGAAATTTATCATCACGGACCAGGATCGACATGGTACGGTCGGCGCGGTTGCGCTCGATCAAAGCGGAAATCTCGCCGCGGCGACGTCGACCGGGGGAACGACAAACAAAAAAGCCGGCCGCATCGGTGATTCGCCGATTATCGGCGCCGGCACCTACGCGAACAACGCGACGTGTGCTGTTTCTTGCACCGGCGATGGTGAATTTTTTATTCGCGCTGCCGTGGCGCACGATGTCTCCGCATTGATGGAATATCGCGGCATGAAATTACAAGAAGCTGCGCAAGCCGCTCTCGACAAAGTAAAACAGCTCGGCGGCGAGGGCGGGCTGATCGCGATCGACAAGGACGGCAACACCGCGTTGCCGTTCAACACCTCCGGAATGTACCGGGGATATGTCGATCCAGGCGGCAAGTTCGTCGTCGAGATTTACAGATAAGTGTAGTGGCGGCTGTCTCAGCCGCGAATCGTAGGATTGCGCGTGAGGACAGGCGCCTCTACAACAATCGTTTCGCCCATGCTGCGTCCATTCTCCGTCGTCATTCCATGTTTTAACGAAGCTGCCCGCATCGGGCAGACGATTCATGCGACGCTTGAGTATCTGAACTCTGCCAGCCCGGAAAGCGAACTGATCGTCGTTAACGACGGCTCGACCGACGAAACATCGACAATCGCGAGAAACGCTCTAGCGCCGGTAAAGATCGAAGCGCGCTTGCTCGAGAATTTTCCGAATCGCGGCAAAGGCGCGGCCGTAGGCAGAGGATTGCTCGCTGCCCAAAGACCGATCGGATTGTTTTTCGACGCCGATTTATCCACGCCGCTGAGTGAAATTCCGAAAGTGATCGAGCCGATCGCAAACGGCGATGTCGATCTCGCCTTCGGTTCACGCGCTCTCGATCGAAGTCTGATTGGTCAGCATCAACCGTGGCGACGCGAGCAAGCTGGTCGCGTTTTCAATTTGCTCGTTCGAATCGCGACCGGATTGCCGTTCTGGGACACGCAATGTGGTTTTAAAGCCTTTCGTCTCGATGTTTGTCGTCCAATTCTTGAAGCGGCCCGCATCGAAGGATTCGCTTTCGATGTTGAACTGCTTTATCTCGCGGACCGGGCCGGATTACGTTTGCGCGAAATTCCGGTGCGCTGGAACCACGCCGAAGGCAGCAAGGTTCAATTCATTCACGACAGCTTGCGCATGTTGCGCGAAGTGATTGCGCTGCGGACGCGAAGTTAAATCTGTACGCAAAGCGGCGCGTCCCGCCGTCGCGGGACGCGCCTGCTTAAATTGACCGGGCGTTATTTCTTGACGATCTCGGCGTTCTCGAGCATCGCCACACCGCCGCGCTCAGCCATCTTACCCCTCATGGTGATGGTTTTGCCGCAGTAATCGGCAAGTTGATCGTTCATTGGCTTGTGCTCGCCCACTACCAGGTAGGCTTTGCCGTCGCTCACGATGCCAACCGGTCCGCCGCTTTTGATGCACTTGGCCCCGCATGATTGGCCATGCTTTTCACCGACCGCGTTGTGATCGACGTAACACATCATGTCGACCACTTCACCGGTGACTTCTTTCGAAGCGGCTGCATCTGCCTTGCCGTGTTCGTGCTCTTGCGCAATGGCGAGGGGAGAGAAAGCCAAAGCTGTGATGAAGCTTGCCGCCACAGCAACTTTCAAAACTGTGGGTCTATTTGGTGTTGAATTAAACATGCGCGAAATATCGGCCGCTCGGTGCATCGGTCAATCAGGTAGGGGCCTACTTCTGCTTCTCTATCAAGTCGGCAAACTGCGAAAAGAAATAAGAGGCATCGTGCGGTCCAGGCGCGGCTTCCGGATGATACTGCACGCTGAAGATGGGCAACTCCTTGTGCCGCATTCCTTCGACCGTGCCGTCATTCAAATTGATATGGCTAACTTCAACGTTTGACGGCAACGATTCCGGATCGACCGCGAATCCGTGATTTTGCGCGGTGATTGCAACTCTCCCGCTCTGCAGATCTTTGACCGGTTGATTTGCGCCGCGATGTCCAAATTTCAGTTTGAATGTCGATCCACCGAAAGCGAAACCGAGAATCTGATGGCCGAGGCAAATTCCGAAGATCGGTTTCTTGCCCATTAAATCGCGCACGGTTTGATGCGCGTAAGGGAGCGCGGCCGGGTCGCCCGGTCCGTTGGAGAGAAAAATTCCGTCGGGATTCAGTGCGAGCAATTCCTCTGCGGTGGTCGATGCCGGGACCACCGTGACGCCGAAACCTTTTTGTCGGAGTAGCCGCAGAATGTTTTGTTTGATCCCGTAATCGTAAGCGGCGACGCGAAACCGGATCGGCGGCAGTGCGCGTTTGCTTCCGCCATTGTCCGTCGCGATCGACCACGGCGCGCTCAACTTGTCTTCGGGATCCCATCGATAAATTTCGGGCGTCGAGACTTCGCGCACATAATCCATTCCGATCACGCCTTCGCCTTCGACCGCGCGCTGCGTCGCTGCCTTGATCGACATCTTCTCAGTCGTTAGGCACGCTTTCATCGCGCCGCGCGTGCGGAGATGCCGCGTGAGCGCACGTGTGTCGATTCCCTGGACGCCGGGGATGTCCCATTTGCGCAAATATTCATCGAGCGACATCTCCGAGCGCCAGTTGCTCGGAATTTCGCTCAGCTCTTCAATCACGAATCCGCGCACGTGCGGCGATTGGCTTTCCTGGTCGGTCGAGTTAGTGCCATAATTTCCGATCAGCGGATAGGTCATGGCCACGATCTGACCGCGATAAGATGGATCGGTCAGCACTTCCTGGTAACCGGTCATCGCGGTGTTGAAACAGATTTCGCCCACCCGTGTGCCGGCAGCGCCAAATGATTCGCCCTCGAAATGTCTGCCGTCTTCAAGGGCGAGTATAGCTTTCATCAGCTCGAAACGCCCAACGTTCAACGCTCAACGCCCAACGCTCAACTACAAATCGCTTCTGTATTGAAAAATTGAATTTTGGAAGTTGAACGTTTCCGCTGAAAAGAAAAAAGGCTTGGATTCGTCAATTAATCCAAGCCTTTCACAAAATTCTACCCCGCCGATGCCGTTTAGGTGGATCTCCCGTTCCCTTTCGGTAAACGGCGGATGACCGTCGCTGCGGTTCCTGACTTCCAACTAAGGCCTGTCATTCTCCGCGCAACCAAGCCTCCTTATTTCGTCAACTATCGGTTCGGGGACGTCACCTTTAATCTCGAACATCGCAGGGTAAATTTTCGAGAGCCGTCAGTTGAGAGTTGAGAGGTAAGCACTGGTTTCCTGCCCAACCCTCAATCAACGGCTCTCACTCTCAAAGAACTACTCGCGCAATTCTGCGCTGAGTTCGCGCTGCAATCGCTCGCGAATTCTCGCGTGCGCCGCAGTCACTTCCTCACTGGTCAGTGTGCGACTTCGGTCGCGATATGTCAATCGGTATGCGAGCGACTTTCGCGCCTCACCGATTTCTTCTGTGAATAAGTCGAACAACTGCACGCTTTCGAGCAGCGGCTCTTTTGGATTTTCAATCGCGCGCAGAATTTCCGCGTGCGAAACTTTTTCCGGAACAATCATCGCGATGTCACGTGTGATCGCGGGAAATCTTTCGATCTCGCGGAAAGTCTTCGCCGATCCCTGCGCGCCGAGAACGAGATCGACATGCACCTCTGCTAGAAAAACTGAACCCGGCGCGTCAATTGTCGATGTTCGCGCTCCGGAAAGTTGGCCCGCAAAACCGATCGAGCGATCACCCGACAAAATTTCGGTGGCGAGGCCAAGATCGCGATGTTCGCCGCGGCGAAACGACAGCGACGGAAGTATGAGCGATTCAATCACGCCTTTCAGATCGACAAAATCGAGCTGGCGTTTCTCAAGCGTTCGCCAATGAGGCACACTCGCCATTTTTCCCCACAGTAGAATTCCAAGGCTGCGTTCTTCTTTTCCAGCCGGTGGAACGAAAACACGGCCGAGTTCGAAAATTGCGACGCGTTCCGCGCCCGCGCGAATGTTTCGCTCAAGTACCGCGAGCAAGCCCGAAATCAAACTTGGCCGCAGCGCGACATGATCTTCGCTCAGCGGATTGCGCAGTTGGATCGCGCTTTCGCCGGATGCAACCGCACTTCGCGGGATCAATTTCGACGTCCGCGCTTCGGAAAGCCCGTAGGCGATCAGTCGCCCGCGCAATGAAGATTCGAGATCGTGAGAATGATCGGCCGGGCTCGACGGCGTGAACCGGCTTCGGTCGGTCCCGGAGATTTTGTCCACGCCATGTGCGCGCACGACTTCCTCGATAAGATCGACATCCCGCTGCAAATCGCGCCGGTAACTTGGAACACTCCAAGTAGACACAACATTGCCGCCCGCCCGTTTGACTGCTTTAAGCAGTCGATCTTTTTTGCGCGTGCTTTTGGTCGCCTTACTGAGGCCGAATCGCTCAAGAATCTGATCGACGACTTTCGGTTTGATCGCGAGCCCGAGGACTTGATCGCATTTCGCGTAGCTCAACGGGACGTCGCGAGGATTCGCCGGAGTTTTTCCAGCGGCTGCAACTTCTTTCGCCGGTTGTCCGTCCGCGATTTCGCGAATCAATTCGGTCGCGCGCTGCGAGGCGCTAA
>Ga0209526_10001339_pt1 | contig 16368 bp, 10 predicted proteins | sample JacPinW_OM2H0_M1_FD_188566 | JGI IMG/M metagenome (GOLD analysis project Ga0209526, IMG submission 188566) | Forest soil microbial communities from Algoma, Ontario, Canada - Jack Pine, Ontario site 1_JW_OM2H0_M1 (SPAdes) (version 2) | ecosystem: Environmental > Terrestrial > Soil > Boreal... | reverse complement strand
CAACCGCGTCGTGGATTCGTAGCGTGAAGGTATAAGTAAAGCGGCGAGGGCGCTGGCGAGCAAAGAATAGAGCGCGATCCGAAACAGCAATCGGCGCCGCTCCCAAAGCAGCCTAAGGGACGCGAGAGCCTTCTGGCCTGATTCCTGATTTTCGGGTTGCGCGGGGGATCCGGGAAATTCTTTCTCCTTCAACGCGGGCTCGGGCTGGTGAACCGGAGCGGTGCCCGAGAAGTTCATGACCGGCCTCCGACGAGAAATGCATTTGCCGCCACATTCATGACCAATCCCTGGGAATGGTCCGCGGCGCAAATGACCGCAACGAGCGTCGCCGCGCTACGACTATTTGACTGGCTCTTCTGTGCCAGTCCCGTATCGGATGACTTCGGTTTCAACTCTCGAACGCTCCTAAGTGTCATATCAAGCGACCCTCATCGATGTGCCGCCTACAATGGGAACACGTTTCACTTGGTCCACGACCGGGGCCAAAATGTAATCTCCACGGAAGATGTCCAGTTCGTTTGCGGAGTTGGTGCTAGGAAGGGAGCCCGCCATTTCTCGTATTGCACGAATGTTGAGGCACTCAAATCGTGCCGCACCCACCAACAGAGCTTTACAGAACCATCGTTGATTGTTTCTCCGCCAGGAATGAAATCGCTATCGACGCTCGCGTGCCTAAAACCGAACTGTAACGTATTCTTTGGACTAAAGGTGTACGTACTCCTTGCTTGGTAACCCACGCCTTCTCTTCCTATCCAACTTCCGATGATGTTGCCCTTGTTCGTGTACAAGTTATGGTAGTAAAAGACTTCCCAATAGTAGAATTTTCCGCCCACACTTCGTGAAGTGACCGTGTCCGTATATCCAGCTTCAACGCGTAAATCCAGTTTTTTGATGCCTGGAATGCGAGGCATATACAGGCCTGTATTGACAGCTGCGCGCCGGGGCGCAGCGATCGGCGATGTATCGTCGCTCGAGATCGAATCGGCGTATAGAGTGAGCCATCGACGCACAAATGGAACTCGATACGAGAAGTCGAAACCACCCGTGCGTTTTCCCGGATTATCATTTGGCCCGTAAGCTCCCGAGGACACAAGACTAAAATAGCTGTTAAATATGGCTGCCGGTGTAATCGCGCGGCCGACGCCTCCAAACTCCGATGTTCGACTAAATCCCAACTCCAGATTTTGCGTTGGCTTAAAGGTGATTTTCTCGCCGTGGATCAGCGGACGCGGAGGAAATTGATTGCCTGCCAGTTGGCCGAAAAAGAGATCCACCTTCATCGGGCCGAGCTTGCCCAGAATCCAAGGTAACGTGAAGGGTGCCGTGCGACTAACACGAGCCATGTATATCGGTTCAGCGTTGTCGCTAAAAATTAATGCAGTACCGTCCCCGGGTCCCCACCAAAGACTCTGTTTGCCAAAGGACAGATCCCAGCCGTCAATATTGGCAGCTACATAGGTATCGAGCAGACGGAATTGATCGATCGTGGCCACGGGAGTCGCGGGTTGTAAAGGCGTCTGATCGATGGTTGCGATGAAGCTGCGGACTGACGGCGAGAATCCAGCTGCCGAAGGAGCATGCTGGTACTCTCCATTTACGTAAATCGAGAAGCGCCCGGCTGTCGCGTAGGCGGAAAATCCCGTGCTGTTGTTAACGCCTTCCTGATACGGTCTGCCGCTGTCGTTAATGATCGTTTGCCCAAAATGGTAACTGTCGTTTAGGGGAGTTCCACTAATTCCCATCATTCTTGTATAAACGGATTCGACTCGCGCCGAATTCTCGGGACCGTTTTCAAACATAGCTAACTCGCTGGCGAATTCAGTCCGCAGGGCAGATACGATGTCGCTGGCCTGAGAGTTTGTATTGCGCTCATCCAGATTTCCCGCGGCTTCTTCCGTCAGGTTAGCGCACTCTAGCCGGGCCCACGGTCGAATACCCAGAAATTCCGTATCTACAACCCCCAGAGCCGCCAACCGCTCTATCGCGGGATAGACCCAGCTATCCAATCGAACATAAGGTGTACCGGCGCTCTTGGGCGATGGCCGCCAGTGTTCCCGGAAAAACTGACTGGCTGAGAGCCAATCGGAGCCGCCCAATTCCGGGTCGTGGTGCCGGCTGTAGACACTTTGCGCAACTAGGTCTCCGATCAGTCCGCCAACGAACACATCCGAAGGAAAGTGTTGGCGCGCACGCAACCGCGAATAGCTGATTAATCCCGCAGCTCCGTAGGCCAGGATCTTTGTCAGCGGCCCGGGATATTCGTGCGCGATGACACCTGCGATGGACCATGCGGCAGCGGAGTGCTCGGAAGGGAAAGAAACGCCATTTTGAAAGAAACTTCCGGTGCCATCGCCTTCGATAGGGCGGTCCCGATGCAACGAGTATTTCATTGCTTCGATCATTACAAAGCTATTGATAGCCGCCTCGCCAGAAAGAAATCCGGTCTCTCGCCAGTGGGAATTGTGATTTTTATAACTGAGAACCCACATGGCCCCCGCACCGCCGGCCAACGCGGCAATGCCTGCATTCGAGATCGTGTTGTAGTGCGACATCGTCTTCGGGTCGTGAGAAAGATGCCTGCTGTAATCGGAGTCGGTGACGATCAGCCCAGCGGTAATTCCGCCGACTGGCACCAGCCAGGTTGCATCCGTGAATTGCAGGTTCTTCGGACTGGTCCACAACTCCTTCTGATCGCCGGCAAAATCCTTCAAGAGTTGCCCGGTCCAGTGGTGCTTGGTTACCGAAGCACTCGGGGTCGCAGGTGCTGGTGATTCTGGCACCGTTTTTTGTTGTGCTGTGTTCACTTCGCCTTGCTTGTCCGTCGAGTCAGACGATTGCGGTTCCTGCCCGAAAACAGCTGACCCTAGACTCAAAAACATCCCAAGTCCGATCACCCCTACTGAAATTATCTCCAGAGTCGGCCCCATACGTTCTCGCAAGCTCATGGGTGGATATACGCTACGGCTAGCGCCAGCGAGGCCGCCAGCTGGCCCGCCTGGATCACGGTTTGCCAGTTCGGTCCGCCGACTTTCAGTGCCTTTTCCGGCACGACTACAGTATCTCCGGGCCGGAGAGATGCACTCAACGGGTCGCCCATCCACCAGCCATTGCTGTTGTTCTTCGCAGAAATCACGGAACCGTCTGCACGAATGACAAACACGGCCTTCTTATCCGCCATCGGCGTCAAGCCACCTGCCTGACTCAAATACCATCTTGCCGAACGGCCAGATTGCAGGCCGATTGCGGTTGGATTGAATACCTGGCCAGTGACGAGAATTGTGCTGGGGTTCTTCGGGATGAAAAGCTCGTCTCCATCGCGCACGGTGACGTCTGCGGTGGTGCCCTTCCAGTTCTTGATGTCTTTCCGGATGTGAATGACCACTCGTCCAACGGGCTCTTTGGTGGCAAGTTGCTCGAGAGTTGCATCCGTTTCTGCGATAGCCGTTAATTTCGCGTTTTTCTGATCGGGATCGTTTTCCGGCAAGGATTTCAGCTGAACCCTCTCGGACTTGATACGCGAAATCAGATCCAATTGGGACTTCAGCTCGACATTACGAACGTCTCTGCGCGTCAGCAGGGCGCCGTACGGGTAGGCGTGACTCGTGAATCCACCCGTGCGCTCGAGCACGGAACTCAGCTTTTCGCCGGGCTGGATCCCGTATGTGGAGGGATGCATGACTTCGCCGCCTACTCTGATGGATGCGCCGATATCTTTCCAACCTGGCACTTGCCGGATTGCCAGAACGTCGCCATGTCGCAAGGGGACATCTTCGGTCGCATTGCCGTTCAGGATGGATGCCAGGGATATTTGTGTTTCTTCGGCAGGCCCACCCGCGGCTGCGTAACGCGTCAGATCGGCTTCCTTGGTATAAGCACTGCGCTTCAATCCGCCAGCGGCCCGAATCAAGTCCGCAGCATGCATGTTATCGGTGTAGGGATAACGTCCCGGCTTGGCGACTTCGCCCGTAATTTCTACGGTGCTTGCCTCCACGCTCTGGGTGTTGCGATGAATCAACAACCGATCGCGCGGCTGCAATAAAATATTATCTGCGGCGCTGCCGTTCATCGCCTCACGCAGGTTCACGCTGAAGATTTTCGAAGTCCCATCCGGATTGATGCGGAAGAGCTGGGCGGTATCGACGGAAGCGTTGGGGGACAATCCGCCAGCGAGGAAAATTGCATCGCGCAAGGATGCCTGCCCGGAGGTCTTATAAGTACCCGGCCTGCGTACCTCTCCGCCAACCGACACGGTCGGTGCAGGCTCGAAATCGAACCGGCTGAAAACGCGCAGTGTGTCCAAAGGTTTTAGATCTGGCGCTGAGGTGGGATCTTTCAATGCCGCCGCGAGGTCGAAACTTACCACACTTGGCCGATAGTCAGGTGCGTTCAGCCGGACAATTTCTCCATAGTGCGCTGCGGGTTCTGGCAACAGATCTTTGTAGGAAGTAAGAATGTCGGTCAGCTTCATTCCCTCGTGGAACGCATATTTCCCGGGGCGCAAAACATGCCCCTGCAGATAGATCATGTCCTGGTTATAAGGGGCGATCGGGAAGATGTGAATTTCATCGCCGTCCTTGATTTTAAACGAGGTTAGTTCCGGCTCCGCGCCACCGTCGGGGGAGAGATTAAGGCTGAGCATCGTGCGTTTTTCATGTGAATCCAGTCGCTGCACTTCGACATGCTTCAATGTCGCAGCAGGTAGAATCCCGCCGGCGAGTTCCAGCGCATCCGTGAGAGTCTTTTCACCGTTCAACTCATAAATCGCCGGGCGGCGCACCATTCCGGTCACGGTCACCTGGGCGCCGATAGACGGCACCATCAGCGTGTCGCCGTTCTCCAGCTTTTTCGCGTCCGGGGTGACCCCGTGCAACAACAAATCGTACGTGTCAACTTCTTCTACCAGCTGGCGTCCGTGAAAGTGCTTCAAGGAACGTAGTGAGCCACGTTGTGTCACACCGCCGGCGGCAACCAAAGCGTTCAGCGGTGTCGAAAGCGAACTGATGTCGTACGCGCCAGGCTCGCTGACTTCACCTACTACATAGACACGGATCGTACGAAGCCGCGAAACGGAAACATCCGCGGAAGTGTCGCGATATTGGGTAGCGAGGGCCTTTTGGACCAATTGCTGTACATCGCCCAGCGTACGGCCACTCACCTCCACAGGTCCGGCTTCTGGCAGCGCCAAGCGTCCTTGCCGGTCCACAACTCGCACCAGACGGGTAGAAACGCCTCCCCACATGTCAATCGAAAGGCTGTCCCCTGGTCCTACTACGTAGTCTGGACCCACGGGCAGATCCATCGGGATGGACCGCATATCTTTCAAGCCGTCGCGAAAAACCTGCGCTCCAAAGCGTTGTGGCGTCCCATTTCGAGAAGGAGCTTGGACATAGAGGTCGTAGAGGGAAGGAATGTCCGCGTACGGACTTGGGCGGTGAACCATTTCGAGAGGGGCCAGTTCCTTATTCCGCGGAGTTCTTCCCCCGCGGTAAATTCCGGCACCGGTCGATGTGTCCGATCGGCTGTTGTTCATTGCCGTCATATCCTGGGAAGGATTTCCATTCGGGGAGCCCTGCAAAGGGTTAACACGATTCGGATCTAAGGAAGCAAGATCAAATTGTTCTCCACCCAGACTGCCACCCACCAAAGAATCTGCTCCGCTCTTCATTCCATAAGTCGAAAGGGGATCCGCAACAGGCTGGTAGGAAGGCGAATTTTCGCTCGAATTTCCGGTAAGCAATTCAGTCCCGCCGGTTTGCGTCCGCAAGAGGGGGGCATTTGGATTTGTGGGATTAACCTGTTCGGGCGTTACAGGCTGTTGGTCATTTCGGGGGGAAGGCGTTCCCGTCGAACCCGGTTCACCCTTAGTGCGAACGGTTCCGTTATCCAAACATTCTATATCCTCGGAAACGCTTTCATCAGAATTTGCAGGGCGGCAGGGGACAGTTCGCTGACCGCGCCGGTCCGTTCTCTGCATCTGCGAAGTTGCCTGGTCCTCCTGCGCCTCGATCTGGACAAGTTTTCGAGCGCGCTCCTTTAGGATGAACTCCTGCTCCTTCCCCATGTCGGACTCAGGATTAATGCTGGGCCGCAAATAGCCATATTTCTGCACGAGCCGCGTGGCAATGGAACGAAACTTAACGTCATTCACCAGACGCTCATAAACGGCCGCGTCGGTCAAATCTTCATCGGAAATTACCTGGCCATTGTCGCTAGCTTCCTTAGCAATCCAACGCTTTAACTCCACAAGCAGACCCGTGTCCTGCACTAAGACGGCTTTGAGCTGCGCGGGCGATGCTGCTACGCGATCCAAATTATCCTTAGCCAGTTCGGAGACCACTTGCTGGGAAGCGGTAGGCACGTCCGGGGGAGCGCTGGTTTTCCTCTGACTTTGCTGTTGCTCCTGCGCACCGGAAAAAAAGGCGCATCCCAAAAGCAGAGCGGCTGTGACCACGGGGCGTCTGCAGATGATGTTCCCGAAAAACGTATTCATGAAACTTCCCATGCCGAAGTAGCCTTTCTACGCATAACTCCCAGAATAGCCTCCTCGGAGGCTTCCATTACGCTGGAATGAATGTCCAAGGAGGCCCAGTACCTGACGCTCCGGTTGGTATGGGCAGCTACAGCTATGATGCTAATTTCTGGGTGTAGGTGGAGAATTGTGTCGCAAATAGGTGGACGCTTCTCGGGATTGTCCAGGGCGACGAACAGAAAATCGGGCCGCGTCTCTTCGACCTGAGCGAGGAGATTTCCATCCTCGGCAACTTCGCCAACGATGACGATGTCTGGTTGGTCGACAAATGTCTCGATAATGACCTCGCGCATCAGCTTCGGACTGTTAGCTACTAGTACTCGAATCTGCCGCTCCATGCCTTCCCCCTACTAGGACGGCCACAATGACCGCCTTGCTAACTATCTCTTTGACTGTCAATTTCCAGTAGGGCCAAAAGATGATTATGGACATGGACTATGGAGAGGGCTTAATAGGACTACAAAAGGACTATGTTAGGTACCAAGAAAGCACTAATCATTCAACGCGGAATTAGTGGTGGGTGTCAAATTCGCTCTAATTGGGGAAACCGGAAGCCTCTATCACTTCTGCGCAGAAATCTGCAAGCTACTGTGGCAGGCCGCCGTCTTCCGTCACGTTGACCCGCAATTTGATGGAAGCGATGGTTTTCCCTTTAGCTTCGGCTTTCCAGGTAATCAGTTGCCAGCCCTGCCCTTTGGGCGATGATACCGTCACGGCGGCCTCGATTGGATAAACCTCATGGGCACCCACCGGATAGCGGCCACTGCCGTTCTTCTCGGTCCAATCTTGGGGCAGGACTGCCCTCAGGGTCACTTCTGCTGGCTCCATCGAGTCGTTGGAAATAAGTAGAGGAATGTGCAGCGTGGCTCCTGGTTGCATGCTCACTTCAGGCGTAGGTAAGAGCGGCGCGAGACGCTCGATATTATGGGCTTGCCAGAAATCGCTATAAAAATGCCATGGACCTCCCAGTTCGAGGGAAAGTCCTTCGTGGACCGCAGGCTGAAACCCTCGAACAGAAGCAAAGCGAATCGCTGCGGGGCTGACGCTCTCAAAGATATCGCCCGTCGTCGTGCCTCCGACCAATGATTTACCAAGAATGAGGCGTACCGGTTGCTGGAAGGATTGGAACTGGCCTGCGGCTAGCGCTTTTTGCGCTTCCTGCCCAGTGTCGCCTTGCGTCAGGTGGAAAGCCATCTCTTCGGCGGCGATTCTGTAGTAAGGCATTTGGCGGGCGGGCGAAACTGTTGTCGTCGAATATTCTGGCCCCTGGCCTTCGAGAAATTCGTGATGGGACGCGTCCGAGAAATAATAGATTTTTTTTGGCTGCCATGGACGCAGTCCTTCGCTCAGATTGCCAATGTTCAAGCGGTCGCGAGGGTAGGAGATTTGTTCAGGGAACTTGGTTGGATCGCCAGCAAGGTCAAACGCTTCGGTCGCGATGACGCCGGCGGCTTGATGGTCGGCGTGATTCTCGCCCGCGACGTAATCGGGAAGCCAGGTCATGATCACGTCAGGCCTGGTAAGCCTCAAGAGCCGAACGGCCTTGCCGAGCACCGCACCATGATTCCACGTTTCGAGAGAGTGCAAAACGTCCTGGTCAGGCGTGTCGGGTCCGTCAAGAAACCAAACGTTCGTGATACCGAGATAAGTGCAGGCGCGGCGAGCCTCGATCTCCCGCTCTGCGCCTAGGGATGCGGCCTGCTCGTAGCCCATAGCGTTGCCGCCGCCGTCCCCACGAGTTGCAAAAATTACCGCGACGCGTCTGTGCTCGTCATAGATTGCCTTGGCCAAATAAGCGCTGACCTCCGTTTCGTCGTCCGGATGCGCGACAAAGACCAGGATATCTGCCTTGAATCGATCGTCGGGACCCGGCCTTTGCGGCGACAAGGGCAGTTGCCTTTCTTCTTCGAGCGAAGCGTCCCAATGAATAATCTTTGGACCGGGCGGCATAGCGCCTGTCCGTAGAACGATGAACGCAGAAATTAGCAAATTACCGAGAAGAAAGCGTATGGACATAGGAACGTTTGTCACCAAGTGTGATCCTCTCCGGGTAGCTGGTTTCCTACTGCGATCGTCATTCAGATAACCGTTCGAGTGAAAAGCCTATCGGTGCTCGAAAACAGACCATAGCCACTGCACTAGCCGTTGCTTGTAGAAGGCCCACTCAGGATGGCCTTCCCAGTTTTCCATGCCGTGTGGTGCGCCTTCGAGCAGCACCAAGTCAAAGTGAGCACCGGCTTTCTTCAGCCGGGCCGCATATTCGAGAGTGCCTTCATACAGTTCATCCTTGGTTCCTTGGATGAGCAGCATTGGTGGCAGGGTTTTCGAAACATGCTCAATCGGCGAATAGAGTGCCGCTGTTTCTGGCGGCGCGTCGCCCAAAATGCGTGTGACCGTTTCTTGCTGCCACTTTTGTCCGTGCAACCACTCGGTGAAGTCATACACCCCATAGAAGGAAACGACTGCCTGCGCTTCGCAATCAGGGCAAGGCTCCGAAGCCACCTGAGCCACCAAGTGTCCGCTGGCCGACTCGCCAATCAAAGCCAGGCGCTTCGGGTCGATGTGGAAACGCTCGGCATGCTGACGGACAAAGCGAATTGCGGAACGCACATCTTCCAACTGTTCGGGAACGTGGACGTAAGGGGTCAGCCTGTAGTCGATAGAAAACCAGGCGATCCGAGAACCCTCTAGCGGTTCGAAAATAGGAGAAACATAGGTGACCTTGTCACCAGCCTCCCACCCGCCACCGTGGACGATGATGGCTACGGGAAATGGCCCGTTCCCTTCCGGAATGTAACCGTCCATCAACAGGTCGCGGCCGCCGGGGCGCGCATAGACGATGTCCTTCCACAGACCGCGGCGATCACCGCGCAGCCAAGCCGTCAGATCCTCTTTCCAGGCCCACTGATTCGGGTGCCAGTTTTCAAACTGGTGAATACCGCCGGGCACGGCATGAAAGACGCAGTTGGGCATTTCTTTGCATATCGTTTGGGCTTGCGCCGCCGGGAACTCGTCATCGTCGGTACCGTGAAACATATGCACGGTTACACGAAGTAGCGCGCGATGCGCCTGGTCCTTATTAGCAAGAACTCTCGCTGCGAATGGCTCGCTAATCTTGACTCCGAAAGTTGCGACCCCCTGGAAACTGCCGCCCGCCGCGAGTTCAAGGGCAATTTCGCCGCCCGTGTCTTCCCCGATTAAAAACATAACGCTCGTAATGTTGAACCGGCCCGGGCAGCGAATGAATTGAATGGCTTCTTCTATGTCCTCACGATTACGGTAGTCGACCGAAAACCAGGCTAATCCCGCCCGCCCGACCGGCTCAAACAGTTGCGTCAGGTGCGTCCGCTTATTTCCGTAACTCCCGTGAAGGATAACTGCCGCCGAGCGCGGCGCACCTTCTGGAGCATAGGCGTCCAAGGTAAGGCCATCCCGGTAAACGACGCCACCTTGCACACCCGGGATGACGTAGTTACCGACAGGTCGGCTCACCTTGGCTGGTGAGCACGCAGTCCCGGTAGCTAGAGTAACGGCCAATAAGGCGACTGTGAGCATATAAGACGAAAGCTAATTGCCAGGGGTCTAAGATTGCGGCCGGAGTACTCCTTGGCCGCCTCGTGACTTCCTGATTCGCGCTCCTTCTAGAACCGGAAATGCAAGCCTAGCTGCATTTGGCGCATGGGGTTGGAGGTCGAGGTGATCTGGCCGGCGCCCGACGTATCCACCTGGTTGACCGGCAACGCCAGATTCACATGGTTGAACGCGTTGAAATTCTCCCACCGAAGTTCTAGCGTCTTACCCTCCGTGATGAGGAATTCCTTGCTCAAGGAAAGATTAAATACGGTGAGGGCGGGACCTCGCAGTGTTCCCTTCCCGGCGTTCCCGTTGCGGAACGGCGCTTGCGGCTGAGTGTACGCGGCTGGATCGAACCAGAGCGCGGCGCTGGGATTAGAAACATGGGGATTGCCGATGATGTCGGGGCGGACGAAATTGAAGTCAGCGTTTACAGATGGAGCGTTAGAAAGCGTGGGCGTGAAAGCGAGCCCCGAATATATCGTCGTGATGCCGCTGAACCGCCATCCTCCGGCCACCAAGTCCACGACCTTCGAAGTGTTCGCTAGATAGCGCCGACCCTTGCCAAACGGCAGATCCCAATTGTGAATCAGCGTGAAGGCATGCGTGCGATCGAACGAGGCCGGACCGTGATCATTGCGGACGTTGTAATTGTCGGCGAAACTATAGCCGCCTTCTCCGTTGGTTAACGCTTTGGACCAGGTGTAGGTGGCGACAAAATCCAATCCTCGCGAGACTCGCTTCTGAGCTTTCAACTGCAGGCTGTGGTAACTAGAATTGTCGCAATTACACACATCATATATGGCCTGACTGAGACCGAACTTATGGAATGGGCGACGAAGATTAAAGTCCGCGCCGGGTCCTGGCACGGCTTGATTTTCGTTGCGGTTAAGGTACAAATGCCGGCCCACATTGCCAACATAAGCGGCTTCTACTGTAAAAGACGGTTGGATTTGATGCTGTACGGTGAGGTTCCAAAAGTCAGCCAGCGGGATGCGATAAGAGCCCGGGGTGTCGAAATAGAAGAACACGCTGACACCGTCCGGCAGCGGATAACGGCCCGTAGTTCCGATGGGCGGGTTCGCGGGCGGCGGCGGACCAGTAGTGAGAAACGTGGGCACGGCGGTAACGTACTGATTCGGAGAGGGTAAATTGTAAACGAACTGCACCGGGGGATCGAGTTCCGGATTCTGCGCAAATACCGCTCCGTATCCGGCCGCATTGAAACCGCGTCCGTAACCTGCGCGCACCACGGTCTTTGAGAAAGGCTGGTAGGTCAGGCCAAGCCGCGGAGCGAAGCCTAGATTGTACGGCTTGATGCCCATGTTGCTTGGCACCGATCCGATGCCGGCAACCAGCACTTCACCTGTCGCTGGATCGAAAGTGCCCGCACTGCCTGGCTTAGTTCCCGTTTGCGGCAGATAGTTTTCGTAACGGAGACCGTAGGTGAACAACAGCTTATGGGAGATGCGCCATTCGTCCTGGGCGAAGAAATAGAGTCGCGTTTGGCGAAGACTGGGATAGAAGCCGGAACCAGTGAACTGTTGATTAAAGTTGCTGGGCTGGCCGAGCAGGAAAGACGCCAATGCGGCGCCTGTGGTGGCGTTTCCCTTGGCAATGGCATCGACGGTGGCGTTGCCGGTCGTGGAATCAGTAAAAGTGATTTCTCCCGCGCGGTGAGTGCTGCTGTCGATGCGTTTTTGTTGCGCGCGGCGGATGTCCACACCCCATTTAATGGTGTGGTTTCCGGATAGCTTCGTCCAGTTGTTTACCGACTGAAATTGATTCTCGGTCTCGCCCAGCAGACAGTTGCAACTGTTGACGCCGAGCGCATAACCGAAGTTGAATTGGTCAGCGCCTTTTACGTAGAAAGCCGGCATGCCGCCGGTGTCCGGGGTACCCCGATTGAGCCCCACCAGTCCCGCGTCGAGAGCGGGTGTTTTGTCCGCTCCATTGGGCGTATTGTTGGTGCGAACTCGATAGAAACCAAAACGGAATTCAGTAAACAATGTTTGTGATATTACGTAAGTGTAGCCGAGGGCTAAACTCTGATTCCTCGCAAGAGAGTTACCCGCGAAGCCGTTCGGCGTTGGTCCCCCGGCAATCTCGCCGTAAGCGCCCGGCGCGTGCAACTTGAAATCGGACAGACTATAGCGGCCGAACAGGTGATGGTTTGCGGCAACTACGTAATCTACCCGGCTAGTCCAGAGACTGCTATTCGATTGCGCTCCCACCGCGGTGACATAGTTATTAAAGTCCGCTCCGGCATTGGCATTAGGTTCTGGCAAAAAACTCAGGAGCTTCGTCAGTGCTGGGGAGGGGGTTAAAACGTTTAACCTACCGCCGGTAGAAAAAACCCGACGGTTAGTGCCGTCGGCATTTCCGGTCGATGGATCGAAGACCATGCCGGCTTGGGCTGGCACCTGTGTGCCTTCTGTTGTAGTAACCGTTAATTGGTTACCGGCTGAGCAGCCCGATGCGGAAGTCGAACCGTCAGCGCAAATGAAGTTTCCGAGGAAACCGGAAAGATTTCCGGAACGCTCACTATCCGTGGGAACAGTAGCAACCTGTGAACCGCTGGTACGCAGCCGGCGGCCCTCGTAGCTGAAAAATGCAAATAATTTGTCTTTCTTGATCGGGCCGCCGAGTGTGCCCCCGAACTGATTCCAGCGGATGGGCGGGTTAATCCGACTGAAGGGATCGGCGGCATTCATTATGTCGTTACGGAAATATTCATACGCCGAGCCATGCAGACTGTTAGTGCCGGACTTCGTGGTGGCCTGGAGCAACGCTCCGGAGACATTTCCGAACTCCGCGTCGTAGTTGCTCGTAGTGAACTTGAACTCTTCCAGAGTGTCGGGATTCGGATTCACAACCGCTATACCGAGAGTGTTGCTGTGGTTTTCAGTGCCGTCGAGTAAGAAACCGTTCGAGTAACCTTGCTGGCCGTTTACCTGCAGCTGCGGATCTCCTTGCTGGTCTTCCGCGAGCGAAACAGCGCCCACCGTGTTAGGCCGCGCTGTTCCTGGCAAAGCAATCATAAGATTGAATAGATTCCGATCGAGTATGGGTAGCTTTCCGATTTCCTGAGAAGTCAGCGTAGTGCTGACATCGGCGCGTTCGGTCTTCATGATGGACGGCTCGACGTTCACCGTCACGCTGGATGCTGCCGTCCCCAACTGAAGCTGAATGTCAACGCGCACCGTGGAATCTATCTGTACCACCGCTTCGGTGGTGAATTCCGCAAAGCCCGGTGCGGCGGCATGCACTCGATAGCCCCGAAATAAGGTGGGTCTGTGTGAAATTTCCGCTCGCATTGGTCTTGGATTCGTAGCTGATGCCGCGTTCCAGATCCTGAATAGTGATGACCAGGTCCGGAATGGCGGCGCCGCTCGGATCCGTGACGGTTCCAGTCATGTTTCCAAAGACGGCTTGCGCTACGACTGTGCCGGCCAGCATGAGCAATAGGAAAAACAATCCACCGAGCATCTGTGCGAGCCTATTTTCCTCCATCATATACTCCGTCCCTTCTTTGTTCGATTCCCTGGAAAATCAGGCCTGAATTAAGGGTCAATGTGCTGTGCCGTTGGTGCGCCTGCCGCTCTAACAAGTCTGGACGTATCGGCTTGATTTAGTTTTTGGTAAGCATCCATTTCAGCCTGCGCTGCCACGGAGTCACCCAGAGCCTTATACGCATTGGCCAGAAGCACGTGTGGCACCTTGTTTTCTGGATCGAGACGCACCGCTTCCTTGAGGTGCGGCACAGCCTGAGCAATTTGGCCTTCTTTGAGCAGCGTGCGTCCGAGGCCGATGCGAGCCTCGACAAAATCAGGCTGTTCCGCTACCACTCGAGAAAAATGATCGAGGGCCAAATTGTAGCTACCCTGCTCGCGGTTAATCTCGCCGAGCTCATATTCGGCGTCCGCATGGCGCGAGTCATTGGCCAATTCTTGCTCAAACGCTTGTGTGGCTTCCGCGACTGATTCTGGAGTGCGCGGAGCGCCCAGCAGGATCACGCGGCCTAAGCGATAGTAAACGCCAGGCATTGTCGGTTGTCGCTGTATCACGTTTTCGTACTCCCGTTTGGCGACATCATACCTGGCGAGACTTTCTTGCACCTGCGCATTGGCGTAATGCACCCAAGCCGAGTCTGGAGCCGAGCGCATGAGAGTGGACATGAGCTCGTAGGAGCGATCGGCATAGAGCCGGGAAACGTGGAAAAGAATCTCCGCATCATGCGGATAGCGCTTCAGAAGTTGTTCGCCAGTGGCGATGGCCCTGTCGGGTTGTTTAAGTTCCGTATAGGAATGCTGAAGATGCAGTCCAATGAGGCGCCCGAGGTCCGGGTCGGATGGCTTGCGAAAAGCCGGTGCGAGAATAGCAATGGCTTCTGCGTTGCGTCCTAGTTCAGCCTCGCAAATACCCATCATTACCCTGGCTTGCGGCAGCGCCGGTTTTAGCTTCAGGGCGCGACTAAAGGAATTGAATGCTTGGCTCGGGCGTCCTTCAAAGTAATAAGCCAGGCCCAGGTTGGCGTGAACTTCTGCAACCTCAGGGTTCAGTTTCGCAAGCTTCTCGAGTGCCGCTCGAGCTTCCGGCCACTGTCGGTTATCAAGAGCACCTTTAGCCTCTGCCGACAGCCGCACGGTGTCGGGCGCGGAATCTGAATTCTGCTCATCGGAAAGGCTGGCGGCGGCGTGTGGCGTATCAAGGTTCGACGGCTTCTGTGCAGTACTGGGTGCTTTGGTCTGAGACAGGGCCATAGCGGGCAGGACCAAGAGGGTGACGATGCCTGCAGGCCACGAAAATTTTCGAAGTCTTGCACTAGGAAACATTTGTTTCTTCATCTCAATTCATCCATAACTTCCAGCTCCCTAGCAGCCAGCATCCAAAAGTGCTACCCAGGCGATTACAGTATTCTGTGATCCTTGCTGCGGGATGGCCTCGCTCACTGCGCCTAGCCTGATCTCCCGCCGGCAGCGCTTCCTTTCGAAGACCGTGGGTTAAGAATCGATCTGATCCCTCTAGAGGTACCCCGAATTGTCTTCGCCGTCGGGAAGCGATTTCATACTTATTAACCCGCGTTTTTTGATCTCAGGTTGGTCGAATTGGGAGAAATTTTGCATACAAATGTTTCCTTGTCAAACACAATAAATCCATCTTTCGAATGCGTTAGGGGAGTTGCGTTCAAGTGTCGCATATCGTTGACGCTTAACTTCGTTGCTCCGCGTGCCCGCCTGAGTGATTAAACGCACTGGCGCAGAGCATCAGAAGTTTCTGCTAATGCTCGGAGATCATTAAGATATAAATAGGTGTTCGGGCAATTCTTTGTACCGTTGTTATTCAGCTAAATATCGCCTTGAGGTAGGACCGATGAGAATTTTTCGCGGAGGAGATGGCCTTGTGGGAGTAACGCGACGCGAAATATTGGTGCGAGCCAGCAAGGTGGTTTCCGGCTTTGCTCTGGGAATGTCAGCTGTCGGTGCCCCGTGCAAAGCGCAGTCGGCGTCGCAAAAGCAGGATGTGCACAAACTGAAAGTTATGGTTACCGGCGGACATCCCGGCGACCCGGAATGTGGCTGCGGCGGTACCATCGCCCGTTACTCAGACCTCGGGCATGATGTTGCGCTGTTGTATCTGAACAGCGGGCAAGCCTATTGTGGGCAAGATAAATCGCAGGACTGTGGCGCGGTGCGCACCGCCGAAGCAAAAAAGGCATGCGCAATTCTCAAAGCGCGCGCTGTTTTTGCGGGACAGTATGACGGCCGCGCGGTTGTCGATAACGAGCATTACACCGAGTTCCGCCGACTCTTCGACTCCGAAAAACCGGACATCGTCTTGGCCCAATGGCCAATAGATCGCCACCGCGATCACTGCGCGCTCTCAACGCTTGTTCTTGATGCATGGCTGCAATCGGGTCAAAAATCAGCATTTTATTATTACGGAATTGCCGAAGACACCATGATGTTCACGCCCACGGAATTTGTGGATATTTCAGCCGTCGAGCCTCGCAAACGCGAGGCATGTTATGCCCATGCATCGCAACAGCCCGACAAATGGTACCCGCTAGAGCAGCAAATCACCCGTTTTCGAGGAGCGGAAAGCGGATACGCACAGGCTGAGGGTTTCCTCAGACATTGGCAAAGCCGGGGCAATGTCCTTCCTTGACTAGTCTCCTGAGTCATAAATAGCTTGTATAAATAAGGGAACGGGGTTATCGTGGATCATGTCGAATCCACGAGGACGTCCTAAGCAGCAAGAACTGG
>Ga0209526_10001338_pt1 | contig 16371 bp, 14 predicted proteins | sample JacPinW_OM2H0_M1_FD_188566 | JGI IMG/M metagenome (GOLD analysis project Ga0209526, IMG submission 188566) | Forest soil microbial communities from Algoma, Ontario, Canada - Jack Pine, Ontario site 1_JW_OM2H0_M1 (SPAdes) (version 2) | ecosystem: Environmental > Terrestrial > Soil > Boreal... | reverse complement strand
GACATCCGCGTACATCGCGCCTTCCGTCTCCAGGTCGCGCATCGCCGTGAATCCATGCTCCAGCGCAATCCGCGCATTCCGCGCGCTCAGAATCGCCCGGTACGGAATCGATTGCTTCAGCAACTGCACATCATAATCTTCCGAAGTAATGTCTCCATTCAGCAGCAAATGCGTATGCGCATCAACGAATCCCGGCAGCACCGTGCTCTTCGACAGATCGATCACTTCCACGCCTGCCGGCGTAGTCCCACCCGCGCTCACTGCGACGATTTGCTCGCCCTCAATCAAAATCAGCGCATTTGCCAGAGCCGCGTCACTCTTGCCATCGATCAGCCGTCCGGCGCGAATGGCGATCCTCTTCGCTGATTTTTGTTTGTCCTGTGTGTGCCCTGTCCCCCGAGCGAAAATCAAAACCGCGGTTGTCGCCGCAATCACAAAAGCCAACTTTCGTCCTCGCATCAGATCCCCCTCACGCCGCAGAGAGTAGCACAAAAGAAAAAAGGGCCAACCGGTCTGAAGTCCGGTTGGCCCTCATGTGCTCTGGCTGAGACGCCAGAAACCTGTTAGATCGCCCGCGGTGTCGCGGAACCTGGCCGCCGCAGCGGTCGTCGCGCCATATCTTCCACAGCCGATGCGCCGCGCCGCGCGAAATTCACCAGCGGATGGTTGCTATCCGCCACTCGCGCAACCGCAACTTCCCAGCTCTTCTGGAGCATGTACAAACTCACAATCACAAAAGCGATAGCCGCAAACGCCAGCGCAAACAATGCAAACGCCGCCAGCAGCTCCCGCACAAAGTACAGCTGCAGTGCCACCAGTACCCCTAGGAACCGCCACATCCATTTCCGTCCGTTGTCCTTGGTCTTCATTCTGCCCTCTGTCCCCATTCCCTGTGTAAGACACTTACAAGCCAACTTCTTGCAGCCACTACTTTGATGCGCGAACCTGTCCTTAAGGTCCACTCCCCGATTACCTGTACCATTTGACACCAGGAGGGGTTCCAATGGCGATGGTACACAAGACACATTTTGAGTTTTAAACCACTCTCCTAGTACCTCGCACGTGGATGCCATTCCTTTTAAAGCCTTGGCTTTCAGAATCTTACGCCTTGAATTCCTGCTCATCATTTTCGCCGCTCCTTCACCCTGTCCGGCCTGTGGAAAACCTGCCCCTTCGTACAGGCTTTTCCCGGCGAATTGCGGCCGCCAGACGCACCGACTGAGGCCATCTCCGCCAAAGGCAGCATGCAATATATTCGCCTTTTATTCGCCTGTCAAGGATGGGTTGCGACGGAAACAAGATCAAAGAGGCTTTGCTGTGTGCGATCAGGGTTGCAAGCTGGCGGAGGCGCTAGCCCGTTCGCTGAACCGCCCAAAATCAATCTCGATCTCGCTGTAGCGCGGCAGGCAGACGTCCCGTCCATGCCGTGTAACCAGAAACACCGCCGAGGCTCCGAGCCCGAAGTAGCGCGCCGCGTTGGCTACGGCCGCATTGCTCATGGCCGCTCCAACTGCACGAATCGGAGTTTCCGCAATGTCGTCCGTAACCTTGCCCAGCGCATACGCAATGCTCAAGTCAACGAGAGCGTTCGTGAATCCGGGTCTGAGCCCGTGCAGGCCGCCCTCTTCATCGAGCGCGTATTTTGCCCCCGCATCGGCCTCGACGCCTCCCAGCGTCCCGTCGACCGCCAGGCTCGCACCTTGGGGCGATGTAATGCGCTCAATCCGAAGATACAAAGAGCCGGCACGGCTCAACATGCGCGGACGATTGCTCTGGCTCACTCTGCCCTCAAGCAAGCTGCCTGCCGCAAACGATTTGTCCCCAACGCGCACGGGTTCCGCAAGACGTGCCTGGAAAACATCATCCTTCCGGGTCTGCGAGGCGGTGAGTCGTGTCAGTAAGAAAGCGCGCACCTTTCGACCGCGCCACTCCTCCACCGTGTCCACTCTTCGTGTTCTCGGCCCTGTCCACAGCACACCTTCGTCGAATTGCATCACTATCGTCTGCCGCCCTTTTTTGGAGCCTTGGGACTTCTCGCCGGACGCCTGCAAAGTGTGGACCTCTGCGTCTCGGGCGGTCTTCGGCTCGATGATAGCCGCGTAACCCGCCCGCAGCGCCGTCGCCGCCACAACCATACTCCCTTGCGGCGTTTCTACCTCCGTCTTCGACAAATGAATCACATACTCTGCCGGTCGGCCCTTCTCCAAGGGATTAAACGCACGAACCACCGCGTTGCCTGCCTTCCTCCATTTACCGACATTGGATTCCGCCGTCTTTACGGACTCAATCGTCAAGTCAACGTTCGTCCCCTGGGGAATCGCAATATCATTACCAGCAAACACCGGCAGCATCAGCCGGCCCTCGACAACCGAATTCCGCGCCAAGTGTTTCCAATCCGTGCGCCGCGTTAGCTCTACTTGCAAGAGCGTTCCTTGCTGAATTTGCATGCTCTCTTCGGTGCCTGGCGGTGCAGCCTCCAGCGTTGTCCCGCGATCCTGGCCAAAGACTGGCTGCGCCAAGAGCAGCGAAAGACCAAGCCATGCAGGCATCCGCCGCATGTAAGACCCCGTTGCGTCCATAATTCCCTCCCCAGGTATGTCAGAGTTTTCGTCCGAACGTGAATGGATTGCGGTTCGCGGATGCCGGGCGCTCCAGCACTGAGACCGCGCCCGGCATTCCCGATTGGTGGTTAGCAGCGCGTCAGTTCCCGCCGCCGCCCGGTTGCGTCGTTCGCTGCTGCTGCATGAACGCCTGCATTCGCGATTCACGCCACTGCTTCAGCAGCGTGCCGCGCTTTTTGCTAAGGTCTCGGCCGTCGCGTCCCGCTGGATACGCGACGTTTTCGCCAACCAGTCCTTCCCACAGGATCAAGTTGTACGTCGGCGCATCCACCTGGTCCGCTCGATCGAAGTTGAAGCCAGCGGTCTTGGCGGCCCAATACGCCGCATCATGACTTGGCTTCGCGTAGAACGCTGATAGCAAATCCGGCTTCAGCGAGTTCTTCGCCGTTTTCATCGGCAGAGGCAATTGTGTGGTTCGCAGAATGTCCGGTACGATGGCGTTGAAGTCCCACTTCTTTGCACTCTTCGAGAACGCGTCAGTCATCGGCTCTTCCAGCGCATCATATGTGCCCAGGTGCTCGATCCCCAGAATGTCCACGATCGTCGTAATCAGGTTGACCGTCGTGTATTTCTTCGAGACCACTGCGCCTTGCTTCACATACGGTCCCGCGATGAACGCGATGCTGCGATGTGCGTCCACATGGTCGGGACCATCCTGCGAATCATCCTCGATAACGAAAACGAGCGTGTTGCCGCGATACCGCTGGCTCTTCGCTACCTTCTCGACGATTCGGCCAACCGCGTAGTCATTGTCCGCCGTCTGGATTTCCGGCGTATTCACGCCGTCGATGGCGGAGCCGAAGCTCCCCGTGTGGTCGTGCATCACGCGCACGAACTCCAGATTGGGAAGATTGCCGGTCTTCTCGAATTGGTCGAACTCCCGTTCCCATTCGTTCACGCGATAAAAGTCTGGGAATTTGTTGTCGTAGCCGCGGAAATACTGGTCCGTGATCGGCTGCAGCGCCGCTTTCGTGGCAAACGAAACCAGGGTCCCCGAAGCAAACGGATCGCGAATCGACGCCGAGATGCCGCCGATCGCCGCTGGAATGCTGTAGCGCGTTAAATCAATAAAGAAGCCGTAGTTGCGCACGTTCAATCCCGCGCGCAAAGCAGAATCCCAAAGATACCCCGCGCCCGCTTCACCCTCCGGGCTGTCCGGAGCCGAAACGTCCGCCGTTCCCAGCAGCAGGTTGTTGGCTACCGAAGCCGGCAACGTGTTCATCGCCGGGTTGGCAATCGCCCGCGCGGCAGGCGTGGCGTAGCCCACGTTGACGTTTCTGTTCGCGCCTTCGTAGTCGTAGTTCAAACCGCGCCCGGCGTAATTAATCGGCTCGGTCTTTTCGATCGTGTCCGCCGCTCGCGCCGAGGTGGACCAGTTCCAGCCGTCGCCGCTCACTTCGCCGCTATCGTAGAAGCTGTCCAGATCAACAAACTTATCCGCCAGCGCATGCCAGTTCGGAGTAAGCGGGCGTGGGTACACGACGATCGATGGGTCGCCGTTGCCCTTGCCAAGATCGCCCAGGATCTCGTCGTACGTCCGGTTTTCCTTCACGATGTAGATGACGTGCTGAATTTTTTCGTGCAGAAGCGCCATCATCTCCTTGTCTTCTTCGTCGGCTTTCGCGTTGTAGTAATTGTTTTTCGCCACTTGTGCCGTGAGGTCCTCAAGTTCTTCACCCCGCGGCACCCGCACGGTCAAAAACCCCGCCTTCGTTAATTGCCACACGTATTGATTCGCCGCCCCGCAATCCGCGAAGTTCCCGGTCTTCACCGCTTTCAGGTCCGTGCAGTTCTGCGGAACCGGCCCCGTGTTGCTCTTTCCATTCACCACGTAAAGCATCGAGCCATCCGCGCTAACGCTGGCCGAATTCGGATACCAACCCGTCGGAATCAATCCAATCAGCTCGCTCTTCGCTGAATCGTCATCGCCAGTGTTTGCCAGCCGGATTACCGCCACCGAGTTCGCTCCCCCATTCGTCACATAGAGATATCCACCGTCGCGCGACACCGTGACGCTGTTGGGACTGCTTCCCTTGAAGCCCTTCTCGTTCGCAAACGCCCACTTCGGCGCTGTCGTGCCAATTTCCTCCAGCACCTTGTGCGAACTCGTGCTGATCACTGCAACCGCGTCGCTGCTGGACTCCGCAACATACAGCCGCGTCTGGTTCGGGTTCAGCGTCAGCCGCGTTGGTTGGCCCTTCAGCGCAATCCGGTCCGTAACCGCCAGCACATTTCCGGCAAGGTTCACAACAAGGATCTCCCGGTCTCTCGCACTAGAAACAAACGCCGTATTGTTCCCCTGAATCGTCACCCACTCCGGATACGTCCCGCCCGCTTTCCCGCTACCCGGTCGCAGGTCCAATTCGCCAAGCACCGTGCGGCCCACGGTATCAATCAGGCTCACCGAATCATTCTCATAGTTCGCCACGACTAGCCGCTTGCCATCTCCAGTTACCGCCAAACCCATAGCTCCCGGTGTGATGTTCCCAAGCGCGATCGCTCCAGCGTGCCCCAGCTTGACCGGCGTTCCGCTCTCCGCCCAGTTCGACCCGTTCCAGCCATAGAAGTGCACGTTGTCGTCAGGACCGCCGCTGACGTAAAACTCTTTTCCGCTAGGATTGAACGCCAATCCGTCAAACGCGTTGGGCACTTGCAAAACCTGCGTTTGCAATGGCTTGCTGCCTGAAATGTCGAAGACGAAAATGTACTCCACTGATTCCGCAGGGTTTGTATCCCCCTTGTGCGGCCCGGACGTAAAATTTTGGCTGTTATAGCCGCTGGTCAAAATGAGCAGCGTCTTACCATCAGGACTCACTGCCGTCGACACCGCTTGGCCCACCGTGAAGCTCGGATCCGAAACCAGCCCCGGGTTAAGTGCCTGAAAAATCGAGCCCTTCGCCGCGGAAGGAGTGATATGCACACCCGTAGGTATGAACTCCCCCTTCTTTGACTTCTCGTCGTCATCCGCCTTAGCGGCGGCATGACTCACACACAAAATCCCAAGCACGCTAAGTGCGAGTGCGGACACCCGTAACCACGGCCTGCAGGTTAGGCCTTTCCCGATCATGCTTCCCTCCCTCGATTTTCTTCAGTCGTTTTTGGCGATTTTCGTTTTTTGTTTCCGGTGATAATCCTAGAACCAGGCTGGGTCAAGCAAGCGGCAAATTATCCGTGTTTTGTTGCTGCGACTTCTTCCGAAAATGAATAATCAGACAAAATCAATCCGGCAGGAAACGCTTGTAGATCGAGTCACGAAGGAACCCTTACAACGAGAAACTAATTTCCCTTCAGCGCATACCCCACATCAAACGGCAGCTTCCCGTCCACTCGCAACACCTTCACCGCGCTGTTGATTGCGTACACATCCAGAATTCCCACGGCTCCCGGCGTAGCCTCCACCGTCCGCAGCAAATCCTCGTCGCTTTCCACGATGCGCACCACCGCCCGCGTCTCATTCAGCTTCGCAATGACGCTCTTAACCTCGCTCGCCGGCACCCCAAACAGCTTCTGCACCGCCACGTGCAAATCCGGCGATTCCGGATCCTTCATCACCAACGTAAAATTCCGCCCATCCGCCCACATTTTCTGCGTACCTTTGCAGAGCTTAGCCAATTCCGTCAGCGGCACGTCCTGCAGCTTGCTGCCCGCCGACGCCACTAGCGCCATGTTCTTGATCGCCGGCGCCGCGCTCCCCGCCAACAACGCTCCCGCGCAAAGCGCCGCCACCACGCGGAGCCCATTCCTCCGTCGATTTGCGTTCATAAAGCTAAATCACCCCGTGCATAGACTTATCTGAAGTATTCGCCCCGCTCGCCAAACAGCACAACAAAACATTGCTCCCGTTGTGTCTAACCGTGCGACTCCCGCGAACGTAACCATCCCGTACCTCCTGTCCCTCCGGCCAGTATGCCCTGCCGCGCATCACACGCTAACGTGGTCCAGCAAGGGTCGTTCCGCTTTCCACACAAAGAGGTGTGTGCTCATGAACCGCTTCTCAGCGCGCGTTCTTCTTCTGATTTTCCCCTCGCTACTCGGATATCCAGCCTGGGCGCAAACCTCCGCGCCGCGCGTCGAAGCCGCCAAGGCACGCAGCAAAAGTTCCGCCGCAAGAATTGCTCCCAATGCCAAGCACCAACAGCTCTTCGGCACCATTCCCGTTTCCACGCGCTCCGAAGAAGCCCGCAAACTCGTGGAAATTGCGCTCGATAAATACGAAAACCACATTGTCGACGGCGCGCTCGGCAATGCGCGCCGCGCCATCAAAAAAGATCCTCAGTTCGCGCTCGGCTATGGCGTGCTCTCCCTCGCGTCCCTCGGCAACATCCCTGATTCTGCCGCGCTCGCACGCGCGAAGGCTCTTCTTCCGCGCGCTACTCCCGACGAGCAACTCCTCATCCGCTGGATGACTAGCATCAGCGACCGCGACCTCCTGCCCGCCATCGTCGCCATGAACGATCTCCTGAAGCGCTATCCCGAGAACAAGCACATCCTCTACATCATCGCGGATTGGCTCTACTACCAGCAGGACTACGACCGCTCCCGCCAAATGCTCGAAACCATTCACCGCCTGGATCCGGATTTTCCGCCCGCCCTCAATCTTCTCGGCTACGCTTATATCCAGACCGGCACGCCCGATCCCGAAAAAGCCATCGCCTCGCTCAAGCGTTACGCTGAGGTACAGCCGAATTCCCCGAACCCGCAAGACTCTCTCGGTGAAATCCTGCGTTTGTCCGGCGATGATCAGGGCTCTCTCGAGCACTACGCTGCCGCGTTGAAGATTGATCCCAGCTACATCTCCTCGCACTACGGCCTCGGCGACACTTCAGCCCTTATGGGAAATTACGTGCGCGCCCGCGCCGAATATGATGACGCCATCTCCGTCGCCAACAATCCGCGCGACCGCTCTCACTCCGAATTTCAGAAAGCGCTCGTCTATTTCTGGGAAGGGCAGCCCGCCGAAGGACGCAAAGATCTGGACGCTCTCAACGAAAAAGCGCGCCAGCAAAAAGAGCCCTATTCGCAATTCGAGATTGGTTACGGCCGCGCGATGTTAGCCGCTGACCCTTCTCTCGAACTCGAGCACCTTCGCGCCCTGGAAACCTGGCTGCAAGATCCAATCGGCGGCTTGAGCGAAGCCGATCGCGACAACTTTCGCGCTCAAGTTCTGCGCGAGCGCGCCCGCATCTCCGCAGGACGCGGCGAATTTGCTCTCGCGGAAGCCAGCGTGCGTAAGCTCGAGAATCTCGCCGCGCGCTCGCGCGACCCCCTTGTTGAAAACAGTTACGAATCCGCTCGCGGCTATCTCCTCGCGGCCAAAGGTGATTTCGCCAATGCGGTCGACGAACTCGCCGCCGACCCGCGCTCCCTGCTCGCCCTCGATCAACTCGCCGCCGCCGAGGAAAAACTCGGCAACGCCTCCGCCGCCGAAGCCACGCGCACGCGCATCAAGTACCTGCGCGCACCCACCGTCGAGTGGTATCTCCTGACAACCCCGCAAGCCGCGCACTAGAGATCCCGGTTACACGCTAAAATCAGATGGGGCCCGTATGATTTCAAGACGCGAGTTCATTGCCGGCTCAGTTGCTACTGCTGTCGCCTCCAAAACCTCAAAAAAGCGAAGGCTGGAATCTGAATCGACCCTCGTCAACGATATCCATTCCCAACTCAATCCCACTCAGGTGTTTCGAGTCTTAGAACCCCGATCACTGGAGGATGTGCAAAGCATCATTCGTATGGCGCGAAAAGATCGAAAGGCAATCTCAGTTGCGGGCGGGCGGCACGCAATGGGAGGGCAGCAATTTGGAACCGATACCGTGCTGATCGATATCAGAAAGTTGTGCCGCGTGCTCCATCTGGATCGCAATCGCGGAATTGTGGAAGTTGAAGCCGGGATTGAGTGGCCAGAATTGATTGATGGGTACCTTACATTACAAAAAGCCGGTCACCAAACTTGGGGAATTGCCCAGAAACAAACCGGTGCTGATCGACTGACAATGGCTGGAAGTATTGCTGCGAATGCGCACGGTCGGGGTTTGAGGATGAAGCCATTCATCAGCGACGTCGAATCCTTCGTTCTTGTAGATGCTACGGGGACTGTCCGCACATGCAGCCGCGCGGAAAACCCTGAGTTGTTTCGCCTGGCTCACGGCGGCTATGGCCTTTTTGGAATCGTTACCTCCGTACAGTTGCGCCTTGTACCCAGAACGAAAGTTGAACGGGTTGTGGAAGTTCGGACAGTGGACGATCTAGCTGCAACATTCGATAAGCGCATTTCTGACGGATTTCAATTTGGCGATTTCCAATTCGCTATCGATCGGGACTCTGAAGACTTCCTACACAAAGGCGTTTTCTCGTGTTATCGACCTGTTTCCGTGGAGACACCGATTTCAGCCGTGCAGAAGCAATTGTCCGAGGAGAATTGGAGGCAGCTCCTGTACCTCGCTCACACGGACGGGGCAAAGGCCTTCGAAAGATATGCAGACTACTATCTCTCAACCAACGGACAAGTGTATTGGTCAGATCTACATCAGTTGAGCGTCTATCCTAACAACTACCATCAAGAAATTGACCAGAAGTTCCACGCTCCTCATCCTGCGAGTGAGATCATCACTGAGATCAATGTCCCCAGATCGATGCTGAAGGACTTCTTCGATGAGGTGCGAGAGGATTTTCGCACGAATAGGGTTAATTTGATCTACGGCACTGTGCGCATTATCGAGCGCGATGATGAGAGCTTCTTGCCTTGGGCAAAACAGTCGTATGCATGCACCATATTCAACCTCCATACAGTTCACACACCTGAGGGGCTCAAGCATTCAGCGAGTGCTTTCCAGAGGCTTATCGACATGGCCATCCAGCGCGGAGGCACGTACTATCTGACCTACCACCGCTTTGCTGCTCGAAAGCAGATTGAAAGCTGCTACCCGCAGTTCGCAGAATTCCTGAAGTTGAAGAACAAGTACGATACTGAAGAACGGTTTCAAAGCGACTGGTACCGGCATTACAGAAGCATCTTTGCAGACAGTATTTGACGCAGTTCCAGAAAGGGCGACCAGTGACACGCGACGCAATGGAAGTTCGCGCGACTAGCGCGGGCTCCCCGCTTTCCGAATATAGATTTGCCCTTGGAAGTTTCTGAACTGAATTTCCGGCCCGCCGCCATTTATCGTCCCGTGCACGGTCTTATCGATCTTCACCCGATACTTGCCGCCCTTCCCGCGGCTGTCTTCCACCACCGGCTGCGAGGTCGTCGCTTTAAGCTGCACGTCAAAATCGCTGAACACGTCTCCCTGGTCCGATCGAATGCTGACGTTCGCCTTCAAATCTGCAGGAAAGGTCACGTCGATATCGCCATTCAGCGAGCTGAACGCCATGGCCTTCTGCGGGTCGACTCGCGTCAACGTCGCATACACATGCCCATTCAACGCATGCGCCACCACGCTGCCGGAAACATTGTTCAACGTAACCGCTCCGTTTATGTCATCCACGTCCAGTTCGCCGTCGACGCCCGTCACCACGATATCCCCGTCATTCACCGCGCGTAGCTTCAGCGAAGTGTGCGCCGGAACCGAAACCGTCACATCGATCGGGTGCATATACGAATCCGTATTGACATTGACCTCGTTGTTTTCTTCCTCCACCGAAAGGCCGGTGCTCGAGATCGTCAGGCGCTTCGGCCCGCCCTCGTTGCGTGAATTCTCGCGGTTGCGCACGTGCGCTTCTACCACCACTTCCTTGCCGTCATGCCCCTTCACGGTAATCCCGCCATTCACCATGCTAACTTTCACTCGTGCCGGCCGCGAAGGATCGCTGAGCGTCACTGGAATGCGGTCGACACCCGATTGTGTCTGGCCTTGCGCGACTGTGTTCCCAGCGCCCAACCCTAGCATCACCACCGCGAGCGCTAGCCGCCCCGAGATCGATGAGGACTGCTTCGTTTGCTTATTCATGGTTTTCCAAAATCCGAATATCTCCATTTAAATTTTCCACCTTGATCTGGGGACCACCCGAATTCACACGCGCCCCCGTGTATCGGTCCGCACGAAATATCACTTTCGTGCCGTGGCGTTCCTCTTTCATTCCCTGAACCGGCAGCGCCGTAACCGGAAAGTCGCTGTAAATCCCGCCGTTAAACGTCTTGAATTTGAAATCAGCCGAAAGATCGCGCGCGAACTGCAGCTCAACAGCTCCATTCACCGTCTCGAAATCGGACGCCTCGCGCGGATTCTGCCGGAACGACACCTTCACTGGCCCATTCACCGTGCGCGCGCTCCCTGAACCAGCGATGTTGTGAATCTGTATGTCCCCATTCACATTGCGCACCAGAAAGCTGCCATTGATGTCACGCACAGACACGTGTCCTTCATTCACGGTCTTGATCTTGATGTCGATATCGCGCGGCACTTGCACCTGAAAATCCATTTTCACGATGTATCCTTCGTTATCGCGCGACCGGCCGCAGTCGTGACAATTGCAGCGAAAGGGCCCGTTAACGTACATCTTTAGCCCATCAGCTTGCTGCGTGATGTCCAGCGTTACGTCCTTGCGCGCCTGATCAATTTTCCCTTTCGATTCCGCCCGAATGCTCTTATTCACCGTGAGTTGCACCTGATCAGACGCCACCCCGGTCAGTTCAATCGACCCCCAAATGTTGTCAATCTCCAGCGTCCGCCGTCCCAGCCCAGCCGGCATCACAAAGGATTTCTCGATTTTTTCCTGCATCTGCTCCGTGAAGCTCTCGTCGTGATCAATGTCCTCGTGATCGTCATCGGCGTCCATCTCAGATTCGTCTCGATCCTCATCCACGTCGACCTGCGGTTCCTCCACGTCCATGTCCACATCGACGTTCATATCCATTTCGACATCCATGTCCCGCTCGTCTTGATCCACATCGACCTGCACGCGAGACTCCTCCTGCTGCGCAGAACGAACCGTCGTTGTCTCCGGACTGTTGCGCTTGGCCTCTACCGGGAATAAGAACAAAGCCATTCCGGACGCCAGCACTGAAAGCGAATATGTGACGCTCATGCCCAGCTCCTCAATTCAATCTGCTGATTGCCCAATCCGCTCGCTGCCGCACTGTCGGATTCAGATTTGGCAATTGCCGCAGCTTCTCCAGCCCAGGAGTCGCCTCCGCATCGCGCCATTCCACCAACTGATCGATCAGCGCAACTTGCACCAGAGGCGATTGCTGCTCCTGCAAAGCGTCGACAACGGTCTTCTTGACCTGCGGCTGACCGACATGCCGGCTCAGCGCATCCAGCGCCGCCAGCCGCACATCCACGCTTTGGTCGTACCGCAGTGTGTGCCTCAGTGCGGAAAGCACCTGCGGATCGAGATGCTCTTCGCGCCGCGTCCACGTCACACCTTCCAGTCGCTGGCTCGCAGACTGCTGCTGCAACATCGACAGCGCAACCATCTGCCGCATGTTGGTCAGCTCTGTGTGCATTGCCGCCAAGTCCTGCGAGTTCGTTTTAGCGTTGCCTAGTTGTAGTCCGAGGTACGTTCCCAGCGCGACCAGCACGATGCTCCACGCCACCGCACCCACTGGCGAACGCAGCCACTGGAACACGCTCCAAATCGACGCTCCCTTGTTCTCCCCGCGCAGCACTCCTTCATCTCCCCGGCCCGTTTGATAAGCCTGCAGCATCGCCTCAAATCGCTTCCGCGAGGCCGCGCTCGGTTGCTCGTCCGGAATCAGCGCCAGCTTCTTCCACAATCCAGCCACCTCGCTGCATTCCACGCAGCTTTCCAGGTGCCGCTCCACAATATTCTTCTGTTCCAAACGCAAACCCTCTTGCAAATAATCCGGCAAGAGCTCCGCGATCTCTTCACATTTCATGTCCCAGCCTCCGCGGCGGAAAATTCTGCCGCGCATTCCGCTGCGCCGAACTGGCCGGCGTAGCCTGCAGTTGATGAAAAATTTGCCGCAGCTCCTGCATCGCCCGGTGGATTCGTACCTTCACCGTCGCCACCCCACACCCCACCAGCCGCGCCACGTCCTCGTACGGCAATTCCTGGAATCGGCAAAGCACCAACAATTCGCGCTTTTCCTCCGGCAATTCCATCAACGCCCTGTGCAACAATTCCGACTCCTGCTGTTGCTGCGCCGGATCACCGGGCGTAACCGCCGGCGCCATTTCCGGTTCGAAGGGCACTTGCGGGCGCGCCTTCCGAAAATGATCGATGCGCGCATTACGCGCGATCTGGTAAATCCACGCGCGAAATGGTGTCCCCTGCCGGAACGTCTGGCGGTGTCGCAAAATCCGCAAAAACACCTCCTGCACAAGGTCTTCGCTAAGCGCCCGATCCCCGGTCAGCTTCGTATAAAAGTTGTAAAGCGGCGCGTGGTACCGTTCGAACAACACCCCTAGCGTCTCCCCCGCGCCGTCACGCACCTGCAGCATCAATTCCTCGTCAGTTACCGCGTGCATTCTCGGATCGTTTTCCCTGCGCCTGCGTCTTGCCCCTGCATAGGGGAATACCGCCCAATCAGGAAAAGGTTACATGGCAGCAGACATCCGTTCTGTGGACGCCCGCTATGGTACGCATTTTCAGGAGAAATGGACGGACTTGCGGATATTGCGGCGTTTGGCGCCACGAGCCCGCTTACCTTCGGCTCAGGGGGGTGCCTTTCCGCGGAACGAAAATCTTTGCCGGCGGCGCGATGCTGAATCTCCTCGAGTAGCTGTCTTGGTTCACCGCAATGCCGACGCGATCCCGGGAATCAATGTACAAAAGAGATTCCCCCACCGGTACATCCATAAACGTTCTCGCATACGGCAGTGCGACTACCTTCTTGTTGATTTGTACAAACACTTTATCCCCAAGGTTGTAACCGAGCTGCTTGAAATCCTCCCCGGAAATGTCCGTAACCAGCGATCCGTAAGGATCATCAAGACCAATTACGTCGCCCTCGACGCCTTTCTCCGATGCCACGGAAGTTCTCAGCGACAGCCGCACCAGCTGCTGCACTGGTGGCCCAACCAAATTGAATTCCCAGCCCGCGGCCAGATGCGCCGCCGCCGGAGAAAAAATGTCCCGCCCATGAAATGTCGAAGATAACGGCGCCTCGATCATCCAGTGCTGATTCGTAATTTCCCGCGCCGACTCCAGCCCATCGCGATCCAGCACTGGCGTAATCACGCCATTGTCCGGAAGAATAAAATACTGGCCTTTTTTCGATTTCACCGCGACCGCTTTCCGCGAAGTCCCCACCCCCGGGTCGACCACCACCAGAAAAACTGTCCCCGCCGGATAGTACGGTGTCACCCCGTACAGAAACCGCGAAGCCTCTTCAATCGAAAACGGCGTCACCTGGTGCGTAATGTCCGTGACCCGCACCTCCGGCGCGATTCCGTAAATCACCGCCCGGCAAATCGCCACGGCATCGTTCGCGGTCCCAAAATCCGTCATGAACACAATGATCGGGCGCGCCAAAGACGCCTGCGCAGCCGTCGGCGCCCCCGGCTGCCGTGAGCACGCGCTAAGGCAAAGCGTCACTGCCATTACGACGACCGCTAATCCATCCACAAGCGAAATGCGCGAACGCATCGGGCCTCCTTCGGCCAAAAAGTATAACCGAACCGCACCCGAAAACCGGCCGGCAGAGCGGCCGCGCCTCCCTCCGTGCGCGAGTTCGTGTTCGTAAGGTAAGTGCATTCCTCCTTCGTGCGGTGCGCATCCAATAAACGCTTAGCGCAGACCCAGCTACGGCCCGGCCAGCCTCCTGCCTAGGGAAAGGCAAAAAAAGGAGAAAGAAAGTGCGTCGAAGTGCGATTTTGGTTGTGTCGTTGTGTGTCTTGGCCTCGGCCGCCAGAGCGGATCAGGTCACATTGAAAAACGGTGACCGGCTTACCGGAACCATTCTGAAATCGGACGGTAAGACGCTGCTGCTCAAAACAGATTCGGCTGGCGATGTAACTGTGAAGTGGGACGCCGTGAACGCCATCGTTTCCTCGCAGCCGCTAAACGTGCAGTTGAACAACGGGCAAATCCTCTCAGGCAACGTCACCACGGACGACGGAAAATTCAATATCGCCACGCGAGATCGCGGCCAGGTCGCGGCGCCGCGCGATGCGGTCGTCGCCATCCGCAACGCCGAAGAGCAAAGCGACTATGATCGCTTGCAGCATCCCCGCCTGACCGATCTTTGGAGCGGCCTCCTCGACACCGGCCTCAGCGAAACCCGTGGCAATTCCGCTCTGCTCGCGTTCAGCCTCGCCGCCAAGGCTGCCCGTGTGGCGCCGCGCAACAAGCTCAGTCTGTACGCCACCTCGGTCTACGCCACCGACAACACCACTCCCCCCAGCCGCACCACCGCCAACGCCATTGAAGGCGGCGCCCGCTTCGACTACAACCTCACGCCGCGCTTCTTCGTATTCGCCCTCGCCGATTTTGCCTTTGACCAGTTCCAGCACCTGGACTTGCGCAGCGTCCTCGGCGGTGGCGTAGGGCTTCACGTCATCAAGACCACCAACACCACTTTCGACGTCTTCGCGGGCGGCGACTACGACCACGAGAGCTTTTCGGCCAGCCCGCCACTCACTCTCACCAGCACCACCCGAAACACCGCCGAGGTGCTTGCCGGCGAAGAACTGAGCTGGAAGCTCAACAATCGCGTTTCGTTTGACGAGCGATTTACCGCCTTCCCCAACGTGAGCGACCTCGGTCAGTATCGCTTCCAGTTCGACGCCACCGCCGCCACCAAGTTAAAGAGCTGGCTTAGCTGGCAAATCACCGTCAGCGATCGCTATCTCAGCAATCCCCTCCCCGGCCTAAAGTCCAACGACGAACTCCTTGCCACCGGCCTCCGCCTAACCTTCGGCAAAGGCGCCCTCTGAGGAACGGTGTGCGGTTCCCCCTTGTGGCGCTTATGCTTCCCAAGGATTGACCACTGGCACCGACAGGTCCGCAAAATGTGCGGTGTTGCGCGTGGCGAGGGTGGCCCGACTGGACAGTGCAATTCCTGCAATCATCGTGTCCCTAAAATCCATGGAACGCCCCTTGACCTTCCGCTGCGCCATCAAGCTCGCAGCTTGCTCCGCCGCGGCGACGTCGAACGACGCGTACCGCCCTTCAATTTCGTCCCTCAGCACAGCTTCCAGTTCCTCTTCCATTCTTTGCCGTCGCCGCCCGGCCGGTATACTCTGCAGCCCATAGCGAATTTCCATCACGGTAATCGAGGTTGTCCAAATCGAGGACTCTGGCTGGTTGTCCAGCCATTTCACCACAGCCAAGGCAGGCTCTATACGCATTAGTGCCGAAAGCACATCCGTATCGAGGAGGATCATTCTTCTTCGAAGTCGGGCACCTGGAGCTTAATGTCACGCAATTCTTGTATTTCTTCGCCCGGCTTCAATCCAATTTCGCGAAAGCGCTCGGCGATGCGCGTACCGAGACCTTTTCGGCTGCTGCTGTCAGCCTTAGTGGCGTCGCGCAGAATTTCGCGGACCTCTTCCTCCATGCTACGGCCGTGTCGTTTGGCGCGGCGTTGCAGCTTGGCCTTTACCTCATTCTCGATATCGCGAACAATCAATTGCGCCATCGTTCGCCCCTCCGATCGATATCATGATATCACACAGGGCAAGAACTGTGGCGAGTCGAATCGGAGGCCCTTTCAAAACTGGTTTCCTCAGGATTTGTCTTCGCCCTTGGTCTTGCTGACCATAGCCAGCGCCGCGCGATAGAACGGCTTCAGGAACTCCGCCGCCGCCAGCGGGCTCTTCGTAGCCTGCTCGCCCAGAAGACC
>Ga0209526_10001337_pt1 | contig 16389 bp, 20 predicted proteins | sample JacPinW_OM2H0_M1_FD_188566 | JGI IMG/M metagenome (GOLD analysis project Ga0209526, IMG submission 188566) | Forest soil microbial communities from Algoma, Ontario, Canada - Jack Pine, Ontario site 1_JW_OM2H0_M1 (SPAdes) (version 2) | ecosystem: Environmental > Terrestrial > Soil > Boreal... | reverse complement strand
CGTTCCCGTCAACGTCGCGCCTGACACCTGGGCGTAGATGCGAATGGGCGTAAGCAGGACAAGTACCAGTGCCAAGAATATGAAAACTCTTTGGGCAAACTTCCTCGAATCCATCTCCCGGACCATGACGTTCCTCCTTGGTTCTCTCCCCCGCTCGGTTGGTGGGGACCGTGTAACTGGCGCGATGGGGCTTCTGGATGGGCGAGAATTTAGCAGATCGTGTACTTGTTATCAAGAAGAAGATAGTCTGCGTAGTCTGCAAGTGTTTACAACTTCTGCAAGTCGGCAAACGGCCCTAGCACAGGATATGACCTGCTGGTGATCCTCGATGACGCGAAAAGCCAGATCTACTGCACGCAGTTGGTCGAAGAGGAATCGACGGTGACAGTACTGCAGGTCTTGCGGAAGGTCATCGAGCAGGAGGGTTTTTCTGTGCTCTCCGCAGCGACCTCGCATTTTGAACACTCGTGCGCGTTTCTACTGCCAACCGCGATTAGTAAGACCCGCCTTCGGCCTCTAGCCACGGCTGAGAGTCCAGCATCTTCGCATTTCATTCACCTAGCAGATTGGGCTACTGCTGGAGAATTAGCCCATTATTCGAGGAGGCACAGGCTTGACCGCGACCTTCCCGCCTGATAGCCTTCTCTGTGCGTGAGTCTTGATAAAGAGCTCGAAGTCGCACGGCAGTATCTTCTTATCTTACTGAATACAGGTTGGTTACAGATGTAGGAGTGAATCGGTTTGAGGGCACACCATGCTCGAAGCTATTACTATCATTATCGCCTTAGGTGGGTTGGAAATTGCGCTTTGGTGGGCCGATCATAAGCGCCAGCAAGATCAGTTGGAAACGCTCGAAGCCATTTGGGTCGAGCTCGCATTGTTGAATGAGGGGACATCGCAGATTCGTTCCGGAGAGACTTCAGAGAGTCTCCCTCATGCCCTCCTGTCGTCCCGGCCCGTCGATGCGCCAAACGCAATCTGCCAGTCACCGACAGTAGTGACGCAATAAACGCTGCTGCGCATTGGTCGAGCAACTCCGCCACGATGCAGCGGTGTACTGTCTGTAGACCGATCTCAACTGATAGGTTCGGTTCAGATCCGATTTGTGGGCACGCTCGATTCACTGCGAGTGTTACAGGGAACCGCAAGTTTCGGGCAACCCCATAATCTTCGAGGGCGTGCGAGCGATCCACTCCTGGCTCGACAGCGCCTTCCCGTAGTGCAGCTGCTGTCGCCCAGTACGCCCACCGGTGCTCTGCCTCAGCTCTGTCGCCGCCATCGCCCGCAGCCGTATCCGTTCGGATGCGCCTGCCGGTAGGACGAGGATTCAAGACCACGCAGCTGGATCAACATGGTAGGGGATACTCCGCACTTGTTCGCCGTAAACACGCAATCCGTCAATGTGCTCATCGTTTACCACTCTAACTGGCTACGAGTTGCAGACGGAGCAGACGGAGAGTATGACTTGACACCAACAATGACCAGGAACAAACTGCGTTCGCACCCTCCAAGGTTGATTGAAGTGCAGGAGGCAAGCCCGTGCCAGGTGTTCTGTCGGAATCCCGCAATCTCCGAATCCCGGACTGGCAGCGCGGATTCGAGGATGCCATGCGCGAAAACGAACGGGCGAAACTCTCCGAACGACTCCAGGCGGAGAAGGCAGCTATTTTCTTGCGATTGAAGTCCAAGGCCGCACCTCCGCTTCGAACTCTGGCGCGAATCGCACTTAACGATGCCATTATCACGAATATTGAGGACCGAAAGTGCTCCTTCTAACGACTGGTAGGACAGCTTAATCTAAAGAAGCGCTGGTGACTGGAGAAGAAAATGGCCACTGAACCCAAAGTAACTGTCCCTCAGAAAGGCGATCGTGTGGGTACCGCTCAACACGAGGGCGTTTTCGAAGTTGTTGGTGTCAACTCGCTCATGCAGACGGTGAATATCAGGTTGGCTGATGGAACAGGTCCCGTCGTGCCGAATATACCTTGGGCCATGCTGACGTTTCTCAGGAAGTGACGAGAAAGTCTTTTTTCACGTTCGTGTGAAAAGCTGGGCAGCAGCAGGCGGCTTGCAAGACCAAGGCCTTCGGTTGCTCCGCGGGTGGTCTCTGACCGGCCTTTCTTCCACGCGGCCATGAGCTCGATTACCGAAGCCACGGGCGGCGGAGCGATTCAGTCCAGGTAATTCACATGTTTTTTGGAAACACCTCGGCTGACACTCATTCCATGGGTTGAACGCAAACCAGGTACGGCTGGTGTACCAAATGTTACCGTTCGAATCCCGATGAACATCATGAGGAGCGAGCAACGCACAACACAACTCGTATTCTGTCACGATATCGCGGTGGGCAGCCTAGCCAGGACACTGCGAGAGGACCTGTATCACGGTCCGTTCGCATGAGCGAAATGCCATCCTCCGGTCAGTCGACATGGAATGGCCGACCATTCCATACTAAAAGATCAGTTTCATCGCGAACTGGATTTCCCTGTTCGATGTCGAGGTCGAATCAAACGAGCCGGCGCCGCCAACTGCCGATCCGTCTTGATTGAAGAGCGTGCTATTGGCGATGGGAGAGTTAAAGTTAGAATGGTTGAACACATTGAAGAATTCTGCGCGGAGCTCCAGGTGCAAGTTTTCGTTGATCTTAGTGGCTTTAAACAGGGAAAAATCGAAGTTTACCAAACCGGGCCCGTACACCTCATTGCGCCCGCCATTGCCGAGGAGGTTCGAGCAAGTGCCCGTTAGCACTGGATTTCCGGGACCACCCGGCTGGAATGGTACGCATTGCGCGGCGATCGCAGGCGTGGCCCTCGGCAGGGCGAAGCACTGCAGTTTGATGTAATTGTTCACGTTGCCAGGATTGACCAGCGACTGGCACCCGGAGCCTCTGAGGCGATCTGGATAGGCAAACGGAGCGCTGTGGATGTTTAAGCCAAGCGGATCGCCGCCGATCAGAGGAGTAAACGGCAGCCCGCTCCTTATCTGAAAAATGCCCCCCAGCTGCCACCCGCGAACCGCCCATGCTACGGGCCCGTGGAGCGAGTTGGGAGTCGGAATGTTCCAGATGTAATTGATCGTTAGGTTTTGGGCAACATTGAAGTCGGCCGCAGCGCGTCGATACTTTGGGAAAAAGTACAACAACGTGGGGATGGCATTTAGAAACGCGTCGCTAGTAACGCTTCCTCCTCCCTCATCGATTGCTCTGCTCCACGTATAGCTGCCTTGAATCTGAAAACCACGGCTCAACCTCTTTACTATTTGCGCTTCAAGGCCGTCGAAGAATGTGTCGTTCGTATTCCATGACACAGCGTCCATCTGGCCAAAAACGGTGTTTAGCGGCGCTCCACTGCCTATGGGCGACGGCCACAGGTAGGGGGGCGCAGAACTCTGTGTTGGTTGCACGGTATTAATATCATCGGCGCGGAACGGCTGATGTACCCCGCGTGAGCCCACGTAAGCGACCATCGCTGTGAGGTCGGATGCAAGCTCACGCTGAACATTCAGGTTCCACTGCATGACGTAATTACGTTTGGGATTGGGTTGCACATAAGGGATCCGCAGGCCTACGCCACTGCTGCCTTGGGTCGCGAGGATGTGAAATCCCTCCGTTGGGAACGATCCCGCAGGTAAATGGTTTACTGCCCCGTTCTCGGTGAATGGAGCGGCGTTGGTTGCGAACTGTCCCAAGAGAAAGGGAAGGGGAAGGACATCAAACATACCGAAGCCGCCGCGGACCGAGGTCCTGCCGTTCCCGAACGGGTCCCAGGCGAAGCCGATTCGCGGCGCAAAGTTCCGAAGGGTTGGATTTTGAAAAAGTCCGTTACCAATATGCGGTGCCGAGTCGGCAGGGCTGCGCAGTACTGATAGCCTGCCACGGATCTCTGCAGGCACCGTTGACATTTCGTAGCGCAATCCCAAGTTAACTGTAAGGTTCGGCCGCAAGCGCACGTCATCCTGCGCGTAACCACCGAAGATGCTTGCTCGAAACCCGAAGTGAACAAATGGTGCGCTTGGAAGGGGGGCTGAGAGCGTATCCGGCTGGTTGGTCAGGAAATTGAGCAGCGTGCCGAAAGGGAAGTCGCCGGCAGGCGCGGGGTCGAACGCGTTGAATTGAATTCGTTCCACGGCAAAGCCAAATTTCAAACTGTGAATCCCTTTGGTGAGAAAGACATCGTCATACCCCTGAAATGAGTTTTCGTAAAAATTCAGATGTTCTGCTTGGTTTAAGCCGTCCTGAACAGATACTAGTCCGGGCACGTCGATTTGCGGGTTGTCGGCTCCAGGACTCATACCGAAAGCAGGGTTTGCCTACAGTGGATTAATTGCCTTTACGCCTTCGGAAGTATGGAAAGATCTGTTAAAGCCGAATCGCGCGGAATTGATCAGTTGCGGGTTGAAAATGTGGGTCTCTTCGATCGCGACAAATGCCCTCCCCGTCGTGTTTCCAACGAGCACCTCGTTTGCGGGGTCGGGCTGGGTGGCGTTGGCTGCGTCATATTGGTAGCTGCCAAAGATGCTGTCCTGATCCGAAAATCTGTGATCCATCCTCCCGGTCCCGAAGTTCTCGGATGTAATGTGAGCAGTGGTAAACGAGTATATTCCCGTGTCTCCGTTCCCCACGAGTCCCTGGTTGGGTAGAGCCCAAAGCCCGAGGAAGGGCAAGACGACCTTGTCGATCCCAGTCGCCGGGTCCGGATTGAATGCGCCGGTAACCCGCTGCGGCGAGCAAACGCCTGGTTGTGGGATCGAGCAAAGTATTCCATTGCGGACCGCCTGGGAAGGGACAAAGACCGGTGTACTGATGCCTTGGCTTTCGCGGAGCCCCTCGTAGTCCGCGAAGAAGAACGTGCGGTCCTTCCAAAACGGCCCGCCAAAGGATCCCCCAAATTGGTTCCGCCGGAATGCTGGGATCGTCGCGCCATCAAAATAATTTCGAGCGTCGAGCGCACTGTTGCGCAGGAACTCATACGCATCGCCGTGGAAGGAATTGGTTCCTGACTTCGTGATCGCGTTGATGACGCCACCCGAGGTCCGCCCATACTCTGCTGAATAGTTGCTCGTCAAAACGGAAAACTCCTGAATCGCATCCACTCCCAAAGTAGAGCCCTCCACACTGCCGGGGCCCCCGTTTGCGTAGTCATTGATGCTGATGCCGTCAAGGCGGTAATTGTTCTGTTGTGGCCGAGAACCCGAGATGGCCAGTTCCACCCCATAGCCCCGGTGGGCTCTGTCTATGGTCCCGGTATTCGCTTGTATCGACCCGACCGAAGTTACCCCAGGTTGGAGAGTCGCGAGTTGGGTCCAATCCCGCCCGTTTAGGGGCAGTTCGACGACCGCAGTCTGGCTGACAACGCCACTGATGACTGACGTGGCTAACTGCACGGCGGAAGCCTCTCCGGTCACTTGAACTTTTTCAGAAACCTGCCCTATCTTCGTCGTGATATTTAAAACTTGTTGAGCCCCGACCGTGAGCGTGATGCCGGATCGTACCTCGGTCGAGAAACCAGGAGCCGTGACGGTAACCTCATAGCTGCCCGGCAACAGGTTGGGCGCGGAGTATAAACCGGCCGCATCCGTGGTGACGGCTCGCTCCTGGCCAGTGGCCACGTTCTTGATCGAGATTTGCGCGTTCGGTATAATGGCGCCCGAGGCATCGCTTACCGTGCCTGTTATCGTCGCTCCGGATACCTGGGCGTGCACAGGAATGGACGTCAGCAGGGAAAGTGCCAGCGCTGCATATAGGCAAAGGGCAGCACCGACCTTCGTCCAATCTGTCTCAAAGAACATGATATTCCTTCCCACTTCTCGCCAATCGGCTGGCGGGATCCGTGCAACGGTGCGATTGGGATCTTGATCGCGGGATGCTACGCAGATAGGTTACTTCTTGTCAAGTACCTGTTAACCGAATTGGAACTTTAGACGCTGTGGGATGGGAATGCGCCGCAAACGAGTGCGACAGACCGGTCGGTGATCCTGGCAGTCTTTTGCGCAGGGGAGAGTTGCAGTGCCGGCTTTCGCTCCATCGAAAGGCGCACGATCGAGAATCAGTCGCTTCATCACCCCTCGGCCATGGTAGAGGACAAACCTCGACCGGCGCATAAAGCACGGGTGCTCATGCTCATCACCGGCCTTGACTCGCGGCCCGCCGTGGAGAAAGAACTCTCCGGCTCGATTCGTCTGCAGCAAGCTCCCCAGCTTGTAGCAGCGACGCCAGTTGCAGCGCGGCCCGTTGCACGGGCGTTATCTTCTTTGCATCCACCGGACCGTTGTGCTCGGCAAACAACAGCAACAACAACAACAACAACAACAACAACAACAACGAGGATCCTTCGCCGTGGGGCTTGTCCGGCACGAATAGGCAGGTGGGATCGCCTGCAAAAATGCCTCCGCATCGAAAGCACGGTGCTGCTTGCACAGACCCACGGCGAGAGAAGGTTGGCCTCGGGCCGGCCAGTGCCCGAAATTCATACTCCTCACTCGCAGTGAATTTTCGGACCCGGGATGGCATAGAGTCGCAGGCATGCCGAGTTTTGAAGTCTCACCATTAGACACTGGAGACGTCTTGGGCGTCAAATCAGCGAAAAACCAGGGCAAAGTTCTCACCGATGCTCACCGTTTCATCGACTGATCACCTGTTCGTCCTCACCGGGGCTGGCATCAGTGCCGAAAGTGGCATTCCAACGTTCCGAGGCACAAACGGTTTCTGGCGAAACCTTCGTGTTGAGCAAGTCGCCTCACCCGACGCTTGGCATCGCGACCCTCGGCTTGTGTGGGAGTTCTATTCCATGCGCCGACGAGTCGCCTCAGCAGCAGAACCGAATCCAGCCCACTTCGCCCTCGCAAAACTTGAGCGTGCTTTGCAGGGTCGTCTCTTTCTCTGCACTCAGAACGTGGACAATCTCCACGAGAAAGCCTGTTCAGAACACGTGACCCATATGCATGGAGAACTTTTCAAGAGCCGTTGCGATACTTGCGACCGCCCCCCTTTTGATGACCCGAACATTTATGAGCCGCCGACCCGGATCCCTGGGTGCCCATGCGGCGGCCGGATTCGGCCCCACATCTGCTGGTTCGGCGAAATGCCTTTCTGTTTAGATCGAATCTATCAGGGACTGAACGACTGCACGGTGTTCATGGCTGTTGGAACATCGGGCGTGGTCGAGCCTGCAGCAAGCTTTGTCGCTCATCTCCGTGGCCGCGCACGGACGATCTATGTAGGCTCAGATGAACCCGCAAACAAATTCTATTTCACAGAATGTCATTTGGGGAAAGCAGGTGAGTTGCTGCCCGAGCTGTTTGGCTGCTGAAGAAAGACCGTCCAGTCGAGCCCTCCGGTCCTTCAATCGACCGGAAAGGGGAGATCGGCCGAAAACCGCCCAGATCCTCCCTCCGCTGCAGAGAGTGCGTCCTCATAGAAAGACATCGCGCTTTGCATGGCCGATATTGAAATCAGCTGCAAGCGAAGGCCATAATCGACCGCAATGTTCTCTGATCGCACAAACTGGAACCTCGACACCAACCGCCTGAGCGCAGTTCTCGCTCAACATCGCGCGGCTCGGAAGCCCTTGCTCGATCTAACCGCATCGAATCCCACCAAATGCGGATTTGACTATGAGACCCACGCCATCCTGCGAGCGCTTTGCAATTCAGCGGCTCTCGAGTATGATCCCGATCCTAGCGGACTCGAATCAGCTCGCCGAGCGATTGCCGCATACTACGCCGCTCGCGGAGACGAGGTTTCCGTCGAGGACGTAATTGTCACCACCAGTACGAGCGAGGCATACTCTTTCATTTTCCGCGCGCTCTGCAACCCCGGTGATGAGATCTTGGTCCCCGAGCCCAGCTATCCGCTCTTTGGCTTCCTCGCCGACATTCAGGACGTTCAGCTTGCGCGCTATCCTCTGGTCTATGACTACGGATGGCAGGTTGATTTTCATGCGCTCGAGCAGGCGATTACGGAGCGCACGCGTGGGGTGATTGTCGTTCATCCGAATAATCCCACGGGCCATTTCTTCAAGTCACGAGAGACCGCACAGTTAAACGCTATCTGTTCAGAGCGCGAGCTGGCCGTGATTGCCGACGAGGTGTTCCTGGATTTTGCTCTCACCGGAATACAGCCAGCCAGCTTCGCGGCGAATACCGGGGCGCTCACCTTTACCATGAGCGGACTCTCCAAAATCTCCGGCCTGCCGCAGATGAAGATGGCGTGGCTGGTTGCCGGGGGACCGGGAAAATTGAAGAAGCAAGCCCTCGCGCGACTCGAAGTGATTGCCGATACGTATCTTTCGATGAACGCTCCGGTACAGTTGGCAACGCCGATGTTGCTAGAACAGCGGCACATGTTTCAGAAGCAGCTGATGGCGCGCGTGCGAAGGAATCTGGCGGAGCTCGACGGCCAGTTTGCCGCCCAAAAAACCTGCACCCGTGCGGACGTAGAAGGTGGCTGGCATGTCGTGCTTCGCGTGCCCGCAACGCGCTCCGACGAGGATCTGGCCATCGAACTGCTAGCGAGATCGAACGTCTATGTCCATCCAGGACACTTCTATGACTTTCCAGATGACGGGAATCTGGTGGTGAGCCTGATTACGCGAGACCAGGACTTCGCGGAAGGCATCAAACTCTTACTTTCGATGTTTTGATCAGGAGGAAGTAGACTCGTGCAATGAATAAACGGGACTCTTGCGATGTCGTACCCGCGTGCGTATTCTGCCACATCGTATCGCGTGCCGCGGAGGCGAAGATCGTATTTGAAGACGCCGTCTCGATTGCAATCCTCGATAACCGGCCACTTTTCCCGGGGCATTGTCTGTTAATTTCAAAAGAGCATTATGAAACGTTTGCAGATCTCCCGAGCGCCCTTGTCGGTCCAATCTTCTTGAACGCCCAGCTGTTGGCAAAAAAGGTTCAAAGCGTGATGAAAGCTGATGGCACATTCGTTGCCATCAACAACACCGTGAGTCAAAGCGTGCCTCACTTTCATGTTCACATCGTGCCTCGACGCCGAGGAGACGGATTGCGAGGATTCTTCTGGCCTCGCAGGCCCTATGAGAGTGAAGATGAACGCGTCGCAGTGCAGGTGGCCTTGGCTTCGGCCTTGAGTGAGTGATTCCATGGTGCGGTGAGGAGATTCAAATGGAATCAGTAGCTAAGCAGACTCTAGGTCTAGGCCGACACTATTTCCACCGCAGCAGGAGAATTACATCGAGTAATGCCAGGATGGCGATGCTGACCTCGACCACAAAAGACCGCGCCTCATTGAACTGGTCCACCATGAAATCGTACAACTCGCCCACCGTGTGCAGCTTCTCCTCGACCAAGTCGCGGTAATCGGGCACACCCATGCGCGTAGCTGCCAGCCGGTAGAGACGGGCATAGTGAACGTCACTCACAAATTTAATGGCGTTATCGATGCGCTCGGTCAACTCCATCACGTCGAGTCGAATGGTGTTGAAACGGTTCGCATCGCGCGGCACACTCCAACGCGAAAACAGGGCATTTCTCCTTCGTTCGAGCGCGGTGTACACGTCGGAAAGCAATCGGCTCATCAGACCGTCGTAGTAGCGGAATTCCAGGAGTTGCATTTTGGCATATTCAAGAACCAGATTTGTGGCTGCCGCATCTTCGGAGCGGTCGTAAACCATCGCCGCGGACGAGCCGATCACAACCAAGTCTGATGTGTAGTAGGAGAGGCTGGCCTGCAGCACTTCCTCGGAAACCATGGGTGCCAGAGGAGCTGATTCTCCGCGAACCAGTTGCGCGATCTCCTGCCGGTGTGCAGACAGCAACTCGACGGCGGACATCCGGTTGCTTCCAGCCTCCCCGATTTCCTCGACGTTGATAACAAGATAGTTCTCCTGCAACCAATCTTGATTAGGCCGGATTACCGCCGGAGCCACCCGCTCGAGATGCTGACGCAGTGCTTGGCGCGCGTGCGGTTCGATATCCGCCGCGTCGGTCCAGCGCGATGTCTGAGCGATGAGCGCCTTCCAAGCGCACTCGAACGGGACCTCGAACTGCACGACTACAACAGCAAATGCATAGTACTTGATCGCGCAGACGGCATGCTCTCCTGTGCTCAACCTGATGGGTTGAGTCGGCTCGACGATGGGAGCGTCCTCGAAGCGCACATATTCGGGGGTACGCCGTGGAAAGGCCTGCTTCACCGGTTCGCCGCGAGGACCGATGAGTTCGCGGAGTTTCTCAAGATCGAGGGCCTCAGCGACGTCGTACAGAAGTAGGATGCGGAAGCAGCCGCGCAGTAGCATAAGGTGTTTTACCACTGATTGCGATCGAACGTGCAATTCGAAAACAAAGAAAAGAGGCAGGGGACGTGACCGGGAAGGGGTTGGATTGTGTGGAGCGATATGCTTCCGCCCGCGGCGCAGGTCGTTCGGCCGCTGCCGCCGACCCTAGGCAATTCGATTCCGTGACCCGCATCACATTCTTGAGTGACGAGAGCAATAAGCCGGGACCACAGGTTTTGAGTGTTCTGCGATGAGTTTCACGGATCAGGAAAAGCCGAGGAACATCGTGGGGTGGGTTCGGGGGCCATCGGAACTGAATCCTACGCTTCGAAATTCGTTCCGAGGGCTCGACCAGCCTTATGCAGTTCTTGCGAGTCAATTATCCGCACGATCAGACTCGGGTCGAGGAACTAGAGAAGGAAAACGACTCCGATTTTCTTGCAAGCGACACCAGATTCCCTTATCGGCTGTTAACCGAAACAGTGTAGGCTCAAACCTCAGTGTTGTCGTCCCACTGCGAAAGTGCGGCTAACGCGCAGCGCAGATTTTGAAGCATGGGCTGCTTGTCGTAGGCGCGGCAGGCCCACATTTCTTGCCGCGACCGGTGACCAGATCGAGCCAACGTCTTGGTTTGTGACCGCAACGCTGCAACTGGAATCTCGGCGCAAGTCGATGTTGCAGCCAGGGCGAAACGGGATGAGTCCCAGCGTCACTATCAATACGGCGCACCGGCCCCGATTATGTTGACAGTTCGAACCACGGACCAGTAAGATTTCGCCCAAGCTGAGAGCAGGCGCATATCCTTTCTGAGAGCACCGAAACGGGAGAAGATCATGAAAAAGATGAAGATAGCGTGGGCCACATTGATTCTAGGAGTTTTTCTCGTCGCGGGAGCGCAGGCTCAGGCGCAGACCCAGCCCGCCGCTGCCGCGCCCGGGGCGACCGCGGCACCGTCGGCCGCGCCCGCTCAACCACAGGGACGCAAGAAGCGGGTCGCCATATTCGATTTCGACTACGCAACGGTTCAGAGCAGCACGGCAGCCCTCTTTGGCACCAATGTGGATGTCGGCAAAGGCATCTCGGACTTGCTGGTCAAATTCCTGGTTCAGGATGGCTCTTACTCAGTGATCGAGCGCAAGGCGATGGACAAGATCCTGGCCGAGCAGAATTTTTCGAACAGTGATCGCGCCAATCCCAGTTCAGCTGCGAAGCTTGGCAAACTCCTGGGTGTAGATGCCATCGTCGTCGGCAGCATTACGCAATTCGGGAACGACACGAAGAACATGAACATCGGTGGCGCGGGGGGTAACTGGGGCGGTTTCGGCATCGGCGGCATCGGACGCAAAAAGAGTAAGGCAATTGTTGCCGTAGACGCCCGAGTCGTGGACATTGATACTGCCGAGATTCTGGGCGTGGCCTCGGGTAAGGGAGAGTCTCAGCGCGAAAGCACCTCGCTGCTCGGAGGCGGAGGTAGCTGGCACGGATTCGGCGGTGGCAACGTCGATTTCGGAAGTAGCGACTTCCAACAGACGATTCTCGGTGAAGCCGTGAACGCCGCTGTGCAGCAAATGAGCACAGGCCTCATTGCCGACAATGCCAAGCTCCAAACACGTACGGTCACCGTTGCGGGTCTCGTCGCGGCCGTCGACAACGGGCAGATTGTTCTGAATGTCGGCGGGAAGGCGGGCCTAAAGGTCGGGGATCAGCTCAACGTCGAGCGCGTCACGAGTGAAATTAAAGACCCGGCGACCGGTCAAGTGATCCGGCGGATGTCAACACCGGTCGGCGTGATTCGTATTACGGACGTGGATGACATTTCTGCGGTGGGAACAGCCGTGTCTGGTACCGGCTTCAAAGTGGGCGACACCGTAAGAACCGTAACGCAATAGCGCGAACGAAGCGCCTGGAACTGGAACAAACGCTCAGCTCATGGGCAGACCGACGTAATTTTCGGCGAGTGTTTGTGCTGCGGCTCGCGAGGTGGTTACGTAATCGAGCTCAGCGGTCTGACGGCGGCGATCGAACGGATTGTCGCCATCAAAGATGTGGAGCATCGCAGTCATCCACCAGGAAAATCGCTGTACTTGCCACACCCGCCGCAAACAAGTCGTCGAGTACTGTGCAAGCAGGTCACGCCGGCCGGATCGGTAGAACTCGGTGAGCGCACGCGCAAGGATCCGGACGTCTGCGACGGCGAGATTGAGGCCCTTGGCCCCCGTAGGCGGCACGATGTGCGCCGCGTCACCGGCGAGGAAGAGCTTGCCAAACTGCATCGGCTCGACAACGAAGCTGCGCATCCCGGTAACGCCCTTCTGGAAGATGGGCCCCTCGGTGAGCGTCCAGCCCTCGTCAGATTCGAGGCGCCGATGAAGCTCGTTCCAGATCCTTTCGTCGGGCCAGTCGTTGATATCTTCGTCGGGCTTGCACTGTAGGTAGAGACGGCTGATCTGCGGAGAGCGCATGGTGAGTAAAGCGAAGCCGCGCTCGTGATAAGCGTAGATCAGTTCGTCCGAAGACGGCGGTGCCTGGGCCAGTATGCCCAGCCACCCGAACGGATAAATCCGCTCGAACACGGTCAGGGCACCATGAGGGATCGAGGGGCGGCACACGCCGTGGAATCCATCGCATCCGGCAATATAGTCGGCGATGAGTTCACTGGGTTTTCCGTTCTCGCGGAACTCAATCGTCGGTCTTGCCGAAGATTCTGAACGGTCGAAGTCGCGCAGGGTCACGCCTTCCGCTTCGAAGACGATCCGACCTTTCGTGGCGAGGCGGGCGTCGAACAGGTCTCCGAGAACCTTCTGCTGCGGATAAATCGTCACGCCGCGTCCAGGGGCCAGATCCTTGAAGTCGATACGATGGGTGCGCCGGCCGAAGCGCAGTTTGATTCCATGATGAAGAAGGCCTTCTCGCTTCAGCCGTTCTCCAACTCCTGTTTCGATGAGCAGATCAACGGTGCCCTGTTCGAGGAGACCCGCCCGTACGCGCTCTTCGCAATACTGTCTGCTGCGAGATTCAATTACGACGGACTCGATGCCCTGCAGATGCAACAGGTGTGAAAGGACTAGACCTGCGGGTCCGGCTCCAACTATACCAACCTGTGTTCGCATGTAAGAGAGACGCGTCGCTTCCGATGAGAAACGATACAGGGGTTGACCGGATATTTCCCTGCATTCGGCGAGTCATGCTTGCAGGTTCGCTGAAGTTTGCACTTGGGTTTGGTTCTCACTGTAATCGACGATAAGGGCATCAACCGACAGAGTCAAGTTCGCCATTCATGCCGAATCGATTCGAGATCCTCCTGATGATGAGAGAGGTCCAAGCGCCCGCAGCCGCCGTTGCCCGCGGGAACCCAACCCTTCGCATGTGTCGCTCGATATTGGTCTCCAAGCCGCGTCAGTTTCAGTTTTCGGCGAACTTTGTTTCCCGCGCTTTCACGGCTCCATTGACAAAGTGCCGATGCATTCGCAGTGTGTCAGGCAATGCGATGGTTGACGACTCGCGCGTTGCCATGGGACCGGCGTTGCTTCATAATCCGACTGCGCAAGAGCAAATGTCCCGGTGCATAAATCTATCTGAGGCCGCCGCCTCGCTGATAGGCGACGGTGATATTGTCGCGATGGAGGGGTTCACGGACACCATTGCTTCCGCGGCGGGCCATGAATTGATCCGGCCAGGGCGCCCATAGCTCACCGTCATTCGCATGACCCCGGTCTGCTGTACGACCAGTGGACTGGATCGGTATAGTGCGTAAGCGCACTATTTCCTGGTGCAGCAATCCGGTGTGGGATCGTTTCATCGTTTCCGGAATGCCGTCGAGAACGGTCGGCCTCGCCGCGCTCGAGATCGTCGAGCACACCCATGCTCCGGTGGCAAACGCGTCCGATACGGCCGCCGCGCTGCTGCGGTCCGCTTTCGCTAGACTGGAACTCCGCTCTTCGCCGTCGCCTCGGGTGTAGTGGCCACGCTACCTGCATGAGTGCAGGGGGCTGCGAGCGACGATGTTTTGTTTCCGGTATCCGTGTTCCGGAACGTCAGCCAGAGTAACGAAACGTCCGGCAGGGAACGCGGCCCGGGCTATCGACGTCAAACGAATGGAACATGCGATGGTGAAGCACTCAGACAGGAAGGACTGAAATAGCATCTATCGGAGATGTCGTAACGCACCGGAGGTTTACACCATGACGCCCAATTCACCGAGCTCGCCGGAACGTCCAATTGAGGCTTCGCAGGCAACTGGCCATCAGGCAAAAGACGAGAACCCAACGAACTTTGTTGTGCCCTACCGGCGGCATGACCCGAGTGGTCAGCCGCCTTCTCTGTATCCCCCCTACCGATCAACGCTTCTTCGGGCACCTCGCAAACCGCTCGTCGTGCTTCCCCACACGTTGTCTGAGGTTACAGGACCGCTCTTCGGGCACGATCAAATCAGCGAGACCGACAACGATCTCACTCGACAGCATGCTGGTGAGCCGATCGGAGAGCGTATTACGGTATCGGGCCGGGTGATCGACGACAATGGACTTCCGATACGAAACACCTTGGTGGAGATCTGGCAGTGCAACTCGGCCGGGCGCTACTTCCACCACACGGACCAGCATCCGGCGCCGCTCGACCCGAACTTTACCGGTTGCGGGCGCACCTTGACCGATGCGAATGGTAATTACCACTTCACCACCATCATGCCCGGACCGTATCCTTGGCGCAACCATCCGAATGCTTGGCGTCCCGCGCACATTCACTTTTCTCTATTCGGGACGGCGTTCACCACGCGTCTTGTGACTCAGATGTACTTTCCTGGGGACCCGCTGTTCCCGTTCGATCCGATCTTGAACTCGATCCCGGACGAGAAGGCGCGGGAGCGCCTCATTTCCAAGTTTGAGCTGAAGCTCACGCAACCTGAATGGTCGCTGGGCTACCGCTTTGACATTGTCCTTCGGGGTCGCGAAGCGACACCTTTCGAGGAGTAATATGGATCTAATTCCCACTGGCTCGCAAACCGTGGGCCCATTCTTTCACCTTGTCCTGACCGGACCGATAACGGTCTCGCGTATCGCCGGTCCCGGTGCGAAGGGCGAACGCGTGAAACTCATCTGCCGAGTCCTGGACGGCGAAGGCAACCCGATTCCCGATGCCATGCTCGAAGTGTGGCAGGCGAATGCCTACGGGAAATACCACCACCCTGACGACACCCAGGAAAAGCCGATCGACCCGGAGTTTCTTGGTCACGGCCGAGCGGGTACCGAGGAGGGCGGAGCCTGCGAGTTTGAAACCATTAGGCCGGGCCGGGTGCCGGGCGGGAACGGTTCCCTTCAGGCGCCTCATTTGAATGTTTCTGTCTTCGCTCGTGGGGTGCTCAAACGTTTGGCGACTCGCGTCTACTTCGCGGGCGATCCGGCCAATTCTGAGGATCCCGTTCTTGCCTTGGTTCCACAGGATCGTCGCGATTGTTTGATGGCTCTCCCGGATCCCAATCAAGCTGGCGCGTGGCGAATCGATATCCACCTTTGCGGCGACCACGAAACAGTTTTCTTCGACGTCTAGGTCACGTCGACTCGCTGTTCGGAGCCGTTATTGATTGCGGTGCGAGGTTGGCGCCACATAAGGAGAAGCGCGTGTCGGCGCGATTGATCGATGGTCTAGCGACCACAGGCGCTCTGGCTAATCTTTTTTCGGACGAGTCGGTCCTACAGGCGGCGCTCGCCTTCGAAGTCGCGCTCGCTCGAGCAGAGGCTGGCTTGGGAATTATTCCGCGAGCGGCAGCCGACGCGATCGAACGGGCCGCAAGAACCTCCGATTTCGATGTGGCGAAACTCGCCCACGATGCCCTTCGCGCCGGAACGGTTTCGATACTGCTGGTAAACGCGCTCACCGCCCGTGTTCGCGTTACCGATTCAGCCTCCTCGTGTTTCGTGCATTGGGGGGCGACTAGCCAGGATGTGGCCGATACGGCGCTGATGCTGCTGATCAAGCAGGCGCAACCCATCATTTCTGCCGATCTCACGCGGCTTGAAGAATCGCTTCGCCGGCTATCCGATGAGCACCTGCACACCGTGATGCTCGGTCGCACACTCTTGCAGGCTGCACCGCCGGTTACGTTCGGCCTCAAGGCGGCGGGCTGGCATGGCGCGATTCGACGCAGCCG
>Ga0209526_10001336_pt1 | contig 16393 bp, 13 predicted proteins | sample JacPinW_OM2H0_M1_FD_188566 | JGI IMG/M metagenome (GOLD analysis project Ga0209526, IMG submission 188566) | Forest soil microbial communities from Algoma, Ontario, Canada - Jack Pine, Ontario site 1_JW_OM2H0_M1 (SPAdes) (version 2) | ecosystem: Environmental > Terrestrial > Soil > Boreal... | reverse complement strand
GGTTCAACACGCGCTGATTTTGCGAGGTTTATCACCGCAGCGAACGGCCAATTCACGCATTAAACGGCCATGCCGCGATCTAAAGGAGAGAAAATCTGCCCTGACACCCTCTGCGGGCGCATAGCAGCGCCTGTGCCGACCCGGCCTCCCACAACAACCCGACCGCTCTAGGTTGCATTCTTCACTTAGGAGGGAAATTCTCAAACAGCTTCTCAATTTCCTTGTCTAGTTGCTTTGTTTCCTTCTTCAGATCTTCCGGCAAAGCGTCCGTGGCCAGCCGCGCCATAAGAGAATTCATAATTTGTTGGGCTGGCTTCGCTTTCCGACCGCCCCCAGCAAACGCATCGCTACCAACCATTCCCTTTACTACATAGAGTTCTGCCGTCCTTTTTAGGTAAAAACTGGATTGTCAATCGGCGCTTATTCACTAACTATCTACGCGTGCACCAAATCCTTCAGGAGCCACTATGAGTCGGAACGGAATTAAAAATGGCCTGGCCGATCCTTCCCGCCTCAAACCACTCGACGGAAACGACGACTCAACCATCAAGGTGGTCATCGAAACCCCCAAAGGAAGCCGCAACAAATATGCTTTCGATCCTGAAGAAAGAACGTTCAGGCTGAAAAAAGTTCTTCCGGCAGGCATGGCTTTTCCTTATGACTTTGGTTTTGTTCCTTCCACCCTGGCCGAAGACGGGGATCCTGTTGATGTCTTGGTTCTGATGGATGAACCTGCGTTCCCTGGATGCATCGTGAAATGCCGTCTCATTGGGGTGATCGAAGGCGAACAAGGCCAGGGAAAAAAGACGGAACGCAACGATCGACTGGTTGCCATAGAAGTCGCGAATCATGCCTGGGCCAACGTCAAGCATATTGATGATCTCGGCAAAACATTCATAAGGGAACTAGAAGATTTCTTTGTCAACTACCACGAATTGAGCAGCAAGGAATATCGTATTCTTGATGTGAAAGGTCCCGCCAAGGCGCGAAAGTGCGTCGAGCAAGGCATGAAAGCCATCGGTAAGGGTTGAGGGATCTTCTGATCCGATGCTCCGAGAAATCCTTCTCCGCATGGTCATAGGCGGTTTGTTTGTATCCGCGTTTGCGCTGGTGAGTGATGTCATCAAGCCCAAACGGTTTGCAGGGCTCTTCGGCGCAGCGCCATCGGTAGCACTGGCAACGTTAGCGCTAACCGCCGGAACGCAAGGCAAGGACTACGCTGCAACAGAAACATATTCGATGCTTGCCGGTGCCCTGGCATTCCTCATCTATTCTTGCTGCGTCTGTTGGCTCTTAATCCGACACAAACTACCCGTCCTTCAAGCGACCCTGCTTTTGATCGCTCTGTGGTTTGCGGTAGCTTTCGGCATTCGGTTCGTCTTCCTTCGTTGAACACGATGAAAATTCAGATCAACTTCTCGGCGCTTCGGCAGACGAAATGGTACGAATACGTAGCGCGATTTCTTCTTGGCGGAACGATCACGGTAGCCGCCGGGCTTATCGCCAAGAAATTCGGCCCGGGTGTTGGCGGGCTTTTCTTGGCCTTCCCCGCAATTTTCCCGGCCAGCGCCACCTTGATCGAGAAACATGAACGGCAGAAAAAAGAGCGAGTGGGACTCAAAGCCGGACACCGGGGCCAGGATGCCGCGGCGCTTGACGCCGCCGGAGCAGCAATGGGTAGCATCGGTCTGCTCGTCTTTGCCTCGCTCCTGTCGCTACTCCTCCCTAGTCATCAACCTTGGGCAGTCCTTGCAGGAAGCACAATTGCATGGCTCGCCGTTTCGATAGGGATCTGGCGCCTTGCCGAGGCCATCTAAAGTTAGAATTTTGGGGTTACACTTGAAGCGCGGCCAGAAATGCCTGGCCCGCGAAATTTGGCCAGACTGATGCGAGTATCGGACTGTTCACCCTGAGGTTCAGGGGTCAAGGCGACTTAATCGAACAATTCGGCATCCCAACGGGCAGCCCAGCCAGCCACAACTCTTGGTGCGGAGAATAGAAATGCCAATGGGACGAATCTTCTGCGCAATACTTTTTCTTTCGGCGTGCGCCGGTGGCGCTCCAGGGCAGTCTCAAAATCAAGTGCCGTTCCAGGATCCTTCGCCGCCTGTCACCAATACACCCACTCCCAGTTCCGGCCCCGTACTCACGCATAGGCCACCAGCACAGCCCGCCACCTCCGCTGCTCCCGAGACTGTTTCGCTTTCCGTCCCTAAGGGCACCCCCCTTATGGTGGTCATCGATAAAGAATTGAAAATCGAAAAAATCGGCCAACCTATCCATGGCCGCACTGTCGAGCCCCTCTACGCTTTCGATCAACTTGTCGTTCCTGTTGGGACTGAAGTAACCGGCAAAATTACCCAGCTCCAGGGCGTCTCTAACGGCAAGCGCACCATGGAGGCTTTGAACGCCGATTTCTCTCCTGCGCGTAAAGTGGCCGTTGAATTCGACCAAATCGTCCTCTCCGACGGCAAGCACATCCCAATTCAAACCGTCGTCACCCCAGGTTCGGGCCAGGTTATCGAGTTCGTCGCCACACCTGACAAGGAACAAACAAAATCGCTCAAGGATCTCGCCTCTGAAAAAACAAAACAGGCCAAGGACCAGGCCAAACGCGAGTGGGACAACGCCATCGCGCAAGTCGATGAGCCTGGAAAAATCCACCGCGCCAAGCGCTATCTGATCGCGCAGCTTCCCTTTCATCCCCAGTACATCGATCCCGGCATGGTCTATTTCGCGGAACTCCAATCGCCACTCGAATTCGGCACCGAGCCCCTCACCCTTGAAATGGCCAAATCCATTGGCGCTGCGCCGCCCATCGGCAGCTCCGTTCGCGCCCGTCTCAATATGTCCCTCAGTTCCGCCAACGCAAGAAAAGGTGACGAAGTCGAAGCCGTCCTCTCCCAGCCGTTATTCGACGACAAACTGCTCATTTTCCCGCAGGGTAGCCGGTTGAAAGGTTCGGTCGTGCAAGTGCAGCCGGCTCGTCACATGAGCCGCAACGGTCAGCTTCGCGTGGTCTTCCACGAAATCGTTCCGCCCGATGGAATCGAGCAGAAAATCCAGGCAAACCTCGAAGCCGTGCAATCCGCTAAAGGCCAGAATCTCCAGTTGGACTCCGAAGGTGGGGCCGAAGCGCAAACTCCCAAGACGCGCTATCTGCAGACTGCCATCGCCATCGGCCTCGCGGCCGCTGCTTCCGGCGACGACCGTCTCAACCAGTCGGAAGGTGGAGCCGGCGGCTTCCGCGTCGTCGGTATGGTTCTTGGCGCAACGGTGCACTCTCAGCCGCTCGGTATGGCCATGGGCGCTCTTGGCGCCAGCCGCTCCATTTACATTCACTTCCTGGCTCGCGGCCGCGATGTCGTCTTCCCAAAGAATACCGTCATGCAAGTTGGTATCGGCCAGCGCCCCGGGACGCCCGCTCCGGCGAAGCCCGCAGTCGACATCATCAAACAATAGTCACTCGTGTCCAAGTTTTCCTGGGTTGAGTCTGGCTCTTTGCTCTTGGGATTTCGCGTTCTACTGACCTACGTTTCGGTGCTACGCAACTTCCGCATCGTCGTCGTCCGCCTGAACAACGAGCTTGCCCTTGGTCTTCTTGGCAAGGAGGTATGATCGAATAAACGGATCGAGGTCGCCATCGAGAACCCGATCCACGTCGCCGACGCCAAATTTGGTCCGGTGATCTTTAATCAGACGATAAGGCTGCATGACGTACGAGCGAATCTGGCTGCCGAAAGAAATGTCCATCTTGGTTTCGTCGAGCCTGTCCGTCTCATCGCGGCGCTTCTGCATTTCCAGGTCGTAGAGCTTAGAGCGCAACATCTTCATGGCCATTTCGCGATTCTTGTGCTGGCTGCGCCCCATCTGGCACGCAACGATAATGCCGGTGGGAAGATGCGTGATGCGAACGGCAGTCTCGACCTTGTTAACGTTTTGACCGCCCTTTCCGCCGGAGCGAAAGGTGTCCAGCTTCAGGTCGTCGGGCTTGATATCAATCTCGATGCGGTCATCCACCTCAGGAATTACGAAGACGGAGGCGAAGGACGTGTGGCGCCGCGCAGCCTGATCGAATGGCGATATACGGACCAGACGGTGAACACCCGTTTCGCTGCTCAGCAGACCGTAGGCATTTTCGCCGCTGAACTGAATAGTGGCGTTCTTGATGCCGGCTTCTTCGCCTGGCGTTTCATCGAGAATTTCCGTATGAATGCCTTTGCGCTCGGCCCAGCGGAGATACATGCGAAACAGAATAGATGCCCAATCCTGCGATTCCGTCCCGCCCGCACCGGGCTTAATGGTCATGATAGCGTTGAGGTGATCGTTCTCGCCGGAGAGCAGCGTCCGGGTTTCGAGCTCGCTGACCACGGTTTCGCCGTTGGTGAGCTCGCGGCTGAGATCCTTTAGCAGCTCTTCCTTCTGTTCCGAATTGGTCTCGGATTTCGCCAGTTCAATGTACGTTTCGATGTCGCTGGCAAGCGAGGCGAGTTTTTCGTCCGCGGCAACCTGATCGTCGGCGCGTTTGCGCTCTTTCAGGATCCCTTGCGCTTCTTCCTGATTGTTCCAAAAGCTTGGATCGGCTACGCGAGTTTCGAGGGCGGCCAGGCGAGCGCGATTTTGCGGAACGTCAAAGATAACTCCGCACGGTCTCGATGCGCTGCTTCAAACCATCATACTGGTGCTGCAAATCTTCAAGAATCATGCTTGCGTGGGGGAAGCTTGGGAACGCCCAGCTCCATTCGCCTTTCGGAAAGTCACTATCGTAAGAATAGCGGAAACGCCGACACACATCCAGGCGAAGAAGTCGCCGATGCGCGCGTAAATCGTGTTGTCGGTGCGAAAATCGTACGGCAAATCCGCGGAATCGCGGGTGTCCCGTTGCATCACGCGAGTCACGTTCCCGTAAGGATCAATGGAGGCGGTGATGCCACTATTGGTGTCACGCAGCAGCCAGCGACGGTTTTCGACCGCGCGCACGCGTGCCATTCGGAGATGCTGCTCCGCGGCGTCGGATTGTCCGAACCAGCCGTCGTTGGAAATATTGATGAGAAGCTGCGCACCGTTTCTGGCAAATTCGCGAATCTCTCCCGGATAAATGGCTTCATAACAGATGAAGGTGGAGAAGGTGTTGGTATTGGAAAAATGCCCGACGTTGCGTTCCTTCCCTTTGCGGAAGCCGCCAACTTCTTCGGAGACGCTGGCGACCACATGGTGGATCAACGGAAATGGCTCGTATTCGCCAAAGGGAACGAGATGAATTTTGTCGTAGAGAAAGGTACGTTGCCCGGCTTCGTTTAGCATTGCGACGCTGTTGTAGGGCACCAGGCCGGTGCGCGCGATGTGTTGATCGCCTTCGAGGATTGGTTTCCAGTCGATGATGCCGACGATTACTGGATGGTGAAATTCCTGAGCAAGATTGGTGACGAACGGTCCAAAGTGCGGATCCTGAAACGAGAATGGCGCCGGGGCTTCGGGCCAGATGAGAAGATCGGGGCTCGGCAAATTCGCGGAAGGACGAAGGCTGAAGCGTTCGAGTTCGGCGAGATCGAATTTGTGATCGGCGTACCAGTCGCCCATGTACTGGTTAACTTCGGGAAGGTTCGGTTGTACTACGCGAGCGAAATGATGCGCTTCCGCGCGAGGGACAAATCGCGGGCCAATCCCCATCGCGAGAACTACCAGAACTGTAAGGACCGAGAGAATCGCAATCCTCTGTCTGCTTGGCTCAGCGAGAACCCATACGATGAGCGCATTGAAGCAGGCAACAAGAAACGAAAGGCCATAGATTCCTGTGATGGTGGTGAGTTGCACGAGAGCGGGATTTCCCGCGGCGGGATAGCCAAGCAAGCCCCAGGGAAAACTTATCTCCGGCAAGTAGGCACGGAAAACTTCTGTTGAGATCCACAGAAAAGGCGCAGCAAAGAGTGCGAGATCAATCCTGATGAGAGACAAGCGTTCAACGAGCCACGCGAAAATTCCGATCGATGCCCCCCAAACCGCTGCAATCAAAAGCAAGACGCCCCAGCCGGCGGCGCTGGACATTCCTCCGTGGACGGAGAGGACTTCGGCAATCCAGGGAACGCAGGTAAATACAAAAATCAGGCCGTGGAGAAATCCGCAGAAAAACGCGATCCGACCACGCGCGCTCAGAATACTGATGAGGAGAGCCGCAAGACACACGAAGGAAAAAATACCCGGGTGGCTGCCGTGAAAGGAGAGAGACAACAAACTGCCGCTGATCGCGGCAAGAAAAAATCGCAAGAGCGCTGATGTTTCCGGAGAAAGGAGTAAGGCTTTTGGGAGACCAGCAGGCCTAGACGACATTAGTGGACCGCGTAAAATGCCTTGAAGCCTTCATTCTCGAGACCTTTTTTCGCGGCTTCCGCGGCTTTCTTGTCTTTAAAAGGCCCGACCTGCACGCGATAGAACTTGTCTTTTTGCGGCATTTGCACGTAGGCGGCGAAATGCTTTTTCTGGAGGTTGCCGGCGATCACCAGCGCGTCGTCCTGTTTGACCAGCGCAGCAACCTGCAGAACGATCGCTCCGGCAGGGATTAACGGCGCGTTTAGAGAACTCTTTCCACTCTTGGCGGAGGGAGCGGGAGCCGGTTGCTGAACAACAGGCTTTGCGCTTGCCGATTTGGAAGATGGTTGAGAGGAAACGGTCATCGGCGGCGCTTCGAGACGCGGTTCCGGCCGCGCGGGCTTGCTGTTGGAAGTAAACTCCCAATCCGGATTGTTGGTTGGAGCCGGATCCGCGTCGCTGGAAGGCAAAACCGCTGGAGCATGTTTCGCGGAAGAATTCTGAGCGGCCGCTTGGGATTTTTTCGTCAAGATCGCTTCGGACAACGGAGAACTACTGGATGCGCGAACCTGGCCATCGTACTGGTTACGCCCCATGACGTAACCGAGCGTGAAAAAAATGCCGGAGAAAACCAGCATCAACAAAAACAAGCCAATCACGTGCTTGCTTTCGAGCACACGATCGCCCGCACTTCGTTTTGAGGAAGATGCCATGCCTAGCGAGACGACCCCCCAGTCGTCCTCATCCAATTATTAATGATATCGATCGGCAGGGGAAACACAATCGTTGTGTTCTTCTCGACACCTATTTCGGTAAGGGTCTGAAGATAGCGGAGCTGGATCGCCGTGGGTTGAGTCTCCAAGACTTTGGCGGCATCGGCAAGCTTTTGCGAGGCTTCAAACTCGCCTTCAGCATGAATAATCTTTGCACGGCGTTCGCGTTCGGCTTCGGCCTGCTTGGCGATGGCACGCTGCATCTGTTCGGGGATATCTACTTGCTTTACTTCTACTTTCGAGACTTTGATGCCCCAAGGCTCGGTGTCCTGATCGAGGATGATCTGGAGTTTGGCGTTCACCTTATCGCGCTGGGAAAGGATTTCGTCGAGCTCAAACTGGCCAACGACGCTGCGCAGAGTCGTCTGTGCAAGCTGGGAAGTGGCGTACTGGTAGTTCTGCACCTGGGAGAGGGCGAGATTTGCATCCACGACACGAAAATAACAGACGGCGTTAACTTTCACGGAGACGTTGTCGCGGGTGATGATGTCTTGCGGCGGAACATCGAGCGTTTCCAACCGCAGCGAAATGCGATAGAGAGTCTCGATCGGCCAGATGACGATGTTGACGCCCGCGCCTTTCGCTACCGGAAGAAGCCGCCCGAGACGCAGGACGACGCCGCGCTCCCACTCCTTGATGATGTACAGGGAATTCCAAACCCAGATCAGAAAAAAAAAGATGATCACCAACGTGCCAAGTCCGAATGGAAACATTCCTCGCCTCCTATTACTTCTCTTGATTCGCAGAAACTCTTGCCTGGAGCGGTTCGACGAAAAGCTTCAATCCGTCCACGCGCAAGATCTTTACTAGAGAATCTTGGGCGATCGGCTGAGCGGCGTCTGCACTCCACAGTTCGCCGTGAACACGAATCATGCCTTCACCGCCTGCGGGAATCGGAGAGGTGACCACGCCCTCGGCGCCGATCAATTCTTCCTTGCCAGTAATGTTTTTCCAAGAGCGCGATTTCAGCACCAGCCTCATGAGAAATACGGTGAAGAAGGCGAACGGCAGCGTTACCGCCAGCGCCAAACCCAGACTTACACCCCCGGGAGTCAGCGGCGAGCGAATCAAGAACATGGCGCCGAGCAACATGGAAACGATGCCACCGAGAAGCAGCACGCCATGGCTGGTGTATTTGGCCTCCAAAATAAACAGGGTAAGCGCAAGGAGGATCAAGAGAACGCCGGCAAAATTTACGGGGAGAAGATGCATAGCATACAAGGCAAGGACGGCGCAGATGCCGCCGACCATACCGGGTGCGACCACGCCGGGATGGGTGAATTCGGTGTACAAGCCCAGCACACCGATGAGTAGAAGAACGAAGAACACATCGGGCTCGACGATACGCGCGAGAAATTTTTGGCGCGCGGAAAGATGGAACTCCTGGCGCGTGTGGTTCGCAAGAAGGAGCTTTTGCGTTTTGCCATTGAAGCGGGTGATTTCGCGGCCGTCCAATTTGTGGAGCAGGTCATCAGAGTCATCGCTGACGAGATCGATGAGATGGCCGTCGAGAGCTTCCTTTTCGGTGAACGCGCGCGCTTCGGTTATGGCGGTTTCCGCGAGCTTTGGATTGCGATTGCGCTTCTCGGTGAAGCTGCGCAAGAAGGCTGTGGCATCGTTGTTGATTTTCTTGCGCAGGACTTCATCGATGGGCATGGTCAGGAAGCCAGGCAGAAAAATCGGGGTCGCGGCGCCAGCGCGTGTTCCGGGAGCCATTGCGGCTACATCGGCGGAAAGCAGAATCAGGAAACCCGCGGAAGCGCCGCGCGCTCCAGCCGGAGCGACATAGACGGCAATAGGAACCGGAGAATCGAGAATGTGATGAATGATGTCGGTCATCGAATCGCTAAGGCCACCGGGAGTATCCATAGTGATGAGGACGAGCGAGGCGTGGCGATTGGCGGCATCGACGAGGCCTTCGTCGATGTAGGTTGCAAGGATAGGTTCGACTTCGCCATCGAGTCTCAGCTCGAGCACGAGGGGCTGCGCGTGATCGGCGGCAGGGATGGGGGTCTGTGCTGCGAAGCCGAATTGCGCGAATAGGGCGAACCACAGAGGAAGTAGGAAGTAAGCGAGGAAGTTGCAGTTAGCTTTGGAGGCAATTTTGTTCACCGCGCACCTCCCGTCGGTTTGGTTTTTTCAAGGTGTTCCAGGAGTTCTTTCGCTTCGGCAAAATTCGGGGCAAGCTTTACAGCTTTTTGCACCTCGGCGAGCGCGAGATCCGGTTTTTTTTGATCGATGTAGACACGCGCGAGGGTGGTACGCACCGCGGCGGAATCTCTAGCCGTTAAGGAGAGCTGCAATTCTTTTACAGCATCCTCCAGTTTGCCCCTGCGTCGATAGATATCGGCGAGTTCGCGATGGGCGGTTGCGCTTGTGGGATCCGCAGCAATTCCGGCTTGAAATTCGCGCTCCGCGGAGTCAATGCGCCCAGCAATAAGTTCCTGACGCCCACGACGAATGTGCGAAACGGCGTTGTCCTTTGGAGGCGCGCTGCCTGGGCTGGGAGCGGTCTGCAGATTGGAACCCTGAAGTTCAAGGCGCAGGGTGGTGGTATCTAGTTCCTTTTTGACGCGTTGACGCTTGGCGAGCGCATCGTTTTGCGAATCAATTTTTACGGTGGGCAATCCGTTCGGGCCGAAAACTGCGTTGGCGGCTTCGCGTTCCTGTGCGGCTTCTTTAGTTCCTTGTCTTTCGAGGGCGTAAATCAAAAACGCAGCGTCTTCCGGGTTATCCGGTTCGCGGTGCATCGCTTCGCGAAATTGAGTGGCGGCGGAGGTGTAATCATGCTGGGCTAGAAACAAAAGGCCGAGGTTAAATGGGTAGTCGTCCTCGCTCGGATCAATGTCGCTGGCGCGCGCCAGCGCAGTCTGCGCGGTAGAAAGATTGCCCTGGCGGGCACGAGCCAAGGCAAGATTATTGAGGATCTCCGGCACATCCGCACCGCTCACCATATTGCGCCGCAGACCTTCCTGGAGTGCGGAGAAAAGTTCCTCAGCTTTGTCGGGCTGGGCAAGTTGAAGGCGGCAAACTCCAATGGAGAAGAGGGTTTCGGCGCTGCGATCGTGCGTGACCGGAACATGCGAGAACCAAGGCAAGGCAGCGTTGCAATCGCTGCGAACAAAATAGAGTTCACCGAGAGCGTAGGCAGGTTCGGGCCAATCAGGCTCGAGGCGCGCGGCTTCCTTTAGATCGCGGATGCGGATCTCGTCGTCGTTGGCGATCAATCCACGAATGTACTGTTCGAACGCGGTGGGGTTCAGCGGACGCAACAGTTTTGAAAATTCCGCCAGGCTGAGGGGATAGCTGCGATTGGTGGTGCCGAGGAGCAGCCAAACCAAGCGCTTGTGCAGGTCCAAAAGAGATTCCAAGGATCCACTGACTTCTACGGTCGGTAGGAGCTCGACAGGATTCACCCGCAAAATTCGCGCATTCACAGTGATGTTTTTTCCGTCGGAAGTGAAATTGCCGAAAATAACAAAGTCGGCGTCCATTTCCTGGGCAACGCGCAGCATTGTTGCGCGGCTGACGGTCGCTAAACCGGGCATGCTGTAAAGGTCCATTTCATTTAGTCGACCGGAGTGGGAATAGACCTGCTGCCGCGCCGCGGAAAGCCGTTGGATGGTGAGTTCTTCCAGGCCTTCGCTGATCCATTCGAGCCGCGGAGTGGTGCTGACCCTCTCAAACGGGAAGACCAGATAGATCCCTTCGGAGGTAAGAACCGGGCGCGGAGCGGAGGATAAGGAACTACTCTGAGCGAAAACCGAGGCAACCGGAACCAGAAACAGAGCAGCGCAACAAATCCAAAGTGAGGCACGGAACCTTGGGTGCTGCTGTTTCATTTGTCTCGTATTCTAACAGATACGGTCAGGAACAGCGGCATTCAGCAAGCCCGTGTCACTGCGAGAGATGGATCGTGCGGTGTTCGCGATCGAAAGAAAAAAGGCGAAAACCGAGGGAGCGCACGCCGAGGAGACCCTCGAAATCGGAGGCGTCGCTTCCGGGAACCCAATACGCCTTTGCGCGAGAAAACTTTTTCCCCGCGAGCACGATTTCCGCGCGAGGTAATTCCTGAACAGCTAATCTATCCGCGACGCCAGCGGCCGTCTTGGTCCGGCCGGCAGGGTCACTACCGGTTTTCCTATCTGCAGTCAAAGCTGCGGAAAAAAACCCGGAGAGTGGATGCTTTTTGCCGAGCAGCACAAGTTGATCGGAGCCGGTGTCGACGAGCATTCGCACGAGAGTTCCGCCCCAGTTCACTTCCACAAGAGCGATAGAAGAGCCCTCTGGGAGTGGCACCGTAATGCCGCCTTGCGTGAAGGTGCCAAATTCGATCGATTTCTTTTGGTAGTCGAGACGGAAGGTGGCTCTGGCGAGAACGTCCAGGCCGATCACGCCGGCAATCGGAATGCCCAAATCCTTTTCCAGCCGCGAAAGATCGCTGAGGACGACGGGCAACGAGTCTACGCGGATGGGGCCAATCTCGATTTCCGGCAGAATGGCTCCCTGTACTTTGGAATCCTTTCCCAGCGCAGCGAGAATCACCGGTGTCTTTGTGAGGTCGAGGGGCGCAGCAAGATCGATGTTGACGATGCTGGGCGAGGTTCCGGTGTCTAACAGGAAGTTTTGGCGCTCCAGGGCCGAGCCAAATTGGCCTTCGGCAACAACCAAAAAACCGCGATACAGGCGGATGGGAATCGTTTTTTGTTGCACATGAGGCGCGGGGTGATCGGGAGAATTTGGGGTGGAATTTGCCCGTGCGACGGAAGAAAGAGCCACTAACAGCAATCCAATCAGCGGTCGAGGGATAAAAGAGCCAAAGTTGTGTCTCACCTTGGTCGCGCACTCCTGCCGCGATGCGACCAGATGTAGCCGCCTGAGAAAGCACCTCAAGGGTTTAGCTGTGGTTTCCGGATAGATTGTTCGTGGCCAGCCAAATAACACTGGGAACAGCGAGTTACAGAAGAGAGTTCAGACGAATTCGGGAAACTTTCTAAACTTTATTCCAGTACCACTCGTCCAATACAGTGAGGTCACCATGGCTAAACCCAACCCGTATCAGACCATTGTGCGATTTGGTGTGTATGAACTGGACCTCCAGGCGGGGGGTCTGCGTAAGAACGGCATGCGTATCCGGTGCCAAGAACAGCCTTTACAGGTGTTGGCCGCGCTTTTGGAGCGGCCGGGCGAACTGGTTACCAGGGAGGAGTTGCGGCGGCGCGTCTGGCCGGAGGACACCTTCGTGGATTTCGACCACGCGCTGAACACGGCGGTGAAGAAGATTAGGGCCTCATTGAACGATGATGCGGATTTTCCGCGGTACATTGAGACTGTTCCGCGGCGCGGATACCGGTTTATCGCGCCGGTGACGGAAGAAACAAGTCAGGCCATAGAAGTTCCGGCTCCATCGCCGCCGATGGAGGAGGGAAATAATCTTCAGGAGGAACCGTTTCAGTTGCGGTGGCTAGTGTTGAGTTTGGCCGTGGCGGTGATGGCCGGAGGTTTTTACTACTTGACGTCTCACCGTACGCGCGTGAGCGCAGTGGCGCCGCCGAACCACCTGATACTAGCGGTGCTTCCGTTCCAGAACATGACCAGCGACGTGACGCAGGATTCCTTCAGCGATGGGATGACCGAAGAAACGATTTCGCAATTGGGAAGAGTTAACTCAAAGAGATTTGGGGTGATCGCGCGTACCTCTGCGATGAAATACAAGAATGCGCAAAAAAGTGTGCAAGAGATTGGACGGGAACTACACGCCGATTACATCCTGGAGGGAAGTATCCGCAAAGAAGGCAGCCGCGTGCGGATTGCCACCCAACTGGTAAGGGCGGAAGATCAATCACCGCGGTGGACGAAAGAATTCGATTATGGGTCCGGGGAAATCCTATCGATCGAGTCCGAAGTGGCGTCGGAAATTGCGGCACAGGTGGAATCGATTCTCGGCGATTCGACCGCTCCCAGCCATGTGGCGAAGATGAATTCACATGATGCGTATCTGCGCGGCCTTGCGGATTCCAGCATTCATACTCCGGAAGGATTGAATCGAATCATCGAGACGTTTCAGGATGCAGCAAAGGATAATCCGGACAGCGCGGAATCCTATGCGGGACTCGCCCACATTTATGAGCGAGGAGCAAATCTTGGTTTTCTCCAACCGAAGGATGCCTACGCGAAAGCGCGAGCAGCGGCGCAACGGGCGATCCAGATTGATCCGAGTCTTCCCGAGTCGCATGCGTATCTGGCGGACGCGTTGCTGACGATTGATTACGATTGGCCGGGTGCGCAGGTGGAGATTGAAAAGGCGCTGGCGCTGAACTGGAACGACCCGATGGCGCACGAATGGAACGGAACTTTTCTGGCGCTGCAAGGCAAGTACACGCAGGGAGTGAACGAGATGAGCCGGGCCGTGGAATTGGATCCGGTCAACGCGGACCGGATGACATTCCTGGCGGAATTGCTGGCGTGCGCCGGAAAAAACGCAGATGCAGAGAAACAGGCGAAGGCGGCAATTCAGCTGGACCCAGCATCGGATATGGCACACGGAGTGCTGTTGGACGTATATGAGAAAGAGGGACGTGAAGCAGAGGCAATAAATGAGTGGACAACGCTGTTCGTGCTGCATGGAGAGCGGGAAACAGCCACGAAGCTGCGGAAAATCTATGAAAAATCCGGGTATAAGGCGGCGAGCAAAGCGGCCCTGCAAGAGCACCTTGCGCATTTGAGGAAGGCACGGGAGAAGCGTTACGTTTCTCCTTACACGTTCGCGCGAATTTACGCGATGTTGGGAGACAAGGAACAAACGTTGACGTGGCTGCAGGAAGCGTATGAACAGCGGGATGTGTATATGCCCAATTTGCAGCTGGACCAGGAGATGGCGTTCAAGTTCGTGAAGAACGAACACAGATTTCAGGACATTTTGAAGAAGGTGCGGTTCCCGGCATAAAGCGCATTTGGTTCGAGTGACCTTCTTGCGACATCGTTGAAGTTCGTTAGGGAGGTTTATCCGCGGAAATCAAAGAAAAAGCAGATTCCAAAATCCGCTCAGAATGCGAACAGGCTTTGGAATGACGTTTGTTGGAGTTTTTCCGCGAGCTGCAGCCTCTCAGCAACTGCCGCTCCCCGCGCAAATCGGGCAAGGCCTTCGAAGCTCAGGCCACCATGGAAAAAACTTGTGCCGTTGCGAAAACGGTTTATGAGACAGTTTCCAGTATAACGATCAGGGTTGCGGCGTTTCCAAGGGCTTGGGCGCAAGCGCCTCTTGAATGGCAGGGTCGGCGATTACTTTCGCAAACGAGGGATCGGATTTTGCGGAATTGATATCCGCGTAGCCTTCGTCGCGGGCCTTTCGCAAATAGATCACGCAGCGATCGATGTTTCCAGCGGATGCGAAGGATTTCGCGAGCAGGAAGTAGAACAGGCCGCGATCGGTTCGTATCGAGCGATCCTGAATGATGGTTCCCGCGCGGGATTTACTGACGTCAAATGCGTCGGGATCGAGCTCCAGGGCCTTGCGGAACGAAGCGATGGAATCGTCGTATTCCTTTTTTCCAAAATAGGCGTAGCCAAGATTCATGAAGAAGGGCGAAAAATCATTACGGATGGCGATGGCACGCTTGTACGCACGGATGGCTTTGGGATACTTCTTGCGTTCATACCAGATAGTGCCCATGTTGTTGACCGCATCGGCGTAGTGCGAGTCGAGCTTCGCTGACTTTTCATAGCATTTCAGCGCCGCGCTAAGCTCCACCTGATTGTGGAAGGTGATTCCGAGTTCATTCCAGTAGACGGCATTTTTCGGGTGTTCCATAGTCAGCCGGTGAAAGAGATCCTGGGCTTCCCGATATTGTTTCTTGATCAGGTATAACCGCGCCTGATCCTCATCGGAAAGAGTTGTGCGAGCGGGAGCGGTAACCGAAGCGGTAGAAACGTGAGGGGGAAATTCCTGCGCTTGGAAGGAAGTGAAGGGCGCAAGGAAGAAAACACTGACTGCCGGAATCGCCAAAAAGTATCGAATCATGGCGAGTCTCCTTTATCCCGAGGCGGAGGCTTGTCGGGATCTTTCTTCTTCTTGTCCCCAAAGATACCAAAAATCCGCTGCAGTGGGCCCTTTTTCTTCTCGGGGGGCTTTGTTAAAGCGGCATTGGCGTCGGATGCGTTGCCCGAGGCATCGGGCGATTGCCCGGAACTCCCAGGAGACGTGGGATTCTCAGGTGGCTTGGGCGATCCACCCCCAAAAATGTGGGAAAGGAAAGATCCCGCGGCGTTGAACGGCCCATGGCCGCCGTGGAGTTCACAAATCTGGGTGGGGGCCGAGCCTCCTACGTACACTTCGTCACGTATCTCGGGGCAGTTGGGAGTGGCGAGTTGCAGGGACTCGGTATCAATCGTTGCGGTCTGAATCCCATCTGGCATTTGGAAATCCTTTACATCCTTATAGGCGGGAAGAGCGGTGGCCTTGATCATAAAATCGGCCCAAATAGGGGCCGCGGTTGCGCCGCCAGCGAGGCCCAGGTCATGGTTATCGTCGAAGCCGATCCAAATCACGGTGACGAGATTGCTTGTGAAACCGGCGAACCAGCCGTCCCGTGAGGTGCCCGTCTTTCCTGCAGCGGGGAGCGAGAAGCCTTTCTGGCGGACGGCAGCGCCGGTGCCCTTGTTAAGCACGTCCTTGAGGATGCTGTCGACAAGGTAAGTTACGCGGGGATCGAGGACGAGTTTGTTGGTGGGGGTGACCTTTTCGAGGGTGTTGCCGCCTGCGCTGGTGACCGTCTTTATGTAAAAGGGTTCGGCGCGCATTCCCATGGTGGCAAACGCGGTGTAGGCGCCGGCTACTTCGATTGGGGTTAGTTCATAAGCACCGAGTGCAACCGCAGGGGTTGGCCGAATCGTGGAGCCGAGACCCATTTTGCGAGCAACCTGGACCACGCGACCATAACCGACCATTTCCGCAACTTTTACGGTGGCGACGTTCAAGGAATTGGTGAGCGCCTGACGGACGGTAACTTTGCCCAGGAAGCGTTCGCCGTAGTTGTTGGGCGTGTATTCCTGGCCGTCGAATTGAAAAACGGTCGGCTCGTCATCGATGGTGGTGGCAGGGGTGATCAGAGGCTGCGCGCCGTCCACGGCATTATTGAAAGCCGCCGCGTATACGAATGGTTTGAAGACGGAGCCAGGCTGGCGATGAGCAAGCGCATGATTCAGCTGGCTCTGGCCGTAATCGCGTCCGCCGATGAGAGCCTTGATTTCTCCGGTTCCCGGATCGAGGCACACCAGGGCGACTTGCACCTGCGGACCGACCGGGGAAACGGCGG
>Ga0209526_10001335_pt1 | contig 16408 bp, 15 predicted proteins | sample JacPinW_OM2H0_M1_FD_188566 | JGI IMG/M metagenome (GOLD analysis project Ga0209526, IMG submission 188566) | Forest soil microbial communities from Algoma, Ontario, Canada - Jack Pine, Ontario site 1_JW_OM2H0_M1 (SPAdes) (version 2) | ecosystem: Environmental > Terrestrial > Soil > Boreal... | reverse complement strand
ATCCCCAGTTGCCGCGCCTTTTCACGCATATAACCGCGCAGCTTGTCGACACCCCCGGCTTCCGCGGCGCGGGCACTGCAACAACCGCGGGGATGGCCCTCCGGCCGCACATTCGTGCACATGAAGATGTGCTTCTCGTAAAACAGCGCAGGATCGGCGGGTGCATCTGCCACTGGCATTCTCCGGATCGGTTGGGTCCGGCGGAGCGAATGACGCAATCCGCCGTTCTTGGACTAAGATGCCGACCCTAACCTGTCGAGGCATTAAGGGCAATGCATCCGCTGCCCGGTCTCGACCTTCCGGCAGGCAGGAGTCGCGATGGACCGCAACCGCCTCGGCGAGGAGACGAGTCCCTACCTCCTTCAGCACAAGGACAATCCCGTACATTGGCAGCCATGGAGCGAGGCAACACTCGCCGCCGCCAAGGCGGCCGACAGGCCGATCCTGCTTTCGATCGGCTATGCCGCCTGCCATTGGTGCCACGTGATGGCACATGAAAGCTTCGAGAGCCAGGCGATCGCCGATCGAATGAACGATCGCTTCATCAACATCAAAGTCGATCGCGAGGAGCGGCCCGATCTCGATCAGATCTATCAGCATGCGCTCGCATTGATGGGGGAGCATGGCGGCTGGCCGCTGACCATGTTCCTCACACCCGATGGCGAGCCGTTCTGGGGTGGCACCTATTTCCCGCCGGAGCCGCGCTGGGGGCGACCCGGCTTTCCCCAGATCCTCGAAGCGATCAGCACCGCCTATGTCAGCGACCGTGAGAAGGTCACCAAAAACGTCGTCGCCCTGCGCGAGGCATTGCAACGGCTCGGCCGGCCCGAGCGCGGCGGCTCGATCGCGCCCGAGCAGCTCGACCGGATCGCCGAGCGGCTCTTGCGCGAGGTGGACCAGCTTCATGGGGGGATCGGTACCGCGCCGAAATTTCCGCAGACCGGGATCCTCGAGGTCTTGTGGCGCGCCTGGAAGCGCACCGGCCAGCCCCCTTACCGCGACGCCGTCGTCAAGGCGCTCGATGCGATGTGCCAGGGCGGCATCTACGATCATCTCGGCGGCGGTTTCTCGCGCTACTCGACCGATGCGCGCTGGCTCGTGCCGCATTTCGAGAAGATGCTCTACGACAACGCCGAACTCGTCGATCTCCTGACCCTGGTCTGGCAGGAGACCCGTAGCCCGCTCTACGCTCAGCGGGTCGAGGAGACCCTCGAATGGGTCCGCCGCGAGATGCGCACGCAAGAGGGCGGGTTCGCCAGCAGCCTCGACGCCGATAGCGAGCACGAAGAAGGCAAGTTCTACGTCTGGTCCGAAGCGGAGATCGACGCGGTCCTCGGCGAGCGCGCCGCATCGTTCAAGCGCTTTTACGACGTCGACGCGGACGGCAATTGGGAAGGAAAGACGATCCTCAATCGGCTGACGGCCCCAGCGCTGGCCGATCCTGAAACCGAGCGGGAGCTCGCATCGTGCCGGGCGCTCCTATTCCAGGCTCGGGAGCCCCGGGTTCATCCGGGTTTGGATGATAAGGTGCTCGCCGACTGGAACGGGCTGATGATCGCCGCGATCGCGAATGCCGGGATCGTATTTGAGCGTCCAGCCTGGACCGAAATGGCGCAGGGTGCCTTCGACTTCATCCTTCGCCAGATGACGGCACCCGACGGGCGTGTGTCGCACAGCTGGCGGGCGGGCCATGCCCGACACCCGGCAAGTGTCGACGACTATGCCAATCTATGTCGCGCTGCTCTCGCACTCCACGAGGCAACCGGGAGCGAGGATCTTGTGGCTCGGGCGCGCAATTGGGTGGCAATCCTCGACCGCCATTACTGGGACGAGACGGAAGGCGGCTACTTTTTTGCTGCAGATGACACCGCGGGATTGCTCACCAGGCCCAAGACAGCCGCAGATTCCGCCGTTCCTGCCGGCAATGGCACTCTGGTCGGGGTTCTCTGCCGGTTGGCGGCGCTGAACGGGGAACAGGCGTATCGGCGTCGCGCCCAGGCGATTGTCGAGACGTTTTCGGGCGAGATCGAGCGCAATTTCTTTCCGCTCGCAACCTTCCTCAACAATGTCGAGCTGTTGCAAAGCCCGCTGCAGATCGTCCTCATCGGCGAACGCCGGTCTTCCGCATTCGAAGCACTGCGCCGCGCCGCATACGGTGTTTCCCTGCCGGCCCGGATTATCACTTGCCTTTCGCCGGGAGGCTCGCTCCCGGCGGATCATCCAGCGTTCGGAAAGGGTCTCGTCGACGGCAAGCCCGCCGCCTACGTCTGCCAAGGCCCGGTGTGTTCACTCCCCGTCACCGACCCGAAGACTCTTCTCGAAAGTCTCGCTCTGCTGCGCTAGCGTTCTCACTCTTGCTGAAAATATTGGGGAGGAAACAATGGCCCACGCGATCCGTTTCGAAAAGGCCGGCGGTCCCGAAGTGCTGTCGTGGCAGGAGGTTCCAGTCGGGAAGCCTGGGCCAGGTCAAGTCCGGCTTCGCCATACCGCTGTCGGGCTCAATTACATCGATACCTATCAGCGCAGCGGCCTCTATTCGCTGCCGATGCCAAGCGGGCTCGGCTCGGAAGCCGCGGGCGTGGTGGAGGAGGTTGGGCCGGGTGTCACCGGGTTGAAGCCGGGCGATCGAGTTGCCTATGCCGGCGGACCGATCGGGGCCTATGCCGACGAACGGGTCATGCCGGCCGACCGCCTCGTACCGGTCCCCGCGGGCATCACCGATCAGCAGGCGGCGGCGATGATGCTCAAGGGTATGACTGCCTGGTATTTGGTCCGCCGCACCCATCCGATAAAGCGCGGCGAGACGATCCTGATCCATGCGGCAGCCGGCGGCGTGGGCCTCATTGTCTGCCAATGGGCCAAGCATCTGGGGGCGACCGTGATCGGCACGGTTGGCGACGACGAGAAGGCGGCACTCGTCAAGCAGAACGGCTGCGATCACCCGATCGTTTATCGGCGCGAGGACTTCGTTGCCCGAGTAAACGAGCTGACGCAGGGCAAGAAGCTGCCGGTTGTCTATGATTCGGTCGGCAAGGATACCTTTTACAAATCGCTCGATTGCCTGGCGCCGCTCGGGCTGATGGTGTCGTTCGGCCAGTCTTCGGGAGCGATCGGACCGGTCGACATCGGCATCCTGGCAGGGAAGGGCTCGCTCTTCCTGACGCGTCCGACCCTGAACACCTATACCGCGACGCGGGAGGATCTGCTGACCGCGGCGAAGGAGCTGTTCGACGTGGTGCAGAGCGGAGGGGTCAAGATCGCGATCAACCAGACCTACCCGCTGCGCGAGGCCGCCCGCGCCCACCGTGACCTCGAGGGCCGCAAAACGACCGGGCAGACGGTATTGACCATCTAACCACTATTGTCGTCTTACCGGCGAGGACCCTGGAGCTATGTATTCATCGCGTCGAAGAACTCGGAGTTGCTCTTCGATTCCTTGAGCTTGTTGATCAGGAATTCGAGGCCGTCAACTGTGCCCATCGGGGTCAGCACGCGGCGCAATACCCACATCTTGGACAACACGCCGCGATCGACCAGCAACTCCTCCTTGCGCGTCCCGGATTTGGTGATGTCGATCGACGGGAAGGTGCGCTTGTCGGCGACCTTGCGGTCGAGCACGATCTCGGAATTGCCGGTGCCTTTGAACTCCTCGAAGATCACCTCGTCCATGCGCGAACCGGTGTCGATCAGCGCCGTCGCGATGATCGTCAGGGACCCACCTTCCTCGATATTGCGGGCGGCGCCGAAAAAGCGTTTCGGCCGCTGCAAAGCGTTCGCATCGACGCCTCCTGTCAGCACTTTGCCGGAAGACGGCACGACGGTGTTGTAGGCGCGGGCGAGACGCGTGATCGAATCAAGCAGAATGACGACGTCCCGCTTGTGCTCGACGAGCCGCTTGGCCTTCTCGATCACCATCTCGGCGACCTGCACGTGACGCTGCGCCGGCTCGTCGAAGGTCGAGCTGACGACCTCGCCGTGCACCGAGCGGGCCATATCGGTGACCTCCTCCGGCCGCTCGTCGATCAGCAGAACGATCAAATAGACCTCGGGATGGTTCCCTGCGACCGCGTGAGCGATGTTTTGCAACATCACGGTCTTGCCGGCTCGCGGCGGCGACACGATGATCGCGCGCTGTCCTTTGCCGAGCGGCGTGATCAAGTCGATGACGCGCGTGGTCAGGTCCTTCCGGGCCGGATCGTCAAATTCGAGCTGCAACTTCTCTTCGGGATAAAGCGGCGTCAGATTGTCGAAATTGATCCGCTGGCGCAGCCGGTCTGGTTCGTCGAAATTGATCCCGTTGACTTTGAGCAATGCGAAATAGCGTTCACCATCGCGCGGCGATCTGATCTGGCCTTCGACCGTATCGCCGGTCCGCAAACCGAAACGCCTTACCTGGCTCGGACTAACATAGATGTCGTCAGGACCAGGCAAGTAATTGGCTTCATAAGATCTTAGAAAGCCGAACCCATCCGACAACACTTCGAGCACCCCATCGCCGGAAATCGGCACGTCATTCTCGGCAAGCTGCTTGAGGATTGCAAACAGCATATCCTGCTTGCGCAGCGAGGAGGCATTTTCGATTTCCAGCTCTTCGGCAAAAGCCAAGAGCTCAGCCGGGGACTTCCGTTTTAGTTCCTGCAGATTCATGAGATTAGCGTCAAGATGATATTAAGATTGCCGGTCCGAGAGGCCTCTGCCCAAGAGAAGGGCTCCGACAGATGGGGGGTAGATGCAGATTGGCGGGGAACGGCGGGACCGACCAGGCTAGCGGTAGAACGAACCCCTCGACCCGACAAGATAAGCAAATCAAAGGGAGATTACAAGGTCATCGATGCTAAAATGCCATTGTCGGCCAGATCAGAACGGTTTGACGACGACCAGAAGCACGATGCCGATCAGCGCCAGAGTCGGCAGCTCGTTGACCGCCCGGAAAAATCGCGTCGAATGCATGTTGTGGTCAGCGGCAAAAGCGTTCCGCCAGCGAGCGAGCAGGCCGTGGAAGAGGGTCAATCCCGTGACCAGAGCTAGCTTGGCCCAGATCCACCCCATGCGCCAGTCGACAACCCCCGGCGTTGCAGCCAGCACCAGGCCAAAGAACCAGGTCGCGACCATCGCCGGGTTCATAATCCCCTTGAGAAGGCGCCGCTCCATGACCTTGAAAGTCGCCGACCGGTCCGAGCCTACCGGCGCCATTGCGTGATATACATAAAGACGCGGCAAATAGAGCAAGCCAGCCATCCAAGCAACCATGCTGATGATGTGGATCGATTTGATCCAGGCGTAGGAATCGGCCAGCCAGCGGGTCAAATCGAGGCTCGAGCGAGAGCACGATACACCAGCGACGCGAGTGCACCGATGAACGCGGGCTCCACGCTGACGGTGGCGACGCGATAATAGACGGGCACGCCTGAAGCCTCGGCCAGATCGCGGTAGTCGAGATCGAGTTCGACAAGCGTTTCCGAATGCTCCGACACGAAGGAGATTGGCGCCACGACGAGCGGAATTCCCTCCCGGCCGGCCCTTTTGATCTCCTCGTCTGTCAAGGGTTCGATCCACCGGAGGGGTCCAACGCGACTTTGATAGCAGACCCGCCAGTCGAGCCCAGGCTTCGCGAGTGCTTCGACGACTGCCGCCGCCGTTTGCTCGACTTGGCTTGGATACGGATCACCCGAGCGCACGATCTTCATCGGCAAGCCATGCGCGGTTAGCAGCAAGCGGGGGCTCTGCCCCGAGGTCGAGACGGTATCGAGGGCCGGCCTGATCAATCGTGCGAGTGCTTCGATCAATCCCTTCTCGCATGGATAGCAACGGACGAATCGAGTCGGGCAGTCAAGCCCTTGCTGTTTCGCGGCGAGCTGCCAGGACGCGAGCGAAGAGGCCGTCGTCGTCGTCGAAAACTGCGGGTAGAGCGGCAGGCAGACGATCTCGTCCGGCGCCCAATCTGCCACTTTACGGACGGTCTGCGCACTCGACGGATGCCAATAGCGCATCGCGACGAAACAGCGATAGCCGGAGCCGAGTGCTCGTTCGAGCGCCTGCGCCTGCGCCTGGGTATTGGCGAGCAAGGGCGATTGCCCCCCGAGACGCGCGTAGATCATCCGGGCCACCGGGGCGCGGCGCCAAGCGATGAGACGAGCCAGCGGCCAGCGCAATGCGCCCGGCAGACCGACAATGGCGGGGTCATTGAACAGATTGACGAGAAATGGCCGAACCGCCTCCAACGAATCCGGCCCCCCAAGGTTCATCAATACGACCGCGACTCGTGCCATCTCACGTTGGAGCGGTCGGTTCCGCGAGTAGGCGCGCGAGTGCCTCTACGTTCTCGGGCGGCGTCTCCGGCAGCACACCATGTCCGAGATTGAATACAAACGGACCGCCCCCGAGTGACCGGCAAAGTTCTCTCACCGCGGCTTCGAGAGAGGAGCCGCCGGTAATCAGCAGGATCGGGTCAAGATTGCCCTGAACCGTTGCGAGCGGCTGCAGCCGCTCACGGGCATAGCTGCTAGGCACCATCGGATCGAGGCCGATCCCGTCGACCCCGGTCTCCGCGACATAGCGCTCGTAGAGAAGACCCGCACCACGCGGGAAGCCGATGATCGGATGATCCGGGAAGCGCTGCTTCAAGGCCGCGACGATGGATCGCGTCGGTTCGATGACCCAGCGTCCGAACGCCGGTTCCGGCAGCACGCCCGCCCAAGTGTCGAAGAGCTGCACGACTTCGGCGCCCGCCTCGACCTGCGCTGTGAGAAACTTGATGGTACTATCGACGAGAATGCCGATCAGCGCGTCGAAACCCTCGACATCGCGATATGCCCAACCCTTGACCCGTCGAAAGTCTCTGCTCGATCCGCCTTCCACCATGTAGGTCGCGACCGTCCACGGCGCACCGGCAAACCCGATCAGGGCCGTCCGCGGATCGAGCGCTGCGGCAACGCGCTCAATCGTCTCGAACACCGGTTTAAGGCGCGGAACAATCTGCCCGGGATCGAGCCGTCCAATGCCGCTGCGGTTCTCGATCGGCTCGAGGACCGGACCCTCCCGTTCCCGGAAGGTCAATCTTTGCCCGAGGGCGTGAGGAACCAGCAAAATGTCGGAGAACAGAATCGCTCCGTCCATGCGATAGCGCCGCACCGGCTGCAGAGTCACCTCGGCAGCGAGCGCCGGAGTCAGGCATAGCTCGACAAAATCCTTCGCCTTTGAACGGACCGCACGGTATTCGGGAAGGTAGCGGCCAGCTTGGCGCATCAACCACCAAGGAGGCCGGGAGAGCCTCTCTCCTGCAAGAGCGCGTAACAGAGGCTTTGCTAGTCCGCTCGCCATCTGAGGGAAACCTCTCTCTACCAATAAATAATCTTAGATAGATAGGTGGTAGGTAGATGATGCCGGTGGAAATCGGGGATCACCAACATTCCAAAGTAACCCACAGCGGGAGAGCACGACCGGCCGGAAACCGGGTATGGTGTGGATGAGGATGGGAATCATGATTGGAAGATCAGGGGCCGATCGGCTGTGGACGAAACGAAAATTGGGGATGACGGGCTCGTCGATCGGGGTTATCCCACGTTCTTATTGATGCAGAAAGCACCCGATCGAAAGCGGTCCCGCTCTGGAATTGATCAGGCAAAGCCGGGACCGTTTGACGATCGCGGAAGGAAATAGGCTCGTTTTCCGCGAGATCATCGAACAGTGCACAGAGCCGCCGGGATAACCCGACAGTCGCCGGATTGGCCGCGTTGAGCCGATTTCACCTCCATCTCGTGTCGGACTCGACCGGAGAGACCGTGCATTCGGTGGCCCGGGCTTGTCTCGTGCAATTCGACGGGGCCGAGGCGATCGAGCACGTCTGGAGCATGGTGCGCACCCGCAGCCAGGTCGAACGGGTCATCGCCGGGGTCGAAGCCAATCCGGGGGTGGTTCTCTTTACTTTGGTCAGCGACACGCTTCGCTCGCTGTTGCAGGACGGCTGCCGTCGCATTCAAGTGCAGGCAATCCCCGTTCTCGACCCGGTGATAGGAGCGCTTGCTGCTTATCTCGGTCGACAGAGCAGGGGATTGCCGGGCAAGCAGCACCTGCTGAACAATGAATATTTCGCGCGAATCGACGCGATGACCTTTGCCCTCAATCATGATGACGGGCAATCGAGCTGGGGCCTCGATGATGCCGATGTTTGCTTGGTCGGGGTGTCGCGCACCTCCAAGACGCCGACCTGCCTCTATCTCGCGAACCGCAGCATCAAGGCTGCGAATGTGCCTTTCGTGCCCGGCGTGCTGCTGCCGGCCGAGCTGCTCAGTGCAAAACACCCGCTCATCGTCGGGCTGACCAACGATCCCGAGCGGTTGATTCAGCTCCGCCGTCATCGCTTGGATGTACTGCATCACGACTATCCCGGCGGGTACACCGACCTCGATGCGGTACGGACAGAGGTACGCGAAGCGCGACGGGTTTTTGCCGAAAGGCGCTGGCCCGTCATCGACGTGACGCGTCGCTCGATCGAGGAAACAGCGGCGTCGATCATGAAGCTGTTGGCGCGAAAACATGGCCTGGACGGGTGAGTGTCTGATCCTTGCCTCGTCAAGCGCGGCGCGGCAGAGACTGCTCGCTGATGCAGGCCTCGAATTTCGAATCGAACCCGCCCGGATCGATGAAGGTGAGATCAAGTGCCGCTTTGTGGCTGCGGGGCGGTCGGCATCCGATTGTGCGCTTGCTTTGGCCGAGGCCAAGGCTCGGCAGGTGGCGTCGGATCATCCCGGTGGGCTAGTCATCGGCGCCGATCAGATCCTCGTGTGCAGAGATGCGTGGTTCGACAAGCCGGCAAGTCTGGCCGATGCTCGTTGCCAGCTTCAGGCATTACGCGGCCATACCCACCAGCTGGTTACCGCCGCTTGCGTCATTCAGGAACAAGCCTGCATTTGGCAAGGGGAGACGTCGGCGAACCTGACCATGCGGGAATTCAGCGACACCTTTCTCGACACCTACCTCGCTGCCGAGGGAATAGCGATACTCGGGTCTGTCGGCGCTTATCGGCTTGAGGGGCGAGGGATCCAGCTCTTTGCGCAGGTCGAAGGTGATTATTTTGCGATTCTCGGGCTTCCGCTCCTCGAGCTGCTCGGCTTTTTGCGCGAACGCGGCGCGCTTCTTTCGTAGCCGACTAGTTTGCGGTGAAGTCGAAAATAATGTGTAGATTTGCGGTTTGATGAAGATCACCGGTACCACACGCCTTGCCGGCATCATCGGATGGCCGGTAAGCCATTCGCGCTCGCCGCTGCTGCATGGCTTCTGGCTCGACGAGACCGGCACGGACGGGGCTTATCTTCCGTTGCCGGTGCAGCCGCATCACATTGAGCGGGCCCTTCGCGCGCTCCCGGTTCTGGGCTTTCGCGGGTGCAATCTGACGGTCCCCCACAAGCAGGCAGCTCTTGCGGTGGTCGATCGCGTCGATTCGCTGGCTCGCCGGATCGGCGCCATAAATACGGTCGTCGTGGCGCCGGATGGAAGCCTGGAGGGCACCAACACCGACGCCTTTGGCTTTCGCGAGAACCTGCGCGAGGCGGCACCGCATTGGAAACCGAGCTCGGGGCCGGTGGTGATCCTCGGGGCCGGGGGGGCGGCGCGGGCAGTGATCGTGGCCCTCGGCGACGCCGGCGCCGCGGAGATCCGCATCGTCAATCGCACGCTCGACCGAGCCGCGGCGGTCGCTGCAGACCTATCGACACCGCGGACAAGGATCACAATCCATCCGTGGCAGGAGGTGAGCACCGTTCAACACCAAGCCGGACTCCTCGTCAATGCGACAAGCCTTGGCATGGTGGGAGAGCCACCGTTGATCCTGGATCTTTCATCATTGCCCCTGTCGGCGCCTGTCGTCGACATCGTCTATGTCCCACTGGAGACCAAACTCCTGGCAGCCGCGCGGCGGCGTGGCCATCCGGTGGTTGACGGTCTGGGAATGCTCCTGCATCAAGGCCGCCCTGGCTTTGAAGCCTGGTTCGGTGCGTCCGTGCAGGTGACAGACCGGCTGCGCGCTGCAATGCTTGCGACTTTGGCATCAGCGCGGTGATTATTCTCGGACTCACCGGCTCGATCGGAATGGGCAAGAGCACTGCGGCAACGACGCTGCAACGGCTTGGGATCCCGCTCTTCGATGCCGATCGCATGGTACATCGGTTGCTGGCGCCGGGCGGCGCGGCGGTGGAGCCGGTCGCTGCTGAGTTTCCCGGCGTTCGCGCGGAAAATGGTGGGATCGATCGCGCGCTTCTCGGCCAGCGTGTCTTTACGGATCCGGAGGCTCTCGCGCGTCTTGAACGGATCATTCACCCCATGGTGGAAGCCGGCGAAAAGCGGTTTCTCGGCCTTTGCCGCGCCCGCAGAGTGCCGATTGCGGCACTCGACATCCCGTTGCTCTTCGAAAGCGGCAGCGAGCGCCGGTGCGATTATGTGCTCGTCGTTTCAGCGCCCGGATTGATCCAGCGCCAGCGCGTGTTGCGGCGACCCGGCATGACCGAAAGTCGCCTTTCGGCGATCCTGAAAAATCAAATGCCGGATCGCGAGAAGCGTGAGCGAGCCGATTTCGTGGTTCCGACCGGCTCGAGCCGCAACCTGAGCTTGCGCCGATTACGCGCCGTCGTCAGGTTTTTGCGCGATCGGAAATCACGGATCGCCGGGGAGAGGCGGCTAGCGCTTCGGGGCCGACGCCGGAGGAGCTGATGCGCGAGATCGTTTTGGATACGGAAACGACCGGCCTTGACCCACGCGAAGGTCATCGCATTGTCGAGATCGCATGCATCGAACTCGTTCACCATGTTCCGACCGGACGGCGGTTTCACCGGTACGTCAATCCCGAGCGCGACATGCCGGAGGACGCTCTTGCCGTTCATGGCCTGACCGCGGAGTTCCTCGCCGGGCAACCGCTGTTTCCCGCCATTCTCGATGAGCTTCTCGCGTTCATCGGCTCGGACCCCTTGGTGATTCACAATGCCGAATTCGACTTGGCATTTCTCAATGCCGAATTGGCGCGCGTGCAACGCGAGCCGATCACTTCCGGGTTTATCGACACCTTAGCGCTGGCGCGGCGCCGATTTCCGGGTTCCCTGGCGAGCCTCGATGCATTATGCCGGCGCTTCGCCATCGACCTCTCCGATCGCGTCGAGCACGGGGCGCAGATCGATTGCAGCTTGCTTGCCGCGGTCTATCTTGAACTGCTCGGGGGGCGGCAGCCCGGCTTGGATTTCGTCGCCCCGGCGGCGTTCGCAGTCGAGATAGCACGAACCGTGAGGTCGCCGCGGCCGCACGAGCCCTCGGCCGAGGAACTCGCTGCTCATCTGGCGATGCTGAAGATGATTACGGAGCCGCTCTGGCTGGTCGGGGGCTGACGCCTAAACGAGGACTGTACCGGCCCCGGGCGAGCCTAGATTTTGGGCATCGGCCTGCTGACGACGCAATAATTCCGCGAAATCAATCGGGTTGATCATCAGCGGCGGAAATCCGCCATCGCGGGTCGCGTTGGCCACAATGGCGCGGGCGAACGGAAAGACGATTCGCGGCGTCTCAACCAGAACGAGCATCGGAAGCATCTCAGCCGTCGCATTATGTATCGTGACAACCGATCCGTACGCGAGCTCTACCACGAATACGGCTTCCCCCTGCGCGCGAGCCGTGGCGTTGATTGTCAGAACGACTTCGAAGACGTCCGGATTGAGGTTGCGAGCCTTGACGTCGACGTTGATTTCGACTTCGGGCTGAGCCGCCGGCTGAACCAAGCTCTGCGGCGCCCGCGGGTTTTCGAACGACAGATCCTTGATGTATTGCGCGTTGAGGATCAGCTGCTGCGGTCCCGAGGAGGCAGTCGTCTCCGATGTGCCGTCAGTGCCGTTGCCTGCCGTCTGATCCGCCATGAGGCTCTCCTGGGCGCGTGACGAGGGCCGGCTCATCCACCCATTCTCCGGGCGCGGACATCGTGGGCGGCTGACCCCGAGGGCTAGCACGGATGGCGAAGCCACAGCAACGGTCTCCGCCTGCGCTCAACACGCGGCAGCGTGGAAAATTTGTTCGGCGCCGGGGTCGGACGGCGCCAGGCCGACTCGGAGAATGGTTCCATCGGGCACCTTGAGCCCGGTCGCGGCCCGGATGAAGCCCCAATGGGCGGAGAAACAAGACAAAGCCCGAGGAACTCCATACCCACCGGCACCGGTTGTGCTTGTCGCGGCGAGGCCGGCGCCCCATTTGAACCGAAGGCGGTATAGGGGCCGGGTTGCTGTGCTCTCGAGACGGTGACGGGTCGTAGAAGGCGATGGGCGAGTTTCAGCAATATTTCGACATCATCTTGTTTGCGATGGTCGCCGGGTTTCTGGTGCTGCGGTTACGCAGCGTTCTCGGCCGTCGGACAGGCAACGAGCGGCGCCGCGACCTCTTTCCGCGTCGCGCGGCACCGGCCTCCTCGGACAACGTAGCAACGATCGTCGAACCCGACAAGCGCTCGGCGAGGCCTGCCGATGATGGGGCTCCGGCCGACGCAGTCGCCGAGGGGCTCAGCCGACTTCGCCGGGCCGATCCGAGTTTTGACCCATCGCACTTCATCGAGGGTGCACGCACGGCTTTCGAGATGATCGTCGCGGCCTTCGCGAGAGGCGACAAAGCGGTCTTGCGGCCGCTGCTGAGCGGCGAGGTTTTTCAGCAATTCGCCACTGCGATCGACGAACGGGTCGCCGCCAAGGAGACTCTGGAGACCCGAATCGACAAGCTCAATGCCGTGGACGTGGTCGAAGCCGAGCTCGTCGGCCCCACGGCGCAACTGACCCTCAAGCTGGTGTCGCAGCAGATCAATGTAACGCGAGCCATGGACGGGAGCATCGTCGACGGCGATCCTGACCATCCCGTCGAGAAGACCGACTATTGGACTTTTGCGCGCGACACCCGCTCCGCCGACCCGAACTGGGTGCTCATCGCAACAAGCAGCGGCTGATGCCGCCCTGGGCGGCGTCCGAGGACGATGGCTGCGACGGGCGGTGCCCGCCGCAGCGTTGGCGGTGCTCGCTTTAATTCTCAGCCGCGATTCGGGCCCGGCACGCTTTTCGCTGATCGCCACGAGCTTTGATCGGCTTCAGGGATGGGCCGCGGACCGCCTTTCGGCGGCAATGCCGGCATTTCTCAGATCCTGTGCGCGCTTGGCAAGCCTGCCGGATACGGCGGCAACCGACCCGATCCCGAAAGTTGCGGATTTCGGCCGGGTCGGGGATTGGCGCGAGTTCTGCCAGGCGGCCGAGGCGGTGCCTCCGGCCGACGATGCGGCGGCGCGGCGGTTCTTCGAGAGCTTTTTCGTCCCCCTCGCGGTCGCCGATTACGGCCAACCGGAAGGGCTGTTCACCGGGTATTTCGAGATCGAGTTGAACGGCTCGCGGCGACGGCACGGGCGTTATCAGACCCCGATCTATCGTCGGCCGCCCGAGCTGGGCTCAGGTCCGCGCTATTCGCGGGCCGAGATCGAGGATGGCGCGCTGGCAGGACGCGGCTTGGAGCTTCTATGGGTCGACGATCCGATCGACGCGTTTTTTCTCGAGATCCAAGGCTCTGGCCGGGTCCGGCTGCAGAACGGGAGCACGGTCCGAGTCGGCTACGATGGAAAAAATGGGTTGCCGTACGTCCCGGTCGGGCGGCTGCTCGTCGAGCGCGGCGTGCTCCCGCGCGCACAAGCGACGATGATCAGCATCCGGGACTGGATGAACCAACATCCCGAGGCGGGAGCTGCGCTGCGTCGTGAGAACCCTTCCTATGTGTTCTTCCGCGAGCAGGGGGATCAGGGTGCGATCGGTGCCGAAGGCGGCGTGCTGACCGCAGAGCGGAGCCTGGCGGTGGACCGCACCTATGTCGCGCTCGGCCTCCCGATCTGGCTCGAAGCGGACGAGCGCTTCGCCGCGGCCGAGAGCGTGCGGCGTCTCGTCGTGGCCCAGGATACCGGGGGTGCGATCAAGGGTCCGGTGCGCGGCGACCTGTTCTGGGGTACCGGTGACGCCGCTGCGTGGCGGGCCGGGGTGATGAATGCCCGCGGCAGGTATTACCTGCTGCTACCCCGCAGCATCGCTCGCCGTCTCGCCCCAGGAGGGTAAACACGGTGGTGCACACGAGCTGGTAGGTAGGGCTCCGGCCCTGTGTCCCTCGGGATCGCATCCCCTCATCGAAACTCGCTGGTGTCGAGCAGTGGTTGAATGAACGGCCGATATCCATCGAATCATCATCGATGGCGATAATCACCACCAAAGAATTGCTTCTTTCATACCTCATGCTCCGGCCAATTAGCGGCGAGCGGGGGAGGACCCAGCTGGACAAGGTGCCGGATCGGCGATCGGCGCTCAGCACAAGCGGCAATCCCGCCGGCCACTGGACCGAGCGGACATTTCAACTGAAAATAGAGTTCTGCTGTAGACTCGCAGTATATTTGCAAACGATTAATCATTTAGACAACGTTGGGTAGCAGTGAGCGCGGGTTGATTTTCGGGCCTAACCCCCTCTAAGTTCCGTGTCGCCCGAGTTCCGGAACCGTCGACATGGCCGAGCGCCGATGCGTGTAGCGCTGTTCGTGACTTGTCTGGTCGATTTCTTTCGGCCGACGGTCGGCTTTGCCGCGGTCAAGCTGCTCGAGGAGGCAGGCTGCACAGTCGAGGTGCCGCGGGCGCAGACCTGCTGCGGTCAGCCGGCATACAATTCGGGCGCTCGCGCCGACGCGAAGGCGATCGCCCTGCAAGTGCTCGGCGCTTTCGAGGGCTACGACCATGTTGTCGCTCCCTCCGGCTCATGCGCCGGGATGCTCCGACGGCATTACCCGGGACTCTTCAGCGATGATCCCGGGGTGCTGCCGCGGGCGCAGCGGCTCGCCGAGCGCAGCTGGGAGCTCGTCTCCTTCCTTGTCGACATCTGCGGGATGCAGGCGGTTGCGGCACGGTGGGAACGCCGGATCACCTATCACGATGGGTGCTCGGGGCTGCGCGAGCTCGGGGTCAAGGACCAGCCGCGCCGGCTTCTCGCGTCGGTCGACGGGCTCAGGCTGAGAGAGCTTCCCGGTGCCGAGGTATGCTGCGGCTTCGGGGGCACCTTCTGCATCAAATACCCGGACATCTCCGACAAGATGGTCAGCGACAAGGAGGCCGACATTGCTGGGACCGGCGCCGAGGCGGTGCTGGCGGGAGATCTCGGCTGTCTGCTGAACATCGCAGGCAAGCTCCATCGCCGAGGTCGACGGGTCGAGGCCCGCCATGTTGCCGAAGTGCTGGCCGGCATGACCGGGGACGTGCCGCCGATCGGCGCTGCGCGATAAGGGCCATGCTCGCCACCAGCCGTACCTTCGAGGCGAACGCGCGAGCCGGCCTCGCCAACGACAATCTGCAGCGGGCGCTGGCGCTGATGCGCACCGGGTTTCCGCAGCGCCGCCGGCTCGCCGTCGAGCGGCTCCCCGAGTTTGAGGCTCTGCGCGACATCGGCAAGTCGATCAAAGACCACACCCTCGAGCATCTCGACTTCTATCTCGAGCTCTACGAAGCAAACGTCCTCGCCTCGGGCGGTCGCGTCCATTGGGCCCGCACCCCGGACGAGGCTCGCGCCGCGGTATTGGAGATCTGCCGCTCGGTCGACGCCAAGATCGTGACCAAGGGCAAGTCGATGATCGCCGAGGAGGTCGGGCTCAACGAATATCTCGAAGAGAACGGCATCACCCCGGTCGAGACCGATCTCGGCGAATACATCATCCAGCTGCGCCACGAGCCGCCGAGCCATCTGATCGCGCCGGCGATCCATCTGATGAAGGAGCAGGTCGCCGAAACCTTCCGCGCCGCGCATCGGGCGCTCGACCCGGGGCGGTCGCTCGCCGAGGCGCGCCAGCTCTGCGACGAGGCGCGTGCCGTGTTGCGGCCGCGGTTCCTCGCCGCCGATGTTGGCATCACCGGCGCCAACTTCCTGGTCGCCGAGACCGGTTCGAGCATCATCGTGACCAACGAGGGCAACGGCGATCTGACCCAGACCTTGCCGCGCGTCCACATCGTGGTGGCGAGCCTCGAAAAGCTCGTGCCGACCCTAGAGGATGCGGCGACCCTGCTGCGCCTATTGGCCCGTTCGGCCACCGGCCAAGAGTTCTCGTCCTACACGACGGTGTCGACCGGCCCGCGAAGGCCGGAGGATCTCGACGGGCCGGAGCAATATCATGTCGTGCTGCTCGACAACGGCCGCAGCGCGCTCCTCGGCGGCGAATTCCAGGATATGCTCCGTTGCATTCGCTGCTCCGCCTGCATGAACCATTGTCCGGTCTACGCCGCGGTCGGCGGTCACGCCTATGGCTGGGTCTATTCAGGCCCGATGGGAGCGGTGCTGACACCGAGCCTAATCGGCGTCGCAGAGGCCGGCCACCTGCCGAACGCCTCGACCTTTT
>Ga0209526_10001333_pt1 | contig 16420 bp, 16 predicted proteins | sample JacPinW_OM2H0_M1_FD_188566 | JGI IMG/M metagenome (GOLD analysis project Ga0209526, IMG submission 188566) | Forest soil microbial communities from Algoma, Ontario, Canada - Jack Pine, Ontario site 1_JW_OM2H0_M1 (SPAdes) (version 2) | ecosystem: Environmental > Terrestrial > Soil > Boreal... | reverse complement strand
AGTTCTACGAGTCGACCGGGTGCCTCCGCGACGTGGTCGAGAACCACCTGTTCCAGATCGTGGCACTGCTGGCGATGGAGCCACCGGCTGGAAGCGGGGTCGAGGCGCTGCATGACGAGAAGGTCAAGGTGTTTCGCATGATGCGCCCGCTCCGGCCTGAGGATCTGGTCCGGGGTCAGTTCGCCGGCTACCGAGACGAGAAAGATGTCGCACCGGATTCGGACGTCGAGACGTACGCGGCAGTGCGGCTACAGATCGAAACCTGGCGGTGGCAGGGCGTACCCTGGTACCTCCGCTCGGGGAAGTGCCTCGCGGAGACGGTCACGGAGGTGCTGATCCAGCTCAAGCCGCCCCCACAGCAGATCTTTGCGGATTCTGGCCCGGGGACCGGCCACGCCAACTATCTGCGCTTCCGTCTGGCCCCCCGGTCGGCTATTGCGCTGGCGGCCCGCGTGAAGCGTATGGGTGAGGAGTTCCTTGGCGAGCAGCGAGAGCTATATCTGTCCGACCGCGAGCCAGGCGACGACGCGGCTTATGAGCGGCTCCTCGGTGACGCCATGGCCGGGAACCCGAGGCTTTTCACCAGGGAGGACTCTGTAGAGGCGGCCTGGGCGGTCGTAGACCAGGTTCTCACGAACCACCACGCCGCGATTCCCTACCAACCAGGCAGCTGGGGTCCAGCAGAGGCCGAAAAGCTCATGGCCGAGGGGCGTTGGCGCAAGCCCGCGATTGAGCAGGGACCAGAGGGGCAAGATGGAGCAGCGCAGGACGAAGAGCATGGCCGGTGATGCAGCCAGCCTCGCCGTCCGCCAGTTCGGCCCTCCGCTGGGGGTGACGACGTACTCGGGCCTGGGTGGCCCGCGAGTGCCGAGCAACGGTTCCCAGCAGCCGGCTGCCGGGTCGGCGCTAGTGTCCTAGGCCCCCAAGGTAGGCGCGGTGGGCGTCCGCGCTTGGCCCTCGAGCGCCCGCAGGAGGATTCGCCGCAGCGTGCGGCGGTCCCCGGCGCTGAGCTCGCCGAGTACTTCGTCCTCAATCACCTCGCGGGCCTTCTCCGCCCGCGCAACGGCCTCATGCCCGGCCGGAGTGATGTCGACGACGTGCCGGCGGCGGTCCTCGGCGTCGCGTCGGCGGATCGAGTAGCCCCTTGACTCCAGCTCGTTCAGCAACAGGACAACGGTGTTGGGATCCAGCAGCATCGCCTCGCCCAGCTCCTGTTGGGTCGTGCCCAGGTGGTCGCGCAAGTAGGACAGGACCAGGAACTCCTTCAGGCGCATGCCCAGCATCTCTTCGGTGCTGCGGCGGTTGAAGCTCTTTGAGAGCTGCGTCAGCAGGGCGATGAGCCCTGGCCCGTCGTCTCGACCCGTCCCGTCTCGCTCCATGGTCTGCCGACCCAGATACTACCACAACCCCGGAGTCTCCAAACTGACCGATGATCATGATATAGTGATCATCGTTGCCGCAGGTTCATTGGGAGATGACGATGATCATGTACATCGCACGAGCGATCGCATGGGGGCTGTCACGGGTGTTCCGCATTGAGGAAGACGTACCAGTCGCACACCTGGACCTGGAACACGCTCATTGGGACCCGACCCGGCGCGAGTGGTACACCCACGAGGACCATCCCGAGAGGACGGCCGCTCGCGCCGCATAGCGGAGAAGGGGCTGTGATTCAGCGCCAGACGAAAGAGGCCCCGGAGCGGCCGTACCAGCACCTCGTTGATCGACACACGCGCGGGCGCCGTGACGGCGTAGACGATCAGCGATGCCGATGTCTTCCGCGTGATCGGCTGGGCGATGGGCCCGTCAGCTGAGCTTCGCCTCGGCCGCCGCGAGGGCGGCAGGCGCCTGTCCGGTCCGCAGCCGCACCTCCGCCTGGCCGGCGCGGTCGGGATAGAGCGCGGAGATGTCGTAGCACAGCCGCAGGCTGCCATCATCTAGAAGTGCCCTCAGCCCGCCGGCCCTGGCCTGGTCCCAGCTGACGTTGACGAACGGGCTGGGGGGCCGCCGGTCTGGCGTAGCGCCGTAGACCAGCAGCCGGCGCTCGGTCATGGCGAACGCCAGCAGGTAGTTCCCCCGCCAGTTGCCGCGCCGGCCGGGGGCGCGGTAGTGACTGAAAATAATGGTGGCAGGCACACCTTCCTCGATGACGAGGATTCCCTCAGCAGCGAGCTGGCTGCGCAGGTCGTCGGGCAGCCGCCCCTTAGGCCGTGCCCAGCGCGCGAATATTCCCATGCCGGCAACCATATGCCCAGCCCGTTGGTGCCGGGGCTCCCTGGCACGAGCGCAGCTCGCCGGCCTGCCGACCATTAAGCCAAGGACGCCCACCAAGCGCGGCTGCTAGGGCTGGTCAACCTCGACGGTGAAAAGCACTCGCCCGACCGATCGCTCGGCGCCTCGGGGTTCGGCCGTCTCACGTATGAGTGGATCCACGCGATCGGAACGTCGCGGCGTCTTCGCTTGCCCCGTGCCCCTCGCCGCTGCTCTCGCCACCGATGACTTTCCGAACTCGGCGGAGTACGTAGCGGTATGTCATCCATCACCGGAAAGGAAGCAGCGCATGACCTCACTGATCCTGAAGATGTCCGTCTCGCTTGACGGGTACGTCGCACCGGCCGACGGGAGCTCCGACTGGGAGGCCGCGGGACGCTCTCCCGACGGCGCCGAGTGGGTCCTCGACACCGTGAGCAACGCCGGCGCGCACCTCGTGGGCGCCGTGACCTACGCGCGCTGGGCCGGCCTTTGGCCCGGTGCATCGGGGCCGTTCGCGGCGCCGATGAACGAGATCCCCAAGGTGGTGTTCTCGAATTCGCTCACGTCCGCCGACTGGGGCGAGACGACGATCGCGACCGCAGGCCTGGTCGACGCCGTCGCGCGTCTAAAGCAGGAGCGCTTAGGCGGATACCTGCTCGCGCTGGGCGGCGTCCGGTTCGCTCGATCGCTCGTCGAGACCGGGCTGATCGACGAGTACCGCCTCGTCGTCCACCCGGTCGTCCTCGGTGCAGGCGAGCGGCTGTTCACCGCACCCCTCACCATCGAGCCCGTGAGCACCACCGCCTTCAGCGCCGGAGCCGTCGCCCACGTCTTCACGGCGCAACCGTGATCGAGCCCGACCGGCAACCGGAGAGCGGACGCTGTCACCTCGCACCAGCGTGATCCCCACCTGCGGAGCGGCAGCCTGGTTCCAAGCCGGTGTCTGGTTCCGGCCGGCGGACCGACGCCCGGGATCTTGCCTGTCCGCCACGTGACCAGCTGCGAGCCCGTTCAGAATACTTCCGTAGTTACGGTTATCACCACAGCCGCCGACCCAGGGATGCCCACCGACTAGCCCGGCCCCAGAACAGCATCCATAGTCCGCGCCGCTTCCCTGCTCAATCCCACCGTGACGTGGCTGTACCGAATCCCAGCGTCCGGCGCAGAAAGCGGACCACGTCGTCTAAGACCTCGTCCTTGTTGACCTCGTTTAGCACTTCGTGCTGCGCGCCCGGGTAGACGTGCTCCTCGACGTTGCTGCCGCGCAGGTGCTTCATCGCCTCCCTCGTCGCGCCGAGCGGTGCCAGGACGTCTCCTTCGCCGTGGATCCACAGCGTAGGCAGGACACCGAAGCTGGGTCCAGCTGCGACAGCCCGCACACCGGCGAAGATCGCCTCCAGGGTCTCGCGGTGAAACCCCCCGTGGTAGACGAGCTCGTCAGCGGCATAGGCCTCGCCAATCGCGGAATCGCGGGAGAGGATGCTGGGATCGATCGGTACCTCAGGCATGGGATCCATGCCTAGCAGCCCTTCGACCTGTGGATTTCCCCCAACAACCGGGCCTGAAAGCACAAGAGCCGCCAGGTCCGGTTGGTCACGCTGCACGAAGCGTGTTGCGGTGAGTCCGCCGAGCGAATGACCAATGATGACGGCGGGCATGCCGGCATAGTCGCGACGGCTGGCCTCGTACACCAAGGCCAGTTCGTCCACCAGGTCATCGATGCTCTCGAACTGAGCCCGGTTACCTTCGGAGCGACCGTGACCTTCGAAGTCGGGAGCGTAAACGGTCGCTCCCTCCGCCACCAGACGCTCGGCGACATGGGCGTACCGGCGCGCGTGCTCGCCATAGCCGTGTGCGATCAGGGCGACAAACCGCGGCGCGGTCGATGACCAACGGTGGACGACGATGCGGCCGCGGCGGCCTTGCAACTCGCTTGGTTGGGCGATCGACAACTCAAGACCTCCTTCAATTGGCGGTGGTTGCTTGGTGGCTATTCCGGGAATGGGCACTCAATCCAGGAAGATGTCGGTTTGCAGCTCGCCGTCCACTCCGCCATAAATCGACAGGTCGCTGATCCCCTCCTCGGCGAGCACCTCGTCGTCGATGAGGAAGCGCCCGGTACACTCGCGGCTCCGCCGCGTGATGATCGCGTGGGCCGCGTCGGCCACGATGCGCGGATCTCGTGAGCGGCGCATCGCGTCGTCGCCGCCGAGCAGGTTGCGGACCGCCGCGGTCGCGATCATGGTCCGCGGCCATAGCGAGTTGGCGGCAATGCCGTATTCCTTGAATTCCTCCGCGAAGCCCAGGGTGCACAGACTCATGCCGTATTTCGCGATCGAGTAGCCAAGGCTCTTCCCCAACCAGGCCGGACTGAGGTTCAACGGCGGCGAAAGGGTCAGCACGTGTGGATTGGCAGCCAGCTTCAGATGAGGCAGACAGGCTTTCGTCAATACAAAGGTCCCGCGGGTGTTGATGTCCTGCATCAGGTCGTAGCGCTTCATGGCAATCGACTCGACGGGCGAGAGGTCGATCGCGCTCGCATTGTTGATGCAGACGTCTATACCACCGAACTGATCGACCACCTGCTGGACCGCGGCCACCACGCGTTCGTCGTCGCGCACATCCCCGGCGATCGGGAGCGCCTGGCCACCGGCCGCGCGGATCTCCTCGGCCGCAGAGTGGATCGTGCCCTCGAGCTTGGGATGCGGGTCTTCGGTCTTGGCGATGATCGCCACCTTGGCGCCGTCCCGGGCCGCGCGCAGGGCAATCGCCAGACCGATGCCGCGGCTCCCCCCTGACATGACGAGCACCTTCCCCGAGAGCGACCTCCCGGCCACGATCAGGCGCCCTTGAACCTGGGTGGTCGGCGTTCGTTGAACGCGGCCACGCCCTCGTGAGCGTCAGCGGTTTCCGCGAGTGTCAAATTGCCGCGTTCCTCGAGCGCGAGACCCACTGACAGGGGACCGTCCAGCCCGAGATCGACGCACCGCTTGATCTCGCGAACGGCCAGAGGCGGCAGGGCCGCCAGCTCGGCGGCCAGTCCATGCGCGATGCGGTCGAGGTCGTGCGGTTCGGTCGCCAGAGTGATCAAGCCGATGCGCTCGGCCTCATCTGCTCCGACGAGGCGTCCTCTCAAGAGCAGATCGAGAGCAGCGGCCCTCCCGATCAGGCGCGGAAGGCGGGTCGTCCCGCCCCCGGACGGGAGAAGCCCGAGCTTCACCTCGGGAAGGCCGATGGTCGCCCTGCCCCTGGCCATGAGGCGGAAATCACACGCCAGCGCCAGTTCGCAGCCGCCGCCCGCCGCGTGCCCGCCGATGACGGCGATCGTCGGAGAGGGGATTCGGACCCAGGTTCTGGCCGCCTCGTGGAACGCCCGGATCATTGGCAGCATCTCGCCCCAGCCCTGGGCGAGAAAGTCGAGGTCGAAGCCGGCGGCGAAAATGGGCTCGAGAGCGCTTCTGAGCATGACCGCGCGCACCGACTCATCGAGGGACAGAGCCTCGGCCACCTGCTTCAGCTCAGTCAGCGTGAGCTGGTCGATCGCATTCGCGGGAGGCCGGTCGAGCACCACTTCCGCCACCCCAGACTCGTCGATCGTCAGCCGGAGCCGCTCCCACGCGTCCCCGCCCGGTCCAGCAGAACCGCTGGGCGTCGTCATCCGGTCTCCTGCTAGTCCGGCGAGCTCGGCGGGATGTCGCCGATCTCCCGTCGCACGCGGCGCAGGAGCTCGACCAGTTCGACCGCCATGTCGGTGGGGATCGCGAGACCGAAATTGGCTCCGGCGAGCGCCTCTGTGGCTTGATCGGCCACCTCGTGCCCGGCCGTGGTCAAGCGGACCACTGTGGTTCGACGGTCGGTCGGGTGCGCGGACCGGGCCACCAGCCGTCTGTGTTCCAGCTGGTCGACCGCGAGCGTGATCGTGGTGGGATGCACCATGAGGTGGCGGCTCAGGTAGCCGAGGGGTCTGGCATTGTCTCGCGACAGAAACAGGGTGGTCAGCAGGAGGTAGCCGGTCCGGGTTAGGTCGAATCGCTTCAAGACCTCGTCACTCCGCGCTGTAACCGCCTGGTAGGTGCGGAAAAGGGCGGACACCGCCAGGAAATGCTCGGCGTCGGGGCGGTCCTGCGCCTGCCAGTGCTCGAGCACCCAATCGAGGGGATCGAACTCGCCCGGCCGCGTGCGCGTTCGCAGGCTCACGAGGCGTGCTCCCGCAGGCGCAACTCACAGCGACGGCCGAAGCGTCGAAGCAGGCTCAACTCGTGGATGCCTCCGCGAGCCTGCGCGCCTCGTCGCGCAGGGCGAACTTTTGAATCTTGCCGGTGGGCGTCATGGGCAACTCCTTGACTATCTCGAGGCGCTCGGGAAGCTTGTGGACGGCTATGCGACGGCTGTTCTTCAGGTAGTCGGCGAGCTCGGCGAGGGTGGGGACTTCGGCTTCGGCGGGAACTACGAAGGCGCACGCCCGCTCGCCCATCAGCCGGTCGGGCATTGCTACCACCGCAACAGCCTTCACTTTAGGGTGAGTCAGCAAGTGCTCCTCGACCTCGGTGGCGCTGATATTGGTACCACCGCGAATCACCACGTCTTTGATGCGGCCCTTCAACCGCAACAGGCCCTCCGCATTGAACTGCCCACGGTCTCCGGTGTGGTACCAGCCGTCGCCGTCGATCGCGATCGCCGTCCGCTCCGGGTCGCGCCAGTAGCCGAGCATCGCACCGGGGCCTCGGTAGCGGACCTCGCCTTCTTCGCCCGCAGGGGAACGCTCCCCTTGTTCATTCATGACGGCGACCTCGACGCCGTCGAGCGCGGGTCGGCCGTCAGAGATGACCGCCATCTCGGGAGGGTCGCGGAGCCAGCAAGCGGTTGTCGCGAAGATTTCGGACGCTCCGTAGAGCGGCAGCAGGCGGCACCCGCCAAAGACAGAGGTCACTTCCTCTGCGAGGCTTGCCGGGATGGGCGCGCCCGCGCAGACCCAGGCTCGCATCGAGGAGATGTCGTCCTTGGCCGGCTCGAAGGCGTCGAGCGCCATGCGCACAAAGGGCGTCGCCGTGGCTGCGTGAGTGCAGCGGTGCTCGCGGATCCTGGCCAGGCCCTCCTTGGGCTGCCAGACGTCCTGTAGGTGGATCGACCCGCCCGTCAGGATCGGGGCCGCCACTCCCATGGCGAGCCCGGTCCCGTGGCTGACCGGCGAAGGCGCAAATGTCACCGACCTCCGATCGAGCTGAAAGGCTTTGCTCAGGCCTCGAACGCTGAATCCGATCGTGTTCCAGGTATGGAAGCACCCCTTGGGTCGCGATTCCGTGCCGGATGTGAAGATCAGCACGTGGCCGTCGTCGGCGCCTGGTCGGCGACCAGCGGTGGATTCGTCGAAGTCATCTGCGCCGCGATCAGGCTGGGTCAGGTCTCCGAGGGAGAGTTCCCCCTCGCCAGCTGCGCCCCTGACGACCACGAGTTTTTCCAGCGCCGGACTCTGCTGGCGCAGCTCGCGAAACATCTTGAGGTGGTCGAAGGCCCTGAACTCTCCCGCCGTGAATGCGACCCTGGCTTCTGAACGCTCCAGGATGTAGCCGACCTCGTCGTGGCGATAGATGGGCATGATCGGCACCAGCACGGCACCGGCCCGGATCGCGGCCAGGTAGATGACGACGAACTCGTTCCAGTTCGGGAGCTGGACGAGAACGCGGTCCCCCTGCTCGACGCCCATTCGGCGAAGCTCAGCCGCGAGGCGGTAGGCCTCGCCGCGAGCCTGGCCATAGGTCAGGCGGCCAACCCCGTCGGTGACCAGCTCGCGGTCGGGCGCCTCGAGGGTCCAGCGGTCGAGGTGGTCCAGGAGGATCTCGTCTCCCCACCAGCCCTCGTGCCTGAACCGCGCGGCCTGTTCGGGCGTGTAGCGGAACCCGATGCGTGGGTCTCTCAGCTCGTTGACCATCTGCCCATCTCCCCTGACTAGAGTCCGAGCCGGTCGGCGATCGTGAGGTAGTGCTGATCGGTGCTTCCGAGAAGCGTCTCGCTCGCCCAGCTCCGGCGGTAGTGAAGGTGGGCGTCGTGCTCCCAGGTGAACCCGATCCCACCGTGGACCTGGATGTTCTCGGTGGCCACCCACCGATAGGCGCGGCCGCAGTAGGCGGCTGCGACGCGCGCGGCCACCGGAAATTCGCCGCTCCCGGCCGCCAGGCAGGACGCGGCATAGCGCGACGCCGCACGAGCGAACTCGACGCGCTGGAGCATCTCGACGCAGCGGTGGGCGATCGCCTGGAAGGACCCGATCGGCCTGCCGAACTGCTCGCGCTGCTTTGCATAGTCGACGCTCATCTCCAGGCAGCGCGCCGCCCCGCCTGCTCCTTCGGCCGCCAGTGCGACTAGGGCCCGGTCCAGCATTGCCGCGACAACGCCCGGCGCCCCGCCGTCCTCACCGACCAGCCGCGCGCTGGCTCCAGCCAGTGACAGCTCCGCGAGCCTCCGGGTCAGATCGAGGGATTCCAGCTCCCGCGGTTGAACGCCGGGGTCAGTCGAGTCGACGGCGAACAGGCTGAGTCCCGCGTCGGTCCGAGCTGCGACCAGAAAGAGATCCGCCACCTGACCGTTTGGGACGAACGCCTTGGACCCGTCGAGCACCCAGCCATCGCGGTTGCGCCGAGCCATGGCGCGGATGGCCGATGCATCGTCCCAGCGGCCATCCGCCTCCGCGACCGCAACCGTGGCGATCGTCGAACCGGCTGCGATGCCGGGCAGCAGATCCAGACAGGCGTTGTCGTCGCCGGAGCAGATCAGCGCATTCGTCGCGAGGGCAGCCGACGCGAAATAGGGACCGGGATAGAGCGCTCGCCCCAACTCCTCGAACACGAGATGGGCTTCTACGGCTCCCTGCCCCAATCCCTGGTAGCGCTCAGGGATCAACAGCGCTTGAAGCCCAAGCTGCTCCGCCATCTGCCGCCACGACGAGCGGTCGAAGCCCTCAGGGCTCTCGATGACGCGACGCACGGTGGCCGGCGGCGAGGTATCAGCCAGGAACTGGCGGACAGTGCTCCGCAGCTCATCGTGCTCTCCGGTGAGGGCGAGGTCGGGTCGGGTGCTCACGGTGCTCAACTCGACCTGGGAAGGCCGAGCACGCGCTCGGCGATCATGTTCTTCAGCACCTCGTCTGAGCCGCCGCCCAGGCGGTAGCCGGGGGCCCCCAGCACTACCGACGTCCACGCGTAGGTTCCCCACTCCCCGGTGTCGGCGATGAGCCGCGGCCCCAGGACGCTGGCGACGAACTCGCCCAGGCCGGCCATGTTCGCGGAGAGGGCCAGCTTGTTGAGGGCGATCTCGGGCCCGGGCGACTGGCCCGCGCGCGCTCGCTCGGCCATGACCTCCTGGGTGTAGCGAGCGACCCGAAGCTCGGTCACGAGCTCGCCAAAGGCTCGCCTCACCACCGGATCGTCCGCCACTCCGGCGTGTCTGACCAGCTGCATCAGCCTTTCGGTGGAGAGGATCCCGGCGCCCCCGAAGGCGCTGTGTCCCATCGCGTTCCGTTCGTACGAGAGCGTGGTCAGGGCGACGCGCCAGCCCTCACCCGTGGCTCCCAATCGAGCGCGGTCGGTCACTTCGACGCCGTCGAGGAAGACCTCGTTGAAGGCGGCGCCGCCGGTCATCTGGCGAAGCGGCCGCACCGTCACCCCGGGCGCGTGCATGTCGACGAGGAAGGCGGTGAGGTTGTGGTGGCGTGGCCCCGGCGCCGTCTCGCAGATGATCTCGCCGACGTCCGCCAGGTGTGCTCCTGACGTCCACACCTTCTGGCCGGTGATGAACCAGCGATCGCCGTCGGCGATCGCCCTGGTCCTGATCGCCGCGAGGTCCGATCCGGCTCCCGGTTCACTGAACAGCTGGCAGGCGATCAGGTCGCCGCGATAGAGGGCGGGGAGATATTCACCCTTCTGCCGGTCATCCGCGTGACGCAGGATGGTGGGCGCGATCATGCCCAGGCTCACCGTCAGGGCGGCGTCGCCGGGAACGTCGAACTTGCGGCTCAGGTGGGTGAAAGCGGCATCGTAGCTTCGCGGCAGCCCACCACCCCCGTACTCTTTGGGGCCCGAGATCCAGGCCAGACCGGCATCCCAGAGGGCGGCGCGCCAGGCCCGGATGCGCGGCATCGCCTCGGCCTCCTCGAGCGGATCCGGCTCCTGGAAGACACGGACCTCATCGCTGCCCTCACCCCACTGAAATCGGCTTCGCTCCTCCGGCGCGCGGCGAGCGTAGTGGGAGTCCAGAAACGCCTCCGCCTCGGCCAGGAAGTCTTCGAGCGGCGGCTGATCACTCATCGGCCCTGTCCCGCCTCCGAGCGCGACGAGCCGCGGGCGACTCCGATCCGTCCCGCGTCGGCAGGGCGACGACCGCAGATCCCGGCATCACCGTCTCGCCCCGCTGGTTTCGCGCGGCGGTACGGATCTGGACGACCTGCTCGCCGTCGGAGTCGACGCTCTTTTCGATGACCTCTCCGCTCAATTCGACGACGTCGGAGAGGTAGACGAACCTCCGGTACTGCGCCTGGCACTGCTTGATCCAGCCGTGGTCCCCGCACCAGTGGGTCAGGTGATGGATCTGCCAGCTCTGGCGCTGGAAGCCCACGTCGTACTGGTACTCGGCGCTCATGGCACGGGCCGCCTGCAGGTTGTAGTGCACCGAATAGATGGGCTCGAGCGCGGAGGTGACCGGGTCGCGAAATGACCACGCGGAATGCGCCTGGTAGTCGTGCAGGGCCGCGGCGTGCGCCTTCAGGCGCGGGATCGGCGTCCCGCCGCCCGCCACGAAAGCGATCTCGTCGGTCAGGCCAATCGGCCCCTTCGTGATCAGGTCCAGCTGGTCACCGACCTCGACGTCCTCCCAGAACCTGGGCTGAGCTCCCCGCGGCCGCTCGGCCAGGATCCGCGCCTCGATCTCAGCCAGCTCAGCCGCCGTCCAGTGGTGGGGAACATCCGGTTTGGAGCGGGCCTCGCCGGTTCGCCGGCGCGCGGCCGACCCGCGCTCGAAGTTGACGACGTGCCAGTGGATTGTGGCGATGCGTTCCCCCCGCTGGTTGGTGTAGGTGTTCGTGAAATGGTCGGTCACCGTCCGGCCGGCGAAGCTGCTTTGTGACGGTCCGTCGAAGCCGTCGTACACGCAGGCCGCCAGGACACTGTCACCCCAGTAGATGGGCCGCTCGAAGCGCAGCTGAGACTCCGAGTGGAATGATCCGAGACCCGGCCAGCCGAACTGGATGCCCGAAAAGCAGCCGATGACGAAGGAGGGCGGAGCGACCGGCCCGCCGAAGGGAGACGCGTTGCCATACTCCGCATCGGTCCAGAGCGGGTTGATGTCGCCAATGCCGCCTGCGAACTTGGCTACCGCGATCCGCGACGCGTAGTCGTTGTTGACCGAATGATCGATGCGGAGCTCCGCTCCGATCTTGGCGCGCATCGCCGCGAGCATCCCCTCGTCGAGCTCCGCCTGCGGCATCAGGGCCACCCGCTCGTCCGCCATGCGCAATACTCTAGCACACAATTGTTGATTACTAGAGTATTATCCTTCAGGTGAGCGAGAACGCCTTCGAGTGGGGCACGGAGGCATTCCGCGCGGGCGGCCCAATCTCATTCCTGCAGTACTCGCCCCGCCGCCGCCATGTCGCCGAGTTCTTTCTTGACGCCGAGCGCTGGCGTGATCGCATCCATCTGGTCCAGGGCAGGCGCCGGCTCACCTTTGGCGACCTGTTCGGGGCTGCCGATCGCGTTGCGGGCAAGCTTGCCGAGCAAGGTCTGGAGTCGGGAGATCGGCTGCTGCTGCTGGCGCCCAACTCGCCCGAGTGGGTGATCGCCTTCTGGGCCGGCGTTCAGGCCGGCGCGATAGTCACGCTGGGCAACGGATGGTGGACCCGTCCCGAGGCCGAACACGCCGTCAGGCTGGTTCAACCTTCAGTGGTGATCGCGGACGAGCGGCGCCGCGAGCTGTTGCCGCGAACCTTGTCCGAGAGCCAGGTGGTCGATGTGGACGCGGTTCGGCGCTGGGGCGAGGCCGACTCCCCCCCGCCCCCCATCGCGGGCGGCGGCGACGAAAGCGAGCCGGCCGTGATCGTATTCACCGCCGGCACCACCGGCGATCCCAAGGCCGCCGTCCTCGCCCATCGCTCGGTGATCGCCAACCTGCACAGCCTTCTGCTCGTGTCCGGACGCTTGCCGCATCAGCTCGACCCAGACAAGCCAGGCGCCGTGATCTTGCAGAGCGGTCCCATGTTCCACATCGGTGGACTTCAGGCTCTGCTGCTGGCGACGCTCTGCGGTCACACCGTCGTCTTCCTCGAGGGCCGTTTCGACGCGGGCCAGGTGCTCGACCTGATCGAGCGGGAACGAGTCACGGTCTGGGGCGCGGTACCTACCATGGCGTCCCGGGTGCTCGAACATCCATCGCTTTCCGGTCGCGACCTGAGCACGGTTCGTTCCATCTCCCTCGGCGGTGCTCCCGTGCAGCCGGAGCTGACGGCTCGGCTTCGACTCGCGTTCACCGGGGCCGGCCGCGGGCTCTCGACCATCTACGGAATGACCGAGACCGGTGGAACCGTGGCCTCGGCCTCGGGCAAGCTCATGGCCGACAATCCCCGGACATCGGGGAAACCGACGCCCGTCACCGAGCTTCGAATCGACTCAGTCGAGCCTGACGGCGTTGGGGAAATCCTGGTCCGAACCCCGGGCCAGATGCTTGGCTACTGGGGTCAACCCGATGCCGGAATCATCGATGCCGAAGGTTGGGTCCACACCGGCGACCTCGGCCGCATCGAGGACGGATTGCTTTACGTGACCGGCCGCTCCAAGGACATCATCATCCGCGGCGGCGAGAACATCGCCAGCGCCCACGTCGAGTCGGCGCTCCTGCGTCATCCGGCGGTCCGGAACGTGGCCGTGGTGGCCCGACCGGACGCCGACCTCGGAGAGCGGGTTGCCGCGGCCATCGAGCTCGATCCGGCCGCGCCGGCGACTGCCGACGAGCTGGCCGAGTTCACGCGGACGCAGCTGCCCAACCACGAGGTGCCCACCGATTGGTGGCTCATGAGCGACCAACTCCCCATGACGGAAGCGGGCAAGGTCGACAAACGAAAGCTGAAGGGGAGCTGGCCCTCCGGCCTGGCGGTCAGGACTGATTCAGAGCGGGCAAGGCCCCCGCGATCTCGATGAGGCGATGTCGCACCTCGGCGGCCTGCTCGACGGCCGATTCCGTGCTCTCGGCCACCACAATCAGCGAGAAGTCTCGGCATCCGGCTTCGACGTACGGAAGCAGGGCAACAGCCACGCTCGCCGGCGACCCAGCGTGGGTCAGATTGCGGAAGTCTTCGTATGGCAACGAGTAGAGCTGCTCGAGGCTGGCGGCGAGCAACGCGTGTGCGCGGCGACCGTCATCATCCAGGCCGCACCAGACGCTGAGAGTGGGGCCTATCGGAAGCTGCCGTCCGGCGGAAGCCGCCATCTCGGCGATCCGCGCGACCGAGTCCTGAAAGCGCCGCGGGGAGACGAACATCGGGAGCCACCCGTCGCCAGACAGTGCCACCCGGCGCAGCGCGGCCGGCGACCGTCCGCCCACCACGATTGGTATCGGAGGGGATGGAGTGGGCAGCACCAGAGCCTGCCGCAGCCGGAAGAAGTCGCCGTCGAAGTTGACGGGCCGCCCGGTTGCGAGCAGCCGCAGCACACGAATTGACTCGTCGAGCCGGCGTCCTCGGGTCGTGGGGTCAACGCCCGCGTTGACGACCTCCTGACGATCCTCGCCGCCCGCGCCCACCCCCAGGACGAGCCGGCCTGGAGCCACCTGGGCGATCGAAGAAAGCTGTCGGGCGACGGTCAGCGGGTGCCGGAGGGCGAGTTGATAGACGCTGATGAGGACCGGCAACCTGGGATGGGAGGCCAGAGCGAGCGTGGCCGAGACGATTCCATCGAAGCCCTGCCCGCCATGGAAGCTGACGTGGTCTCCGACCACCAGGTAGTCGAGCTCCGCCGCGGCCGCCCGCTGGACGAGGAGGCGTGAAGCCTCCGGAGGCAGACCCAGGATGGAGTCATGGACGTCGAGACCGACCCTGATCACCGCTCGGCGGCAGTTCGACGCCTCAGCTCCGCGACGATGACCCGCTTTTGGATCTCGGCGGTGCCGTCGGCGATCAGGTAGGCCATGACGTCACGAAGGCGCTGCTGCAACGGCAGTTCGGCAGAGTAGCCCAGGTGGCCATGGATCTTCATCGAGGCCTCTATGGCATCCTTGGCCACGATCGGCGGCCACCATTTGCTCATCGACGCGACCCCGGTATGTGGCTGGCCGGAGGCCCGCAGCCACAACGCGCGGTAGCAAAGCCACCGCGCAGCCTCCAGGTACGTCGCATGCTCGGCGAGCGGGAACGACACCCCCTGGAAGTTGACGATCGGCTGGCCGAAGGCTTCACGTTCGGTCGCGAACGCGAGAGCTTCCTCGAGGCTGGCCCTGCCGGCGCCGAGGCACAGCAAGCCCAGGGCCGGGCGGCTGAAGTCGAAATGGTGCATCACCCCGGTGAACCCGCTCCCCTCCTCCCCGATCAGGGAGTCCCGCGGCACAAACGCGCCATCCAGGTTGATCGAACCCCAACCCAGCGGCAGACATCCCATGCCAAGCGTCGGGGCGCGGGAGACGCCCGGCGCGTCGAGTGGCACCACGAAGCAGCTCACTCCCGAGGAGCGCCGGGTCCCCGGTGCGCGGGCGTAGACCAGCGCCGCCACCGCGTTCATTGCCCAGGAGATCGCCGTCTTCTCGCCGCGCAGCCGCCAACCTCCTGCCACCGGCTCAGCGATCGTTCGCAGTGCCGCGGCATCTGAGCCTGAGCCGGGCTCGGTCAAAGCGATGGCAACGGTGCATTCACCCTGGATGAGCGGCACCAGGTACTCCCGCCGCACGGCCTCCGACCCACAGGCGAGCTGTGATCCGACCAGCCCGATCTGTACCGGGCCGGACGCGACGTTCACGTCGCCCTCGGCCAGGGTCTCCGCCGCCAGCCCGAGCAGGATGGGGTCTTCGACGCCGGTCCCGCCGTACTCCTCGGGGAGGCCGATCCCGAGCACCCCCATAGAGCCCAGCTTTCGCTGGACGTCCCATGGGAAATCGGTCCTGCTAGCACGCTCGCGGTACCCGGGCGCCAGTACATCCCTTGCGAAGCGGACGAGCCCGCGCCGGAACTCCTCCTGCTCCTCGGTGAACGCGAACGAGATCAACTCGACCGGATCTCCCGGATGGCTTCGACGAACATCTTCAGCTCGTCGCCCAGGTGTCTTGGCACGATGGCTCCTTCGAGGTCGAAGATTTCATCGAGGCGGTCTCTGACCGACTCGGCGGATAGATCGCGCTCGGTGATTCCCCTGGTCACCGAGGTGACCACGGCTGAGACTTGGCCGCCGCCAACTGAAAGGACCTGGCCGCTGATGCCGCAATCGCGGTGGCAGAGGTAGGCGACCACCGGAGAGACCTGCTCGGGAGCGAGGAGTTGGCCGGTCTCGCCGAGGAGGTCCTGGGTCATCCGGGTCGCTGCCATCGGCGAGAGCGCGTTGGCCGAGATGCCTGCCTTCCGGCCTTCGACGGCGAGCGACCGCGTGAGTCCGACCAGACCCGCCTTCGCCGCCCCGTAGTTGGCCTGGCCGAAGTTGCCGAAAAGGCCCGAGGCGGATGTCGTGTTGACGACCCTTCCATAGCCGGCGCTACGCAGATGACGCCAGGCCGGAACGGTGACGTTGAAGGCTCCCGTGAGGTGGACGAGGAGTACCGGCGCCACCAGGTCCGGGGTGAGGTTGTGGAACGCCCTGTCGCGCAGGATCCCGGCGTTGTTTACGACGATCGCAAGACTGCCGAACTCGTCCATAGCCTGCTGGATGATGCGCTCGCCGCCTTCAGCGGTTGCCACGCTGTCGCGGTTGGCGACGGCCACGCCTCCCGCCGCCCGGATCTCCTCGACCACCAGCTCGGCCGGGTTCGATTCGCCGGCGCCAGGATCGCCGCCGACGTCGTTGACGACTACTCGCGCTCCACGGCGAGCCAGCTCCAGGGCATGGCTGCGGCCCAGCCCGCGGCCGGCCCCCGTGACGATTGCAACATCCCCGTCGAATTCGAGCCGGGCTGTGGTGATCGACACCTCAGACCATCGTGAACCCGCCGC
>Ga0209526_10001332_pt1 | contig 16429 bp, 11 predicted proteins | sample JacPinW_OM2H0_M1_FD_188566 | JGI IMG/M metagenome (GOLD analysis project Ga0209526, IMG submission 188566) | Forest soil microbial communities from Algoma, Ontario, Canada - Jack Pine, Ontario site 1_JW_OM2H0_M1 (SPAdes) (version 2) | ecosystem: Environmental > Terrestrial > Soil > Boreal... | reverse complement strand
GCGGATCGACCTGCTCATCGCCAACAAGCAATTGCAAAGTGTACCTCTGTTTCAGCAAGCGATGGAGCGCGCGCGGCAGCGCCAATTGCACCTGCTCGGTCTGCTGAGCGACGGCGGCGTGCACTCGCACATCAACCACTTGTTCGCCTTGCTGGAGATGGCCAAGCAGCAGAAAGTCGAAAAGGTTTTCGTGCATTGCTTCATGGACGGTCGCGATACGCCGCCGCACAGTGGCCGCGAATTTGTCCAGAAGTTGCAGCAAAAAATGCGCGAGCTGCAAATCGGAGAAGTCGCGACGCTGATCGGCCGCTACTACGCCATGGACCGCGACAATCGCTGGGAACGCGTGCAGCTCGCCTATCGTGCGATGACCCATGGAGAAGCGGAGACGCGCACCGACGATCCTGTCGCAGCCCTGCAACACAGCTACGAGCAGGACGTGACCGATGAATTCGTCAAGCCGATTGTCGTCACCAAGGGCACCGGGGCCTCCGCCATGCCCGTCGGTTTGATTGGCGACGATGACGCCGTGATCTTCTTCAATTTCCGCGCCGATCGCGCGCGCCAAATGACTTTTGCTCTGGCTTCTCCGAACTTCGACAAGTTTTCCGACCCACAGCGCCCGAAAAACCTGTTCTACGTGGCCATGACGCAGTACGACAAAAACTGGCCCTGGCTGAAATACGTCATCGGCCCGGAAAAGCTCGAGCACATCCTGGCGCAGGTTTTCGCGGACATGGGGTACAAGAATCTGCGCTGCGCGGAGACCGAGAAATATGCGCACGTCACCTACTTCTTCAACGGCGGCGAGGAAAAACCGTTCGGCGGCGAGGAACGCATCCTGGTGCCATCGCCCAAGGTCGCCACCTATGATCTAAAGCCGGAAATGTCCGCGGAAGGAATTACGGATACGGTGGTGCAGGCCATCGAAAAAAGCGAATTCGACGCCATCATTATGAACTACGCCAACGCAGACATGGTCGGGCATTCCGGCAAGCTGGAAGCGGCGATCCAGGCTGTGGAAGCGGTGGACGCGGGGCTTGCCCGGATTTATCAAGCGCTGAAGCCGCGCGGTGGCGCCTGGATCATCACCGCCGACCACGGCAACGCCGAGACCATGATCGATCGCGCGACCGGCGGCCCGCACACCTATCACACCACAAATCCCGTGCCGCTCGTGCTGGTGACCGACGACGATCATCTCCGGCTGCAGCCGAACGGTTCGTTGCGAGATATCGCGCCCACGATGTTGGGCGCGATAGGCCAGCCGCAGCCTGCCGATATGACCGGCCGCGACCTGCGCACGTTTGCAAGATAGCACGCCGCGCCAGGAGGTTCACTTCAGTGCTGAGAAGGAAGGAAAGGCCGGGCCCGCACTCCCTCAGCGCTTTCGGCAACCTGCCCGTCCCCGGGACTCGCGCGGGCGCGATTGTTTCGCTGGGGTTGGTCGTAATCGCCTGGCTTGCCATCCCTGTCGCTCGTCCATTTATACTCGGCACGGTCGGGCTCGGCCTGGTCGTTGGTTTGATCCTCCGGTGGAAACACAGCAAGTAGCTAGACACGACGAATGAAGCGCACCGAGCCAGCCGAAACCAAACTCCTCATCTGCGTCTGGCACCCATTCACCTTCTGGCGCCCCCAGGCCATCATGCCGGAAAGCATCCGCGCACGGTGGCCGGACATGCGCGTGGTCCACTTGCCCGACTATGTTCACCTCGCGCAAGAGTTGCCGGACACGGATATATTTGTCGGCTACTCGCTGCGTGCGGCACAGCTGAAAGACGCCCAGAACCTAAAGTGGATTCATTCGACGGCGGCAGGTGTCGCGCAGCTGATGTATCCGGAGCTGCGCGAGTCCGGGATTCTCGTGACCAATCCCAGTGGTGTTTTTTCCGTGCCGATGGCGGAGCACATTATGGGCCTGCTATTGGCGATGGCCCGAAACTTTCCAGACTCGGTGCGCCATCAGGATCGGGCCAACTGGGGTCAACAAGAGATTTGGGACGAGCCGCAACATTTGACAGAACTCAACGGACAGATCTTGCTGATCGGCGGCTACGGTTCCATTGGCCGGGAACTCGCTCGCCGCGCTCGTGCCTTCGACATGCGCGTCTGGGGCGTAACGCGATCCGGGAAAGGCGACCCTACGCACGCCGAGAAAATTGTGCCCGCGACGCAATTGGAGAGCGTGCTGCCGGAAGCCGACTACGTGGTGCTCGCTGCGCCGGAAACATCCCAAACCAATCAACTGATGGGCGCCCCTCAGATCGCCAAGATGAAGCCCGGCGCTCGTCTGATCAACGTCGGGCGCGGTTCGCTGCTCGATGAACCGGCACTACTCCGGGCTCTTACGACCGGCTCGCTGGCTGGTGCCGCGCTGGATGTCACCGGGACGGAACCGCTGCCGGCCGAGAGCCCGCTCTGGAAGGCACGCAATTTGCTGATTACACCGCACACCAGCGCCGTGAGCGACCGGCTGTGGCATAGACAAACCGCACTGCTCGTGGAACTACTGGAAAGATGGTTCGATGGCCGCGAACTCTCGAACCAAGTCGACTTGGCCCGCGGCTACTGAGAAACGGTTTTACGGGAGACACCCTCAGTCCCCCACGCCGCCTTTTACTGCCGTATACCCCTCGCGCGCGTAGACGACCACCTTCTGCTTCTTGCCCTTCTGATCCGTGACCGCCAGCGGGCTGCCGTCGGGCTGCACCAATTCTATTTTTACCTTGTGAAATTTCCCGTCATTCGCCCCGGTCGTCGGCGTATAGGACAGGCTGTACTGATTGCGCAGATAGGCGGTTATGTCGTGGAAGATGCCAGGGATTTCGCCGTCAAATTGCGGGAACCAGGAGTACCCTCCGGTCAATTGCGAAAAAGTCTTGAGCTGGTTTTCACCTTGCAGATAGTTCATGTGCGAACCCATCGAGCCATGAGCATCGAGGAAGTTCGTATAAGGTTTGTCCAACCCGACGCAAAAAATGGTCACATCGCTTTGCCGCAGCTGCTTCATCGTCTGGTCCAGCGTGTGCTTCGAAAAAGTATCGACGCCGGTTGCGAGGAGTAGAACCGCCTTCTTTCCCTTGACGTCTTTCATGCGGTCCGTGGTGTCCAGTACAGCGTCGAACACATTCGATTCGCTAAAGCCCGGGAAGTACAGGTGATACAGCGCGCTGCGAACCTCATCCTTATTTTGCGTGAAGTCCACTTCGGTTCGCGACTTCATGTCAAAGGTGACCAGCGCGACCCAATCTTTTTGCTGCAGATTGGGAAAGAAGGCGTCGGCCCAATACTTGGCTTGATACGCAAACCAGTCATAGTAACCGCGGCTGCTGAATTCCATCAGCATGACGATGGTGATAGGAGCATCAGAAGAGCCAAAATTGCTGATCGTTTGTGGTGCGCCATCATCGATGATGCGGAAGTTTTCTTTCTTAAGGCCGGTCAGCAAATCTCCATGCTGCGTCGTGGCGATCACGTCCAGGGTTACGACGGGTACTTCGATGGCGATGGTCGCGCCGCTTTCTTGCGGTTTCTGCGCCGGGGCTGCGGGGGGTTGCTGCGCGGGAGGTGCGCCACCCTGCGACTGCGAGCCGCCTTGCGGCCCGGCCGGCGATTGCGCCATCACGAGATTCTCCGCCGGCAGGAGCGCCAGCGCTGCCCCCCAAAACCCCAGGAAGATCGTCGCAAGAATTGCCTTCATGGTTTATCCCTCAATCGCCATCATAGTTCGACATCCGTCCGGCGGCAACGTCCTCGACCTCCCTCGACCTGCCCAGCCCTGTCCGAGCCGTTGAATTTACGCAACGACCCAGCATCGCAGGCCGAGTCCCCACATCCTGCATGCTAGTATGAAGCATATTTGGTGAAAAGCGTTTGCTCCATGGACCCCGGCCCGGCCGGGGTCACGCGCGAAAAACGGAGGATGGCTTCGTGAACTGGAACCGCAAAATGCTCTGGCTGCTGCGCGCGGCCGCGTGTTTGTTTGCCACCATTTTGCCGCTTGCGGCTCAGGTGCCATCATTCCCCGCGCCGGTTGCTTCCACCAGCGCCTCTCCGATCGGGGATATGACCGTCCTGGCCGGTGATGCCAAGGTGTGGCTGCAGGATCTGATCAAGATCAACACCACAAACCCTCCCGGAAATGAGCAAGCGGCCGCGAAATACCTTTTAGCCGTTTTTCGGAAAGAAGGAATTGCCGCAGAGGAGCTGCCGATCGTCCCAGGCCGCACGGCCGTCGTGGCCCGCCTGCGCAGCTCGGCGATGGTCGATCCCTCACGTGCGCTGCTGCTGGTGGCGCACATGGACGTCGTGGGTGTGGACCGCCCCAAGTGGACGGTCGATCCTTTCGGTGCGATTGTCAAGGACGGCTACCTGTATGGCCGTGGAGCCATGGACGACAAAGCGATGCTGGCCATAAATCTGGCAACGTTCATCGCGTTGAAACGCGCAAATGCGCGCTTGAATCGCGATGTGATTTTCCTCGCTACGGCCGACGAAGAGGGTCACGGGGAAGCCAGCCTCAAGACGCTGGTCGCGAAGTACTGGGACAAGTTCGCTGCGGGATACGCGCTCAATGAGGGCGGCAACGTCGTTCTGAAAAATGGAAAGGTACAGTATGTGGCGGTGCAGGCGAGTGAAAAGGTTTCGCTCAATGTTGCGGTGGTCGCGCGAGGGGCATCGGGCCATGCCTCGATGCCCACCAAGGACAACCCGGTCGTGCACCTATCCGCAGCAGTGGCGAAGATTGGTGCGTATACCGCGCCGGTACACTTCACCGCGATCGTGCGCCGCTACTTCGAAGGATTGACGGCTGTCGAGGACGATGACATTGGCAAGTGGCTGCGCTCGCTGGATACTCCGGACCGCGGCGAACACGCGCAGAAAGTGATTTCAGATGCAAACCCCCAGTGGAACTCGATGTTGCGGGATTCCATCGCTCCGACGATGTTGACCGCGGGGGTGCGCCCGAACGTGATTCCATCGGAGGCCCGCGCGATACTGAATATTCGCTTACTGCCCGGGGATACTATCGATGCGTTACTTGCGGAGCTGACGAAATTGGTGAATGACCCGCTGGTGCGCCTGGAAGTGCAGCCGGACGCCGGCTTGGCGGCGCCGCCTTCGTCGCTGGAATCGGATTTTTATGCCGCGATCGTGAAGGTGGCGGCGCAAGAATTCGGCGGAGCGCCGGTGTTACCTTACCAGTCGCCGTGGGCGACGGATTCGGCGCAATTGCGTCTGCATAATGTGCAAGCCTACGGTTTGTGGCCTTTCCCTCTTACCGAAGAAGATTTGAAGCGCATGCACGGCGACGATGAAAGAATTCCGCTGGCGTCCTTCCTAAAAGGGATGGACGTCGAAGCCCGTATCGTCGCGGAGTTTGCGGTAACTAAGTAGCCGAAAGGGCCCGCCCTGGTCCGCCACTGCAAGGATACGGCTACAATGTAAGCATGCCATATCGACACTCAAAAATTGTCTGCACCATCGGGCCGGCAAGCCGCTCGCCGCGCATCATTGAGCAATTACTCCACGCCGGCATGGACGTCGCTCGCCTGAATTTCTCGCATAGCACCCACGCGGAACATGCCCAGAGCATCGCGCTTCTCCGTTCCGCCGCAGTCAAGATCGAAAAGCCCATCGCCATCCTGGCGGATTTGCAGGGACCGAAGATCCGCACAGGCCCGTTGGCTGGCAAGGCGCCGGTACAACTGCAATCGGGGCAACGCTTCATCATCACCACGGCTCGCGTGCTCGGCGATTCCACGCGCGTGAGCACGATTTTCCGCCCGCTGCCTAGGGAAGTGCATCGCGGCGATCGCATCCTGCTCTCGGACGGCTTGATCGAGTTGCGCGTCGAGCAAGTGCGCGGCCAGGAAGTCATCTGCCAAGTTGTCAATGGCGGAGCGCTCGGCGAGCACAAGGGCATCAACCTGCCGGGAGTGCAGTTGCGGGTGCCCGCGCTCACGCCGAAAGATCGCGAAGACCTCGTGTTTGCTCTGAAGCACGGCGCCAACTACATCGCCGTCAGCTTCGTGCGAGGGCCGGAGGATGTCGTCCTGGCTAAAACACTGATACGCCGCGCGGGAAAAGACACCCCGGTAATCGCCAAGCTCGAGAAGCCGGAAGCGATCGAAAATTTGGACGCCATCTTGCGCGTGGCCGACGGCGTCATGGTCGCGCGCGGTGATCTCGGCGTGGAAATGAATCCCGAGCGCGTACCCGTAGTGCAGAAGACTATCATCGCCCGCGCTAGGCAATTCCGTCGCCCGGTCATCACGGCCACCCAGATGCTCGAATCGATGACCGAGAACCCGCGCCCCACGCGTGCCGAGGCCTCCGACGTGGCCAACGCGATTTTCGACGGCTCGGACGCAGTGATGTTGTCTGCGGAGACCGCCTCCGGAAAATACCCAGTGGAAGCAGTGAGCATGATGGCGCGCATCATTGAGGAAGCGGAAGCAAGCATTGCGGAATTCGCCCGGCCTGCTCCCCAGGAGAAGCTGAAGGTCGCCGAAACCGTGGCGGAGCTGGTTTGCCACGCCTCGCGCGAGCTGCACATGAAGGTAATCGCGGTCTTCACCCACAGCGGATTCACGGCGCGCCTGGTTTCTCGCTACCGCCCGCTCGTGCCCATTGTGGCTTTTTCCCCCGAAGCTGAAACGCGCCGTCGCATGGCGCTGATCTGGGGGGTACGCCCGCGAAGTATTCCCAACGTGCGCAAGGTCGATGGCTTGGCCGCAGTCGCGGAAAAGCGCCTCCTCGAAGAAAAGCTAGTTCACAAAGGTGACGTGATCGGAATCGTGGCCGGCACCCCCATGGGTATTCGCGGCACGACGAACTTCATGAAGTTTCACGTAATCGGCGGCCAAGCCTGATGGCTGCACCGGCCGCGGCTCCACCGTTGACGATGGAGCGCGTTCGAGCAGCCCAGGAAATGCTGCGCGAAGTGGTGCCGGAGAGCCGCCTGGCAAACGCCGTTACGCTTTCAAGACTCGGCGGCAGGGTATTCCTCAAGCTCGAGAGCGCAGGACCAACAGGTTCGTTCAAAGCTCGCGGAGCGTATCACGCGATTCGCGTGCGACAAAAGCAGTTGGGTGGAAAACTGCCGGGCGTGGTGACCAGCAGCACCGGAAATCACGGCGTCGCGGTAGCGTATGCAGCCTTTCTGCAGCATGTCAGAGCGCGCGTGTACCTGCCGGAAAACCCGAACCCCGCTAAGAGAGCGCGTATTGCAGAGTTTCCGGTGGAAGTCGTGGAAGTGGGGAAATTCCTTGAGGAAACCAGGCAGCACGCGGCGCGATTTGCGGAAGAGTCGGGGTGGTACGACCTCGTCGATGGCACGGATCCCGAGATACTGCCGGGGACGGCCACGATTGCCTGTGAAATCTTGGATACCCTCACGAACGTCGATGTAATTGTTGTGCCGGTCGGCGACAGCGCGCTGATCCGGGGCGTGGCCTTCGCAGCGAAGCAACTCCGTCCCGAAGTGAAAATCGTGGGGGTGCAAGCGGAGCGCGCGCCGGCCTACGCGCTGTCGTTTGCAAAGGGGCACGCGATATCGACGGACACGAGCGACACCCTAGCGGATGGTCTGGCGGTGCGGGAGGCTTCCGAGGAGAACGTCCGGCAGATGGCCGGGCTTGTGGACGAATTTGTGCTGGTCACGGAAGATGAGATGCTCGGCGCGGTGCGGCACTTGCTGATGGAAGAGCATGTGGTCGCCGAGCCCGCGGGCGCGGCGACCACCGCTGCATTTCTGAAGAGCGGGACAGCTTATGCGAAGCAGACCGCCGTGCTGCTGGTGACCGGCGCGAATGTCACCGAAGATATTCTTCTTCGCGCCCTTCACATGCGCTGAGGAACCTTCCTTGCTCTAATTCACCCAGCGATCCGGCCGCGAGGGCGGTTCGTCCTTCTGTTTGTTCATGTAAACCTGGAAGCGTTTCCGGTTGCGCTGATATTTCCAGTCGGAAACACTGTTTCGCACGTTGTAAAGGAAAGAGCCTCGCCGCAGATAAATGTAGCCGACGAGCATCCCGCCGAGATGGCAGATGTGGCTGATGTTGTCGCCACCGACCCCAAAGGTTCCCAGAAATTCCAGTGCGGTCATCACGATCACCACCGTGCGCATGGTCAGTTTGATGGGGATCGGAAATAGGATGACCTGGCGGTCAGGGAACAGGATCGCGCAGGCCAGCAGCACGCCGAAAATTGCGCCAGACGCTCCGATGGTGGGGATATCGGAGGGCGGGTGCCCCCAAAAAACGGGAACGGTCTTCACGATAACGTTGATGACCCCAGCCCCAACTCCGGTGAGGAAGTAATAGCGCAGGAAACGATCGCGTCCCCATAAAAGTTCCAGCTCGCGTCCGAACATCCAGAGCACGAACATGTTTCCCAGGATGTGCCAGATAGTCGAGATATCGTGCAAAAAAAGATAGGTGAACGGCTGCCAGATTCGAAGACCGTGCGTTACCGCGGAAGGCACCAACCCGAAAAGCAAAACGAACCAGTTGTAGGCGGCGTGCCCCGAGAAAACTTGCAGGAAATTTTCAAAAATAAAGACAGCGACGTTGGCAATCAAAAGCCACTGAATCGCGGGCGTAATGAAGAAATTAAAACTGAACCGGTAGTTTCGAATGCCCGAGCGAGACGCCATGGTCCCCTCAGTGTACGGCGGCCCCTGCACCCAGTCAAAGCCAAGAACATGCACGATTGCAACAGTAAATAGCGCCCTAACAGCCAGAATGCCGGGTTCTCTAGGTCAACTTCTTGCGGGCGAAGTAGAACAGGGAGGTCGCGAGGAGAACGAACATCAGTAGGCCAAACGGGTTGCTGGTCGCCAGCGGTCCAAGAAGCTTCGGTCCAAACGAAAATAGATCAGGCCGCCAGGGAAGCTGCAGACTCCAGGAAAACCAGTGCGGCACGTGAGTCGAGATTTCCGGATCTTGCAGAAGGTTAATAATGATCCCCAACAAGCCAAAAACGCCGCCGGCGGCGATCAGACCGCTCGAATAAAGAGCTCCAGGACTGGCTTCGCTTTCGTCTTTTTTCTTCGTGGTGGCTTCGACCAGCAAGCGGACCAGTCCCCCCGCGAACATGGCAGCCGTCGTGGCGATAGAAAGGTACGATCCGGTGGCAAACGCGAGAGAACGCACGCCGAGAATCTCCACGGCCACCACCAGCGCCACGCCCATCAGCACCAGCCGCCACGGCAAGCGCTGATTCAAAATGCCGTTAATGACCGTGGCCATCAGTCGCGCTTGCGGAGCCGGTGCCTTGTCGCTGCCGATCCCTTGCGCCCATTGAAACTCGATTTGTTGGGTGCCTCGATCGTAAAGGTATTCCCCATCCGGAATCTCATGGGATCCCAGGGAATTGATGAGCGCGTAGCTCTTGCCCTGGTAATTGAAGGTGTCTCTTTCGATCTTGACGCCGGAAGGCAAAGCCTGCACGTTTACCGGAATCTGCGTCGGCAGATATTTTTCCAGTCCCTTGTTCATCAGATTCAACGTCGCGCCGATGGCGACGGTGGAAACCGTGACGCCGACGAGCAGCCCCATCTGCTGCCAGAACGGCGTGGCCCCGACAAGATACCCGGTTTTCAAATCCTGCGAAGTGGCGCCGGCGATGGCCGCCGCGGTGCATACTACGCCGCCGATCATAAGCGCCAGCACCGCGTAATTCGGTGCCGTCCATCCCGCTACAAAGAAGATCGCGCATGTGGCCATCAGCGTCGCAATGCTCATCCCGCTGACCGGGTTTGACGAATTGCCCAGCAGCCCACTGATGCGCCCGGCCACGGTGACAAACAGAAATCCGAAGACCACCACGAAGATGCCCGCTAGAAGATTCTGGTACCACAGAGTGTTCGCGCCTGGCATCGGATGAAATGTCAACAACACCCACATCATCGCGATGATGACGATGGAGCCGAGGATTACCGTGCGCATGGGCATGTCGCGGTCGATGCGGTTAGACGCCGTGGACTGTCCCGCTCCTTCTGCGCGTACGTCCTTCAGCCCCGCGCGCAGCGCGGAAATGATCGTAGGCATGGTGCGCAGCAATGTGATCAGTCCCGCGGCCGCCACCGCGCCCGCGCCCATCGGGCGGATGTAGCTCCGCCAAATATCGTCCGGCGTCATCAGCGGAATGGGAATAGTTGACGGATAAATTGGTGTGTTGCCGGCAAGCTGCCCGTAAAACTTGATGGCCGGCATCATCACCAGCCACGAGATGATGCCTCCGGCGAATAGAATCCCGGAGACTCTCGGACCGATGATATAGCCGACGCCGAGATACTCCGCAGTGATCGCCATCCGGAACGACGCTCCCGGAAACCAACTCGGCCGGCTCTCCGGTTGCGCCGTCCACGTTTGCACGGTGTTCATCAGAAAGGTGTAAACGCCGCCAAGGCCCAGCCCCCAGAAAACGCGTCCGGCAAACGATCCGCCGCGCTCTCCTGCGACCAGCACGTCCGCGCAAGCGGTGCCCTCGGGAAACGTCAGGGTGCCGTGCTCCTTGACGATCAGTTGACGCCGCAGCGGCACCATGAACAGTACGCCGAGCCATCCACCGAGCAGCGCCAGCGGAAAAATTCGCCAAAAAGTAAACTCCGAGCCGAATCCCAGAAAGATCAGGGCCGGAATCGTGAACATCACGCCAGCGGCCAGCGATTCTCCCGCCGAGCCGGTGGTCTGCACGATGTTGTTTTCGAGAATCGTCGAGCGCCCAAACGCCCGCAGGATGCTGATCGACAGCACGGAAATAGGGATCGACGCCGACACCGTGAGCCCAGCGCGAAGCCCCACATATACCGTAACGGCGCCAAACAGCAAGCCGAACAGCGCCCCGAGGACCACCGCGCGAACCGTAAATTCCTTGAGCGTTTCGTCTGCCGACACAAAGGTGCGGAACTCCCCTGGAGGTGCCGTGGAACTCCATGGACGATCGCTCACTGAATCCTCCCCGCCTGTGAAATGGGACGCGCTCGTACGCGCGACCTGCCGGCTCGTATATCCCTTTTATGAGTGACCGGGAAGCGGTCGACGTGCGGGCCGATTATGCCGCAAAGCAGGCCGTAGAGGTGAGAAGTTCGAGCTTGGATTCCTGCCGAGCGTGCACACAGCCGGTACTTTTCCTAGGCGTCGTAGGGAAAGGCCTTTGGATATCATTCCCATGGGCGATGAGGGAGAAGTCTGGAAGGAAAGGGCGTAAGTTCCAGAGAATGGGGGGCTTTGCCGATGACCAACCTCTGGGTGGGAGCGGTGAGTAGGAGGGTCTCCGCGTGATAGAGTACGCCTGGCGTTCACCCGACTTGGGCGGTTGTTGTCGTGTGCATGGTGCTGATGGTCGATGATGCAGCACTATAGACAGTGGGAGCTGCTGGGGAGCGTAATTCTCACCGACGAGCGCAACACCGCAGTGCTGAAGCCCGCGAAGCCCTAGAAATCCCTGCGTAGGTGGATGGGCCTCATTCTGAACTCGAAAAGGGAGAACCCATGTCCGAGCACCCGTCATCCGACCCCAACGCCCGCGCGCTCGCTCTTCTCCGCATCGCCATTGGCGTGCTCTTCCTCATCTTCGCCGAGTACAAAATCGTCGGCACGGAATTCACGGGTCCCGGCTTCTCCTTCTGGATCCACAAGTTTCTCGAACAAGGCACCTACCCGTTCATGGCGCCCGCTTTACGAAACTTTGTCCTCCCGCACGCCAAGCCTCTCGCCTACCTCGTTGCCTACGGTGAACTCGCCATCGGACTCGCCCTCGTTCTCGGCCTCCTGGTCCGCATCGCCAGCGTCTTCGGCCTCGTCTTCATGGTTACCCTGCTCTTGTGCTCCGACTACCCCGGCGCTGGCGCCGCCTTCTGGGAATATTTCGGAAACAGTCTCCAACATTCCGTCCTCGCCCTGTGTTTTGTTGCTTTTTTCCTGGGCCGCTCCGATAACGTCTGGTCTGTGCGGTCCTGGCACGCCCAAAAATTCTCGCGGAATTATTAGGGTCCTACCTGGCAATCGACGCTAGCTAGGAGAGGCGGGAGCGGACGCGGTCGCTGAGCGCTTTGCCGTCGACGGTCTTGCCTTCCAGGGCGGCTTTGGCGGCTTTTACGACGGCACCCATTTGCTTGATGGAACTCGCGGAGGTTTCGGCGATGGCCTTGGTAATGGCGGCGTCCATTTCGGTTTCGCTCGGGCTGGCCGGGAGGTAGGTCTCTAGGATGGCAAGTTCTTTGCTTTCCTTGTCGACAAGGTCTTGGCGGCCGCCTTTGGTGAATTGCTCGATGGATTCTTTGCGTTGTTTGACCAGTGTCTGGAGGATTTGAATAGACTCAGTTTCCTCGAGGACGCGGGTTTTTTCAGTTTCTTTGTACTGGATGGCGGATTTGATTCCGCGCAAAACGCTCAGGCGAAGCTCATCTTTCGCGCGCATGGCGTCGATCAGGTCTTTTTGGATTTTTTCGGCGAGTGTCATCGCGTTTCCTCGTGGAGTTGAATATAGCAGATGTAGTTCGGGACTTTGCGCCTGACGATTTTTCTATGGAGCGGATTTGACAGCGTGCGGGCGGGTCGCTACCGTTATTGTTTTAGTTTTGCCGATTTTCTTCGCCATGTGCGACGGGTGCGTCAAATCAAGTGGGATGAGGGCCAATGAAAGTTATCGTAGCGGACAAGATCAGTGAACGCGGTGTGGAATTGCTGCGCGCTGCGGGATGGAACATCGTCTTGACGACGAAGGACACGCTAAACGCGGAGGTTGCGGACGCAGATGCGTTGATTGTGCGGAGCGCGACGAAAGTGACGCCGGAATTGCTGGACAAGGCGCATCGACTGCGCGTGGTAGGACGCGCCGGGGTGGGAGTCGACAACATCGATCTGGACGAAGCGACGCGGCGCGGTGTGCTGGTGATGAGCACGCCGGGCGGCAACGCGGTGAGCGTAGCGGAGCATACGTTTGCGTTGCTGCTGGCGCTGGCGCGCCAGGTGCCCCGTCTGGACAAGGCGATGCATGAAGGAAAATGGGAGAAATCGAGCGCGGCGGGAACCGAAGTGCGGGGAAAAACGCTGGGGCTGATCGGGCTGGGGAGAATCGGCAGCGAAGTTGCAGTGCGCGCGGAAGCGTTCGACATGAAGGTGCTGGGCTACGACCCGTACATCAGCGAAGCGGCGGCGCAAGAGTTGCAAGTCGAGTTGGTGCCACTCGAGAGATTGCTGGGGGAGAGCGATTTTGTTTCGCTGCATACGGCGGTGAGTCCGGCGACGCAGAACTTGATCAACGCCACGACGCTAGCGCAGATGAAGAAGGGCGCGCGGCTGCTGAATGCGGCGCGGGGGGAATTGATCGATGAGGCGGCGCTGGCGGAGGCGCTGAAGAGTGGGCACCTGGCAGGCGCGGCGTTGGATGTGTTCGTCGAAGAGCCGACAAAGAATTCGTCGCTGGTGGGTTTGCCCAATGTGATTGCCACGCCACACGTGGCGGGGTCAACCGCGGAGGCGCAGGAGGAAGTCGGTACGCAAGTCGCGGTGCAGGTGCGGGACTACCTGGCCGAGGGCGTGATCCGCAATGCCGTGAACCTGCCGGCGCTGTCGGCGGACCAGTATCGGCGAGGACGGCCGTACCTGGCGCTGGCAGAGCGGCTGGGATCGCTGGTAGCTCAGGCAGCGGCCTCGCGGCCGGCCAGGATTCGGATTCGTTATGCGGGCGAGGTGGCGGAGGTCGGCACGCACCTGCTGCGCAGCGCGGTGTTGGCCGGGCTGCTGAACGCGGTGTTGGATGAAAAGGTAAATGTGGTAAATGCGCCACAGGTGGCCGCGGCTCGTGGGCTGACGGTTCAAGAGGAAACCCGGCGCCGGGAGCACGGGTTTCCCAACACGTTGGAAGTCGCGGCTCTTCCGGAGAAGTCAGGGTCGGGGGCAGTGGAATTCACAGCCGAGGGCACGGTGCTTCACGACGGCACACCGCGCGTGCTGCAGATCGGCGGCATACCTGTCGAAGCGCAACTCGAGGGCACCATCCTTTACCTGCGCAACCGGGACGAGCCCGGGGTGATCGGGCAAGTGGGCTCGACGCTGGGTAAGCTTGGAGTGAACATCGCGACGTTCGCGCTAGGCCGGCGAAATGCGTCTCAAGGGTCAGAAGCGCTGTCCCTGGTGCGGCTGGATGGGGAGGTTTCGGCTTCCATCCTCGAGCCCATTCGGAAGATACCGGCCATCACCGAGGCAAGGTTGTTACACCTCGGTTAAGATCCTCATTTTCCTACGACGTCCGTTTCCTCCAACGTCCGTAAGTACTTTTGTATCAATCGGACGTGAGAATTTATTTATAGTTGATGAATAAATAAGCAGAACTCCCCTTGACAGGACCAGCCGGTCTGCCCTAAAGCTTAGATCAACGAAAGCAAAGTGGGTGGTGGAAGGTTGCCCGGAGTCCAGATCGAGAACGTTGGTATTGCGGAGGTGTATTTCTCCGCGATCTGCAGGTGCCCCGCAGGCAGGCCCCCCCAGTATGTCAATATTCTGCAGCAATATGCGCGGCTGAGATGCGCGAAAGGAGCAGACCATGGACTGGTCCTCAAATTTTAGGTGGAACCTTCTCGTAGGTCTTCTGGTTTTGATGCTTGCGGTGACGGGGGCGTGGGCGCAGACCGGCACGACGGCGGTAAATGGCGACGTTACCGACCCTCAGGGTGCCGCAGTGGCTGGCGTCAAGGTGACGGCCACGTTGGTTGGCACACAATCAGGACGTACGGTTGAAACCGACGCTTCAGGACACTATCAATTTCAGGCTTTGCCTCCGGGAACGTACACCATTCGCGTGCAACTACAGGGCTTCCGGGCGATCACGCAACAAGTGGAGCTGCTGGTGGCCACAGAGCGCAAGCTGGATTTCAAACTGGAGCTAGGCGAAGTCAACCAGAGCATTCAGGTTACCGAAGCGGCGCCAGCCATCAACACGCAAGATGCGACAGTTGGGAATCCGTTCAATGAAAAAGAAGTGAAAGAGCTTCCATTTCTGGCACGTAACGTCGTGAACCTGCTGACGCTCCAGCCCGGTGTAGTATTCACGGGAAATTCGGACACGGACCGGTTGTCGCAGGGTGACACCGGCACACTCGATGGCCGGGAGGGAGCGGTAAACGGAGTGCGGGGCAATCAGACCAACGTTACGCTGGACGGCGTGGATGCTAACGACTGGCAGAATCAGGCGGCTTTTACCAGCGCACTGCCCGTTACGCTTGACTCCGTCCAGGAATTTCGCGTGACCACCACCAATGCGAATGCCACCGACGGCATTGTGGGTGGAGCACAGGTCGCCCTGGTCACAAAAAGCGGCACCAACGAATTTCATGGAAATCTGCGCTGGTACTATCGGACGTCGGGGCCGGCCGCCAACGATTACTTCAGCAATTTGAATGGCATCCCTCGCGGCAAGGATCAACGGAACATAGGCGGAGGGTCTCTAGGCGGCCCCATCAAGAAGAAACGAGCATTCTTCTTTGTGGACAACGAGGATCGCCGCGAAAGTGTGGCCACACTCGCTCCAACTCGGAATGTACCAACCAGCACTTTGGCCGATGGCGTGTTAGTTTATCAATGCGCTAGCCCGGGCTCTTGCCCAGCCACCACCGTTAAGGGTCTGGACGGAAAGCCATTCCAGATTGCCGCGGGAAATTTCGGGTTGCCGCCAACATCAGCAACGGGCGCTTCGGTCCAGTCCCTGGACCCTGCCGGATTGGGCGTCAACCCGGCGATGGTCGCTTACATGGCCCAACTGCCGGCGGGTAACAGCCCTCTTTCGGGGTTCGATGGCGGCTTAGCGTTTAACGGCCTCAATTTCGGCACCACGCTTCCTACCAGCGGCAATCTATACACCGCACGTTTCGACTACAACCTCACTCAGGACGGGCGCCAATCGATTTTTGTGCGCGGCTCGTTCGAAGGACTACGCGACGGGTTACTTCCTGGCGAGTTCCCAGGTGAGCCTTCGGCGCAGGAGCTGAGGAACAACAGCCGCGGTATCGCGGTCAATTACAATGCGCAGATCGGTTCGAACGTCGTAAATAGTTTGCGTTACGGTCTCACTCGAATTGGCGTAAATCTCTCCGGCGCCCCCGGGCCACTCTTTGATGTGCGCAATTTCAGCGACATCGTGGACTTCGTCCGCCCCAACATTCGCACCGTGCCCGTGAATCAAGTGAGCGATGATCTGACCTGGAGCAAGGGAAAACACACGTTGTCTTTCGGTGGGTCGCAATATTTTGTGCGTAACCACACCATTAACGGCATTAATTCGTTCCCGTCCTTCGTCATAAACAGCGGTTTTTGCGTCAGCCTTTGCGGAGATGCAATTCCCGATGGTACCAACGCCCCGGCGCCGAACAACCCGTTTGCGTTCACGTCGGCTTTCATGATGCTCACTGGTTCGATTA
>Ga0209526_10001331_pt1 | contig 16434 bp, 15 predicted proteins | sample JacPinW_OM2H0_M1_FD_188566 | JGI IMG/M metagenome (GOLD analysis project Ga0209526, IMG submission 188566) | Forest soil microbial communities from Algoma, Ontario, Canada - Jack Pine, Ontario site 1_JW_OM2H0_M1 (SPAdes) (version 2) | ecosystem: Environmental > Terrestrial > Soil > Boreal... | reverse complement strand
AATTCCGCGGTGTGGCTGGCGGGCAGCGAGGTGTCGGTGTTGCGGCGGAACGACATCGTCATCTTGAACTTGCGGTCCGGTATTTCGATGTCGGCGCGCACGGCGAGATCAGGCGGCTGGCCGGCGGCGGGCTTTACGGGTTCGGTGCGCCAGATCACCGAGCCGACATATTGCTTGCCCTTGGGATCGGAGGGATCCTCGTCATACAGCACGACCTTCTGCGCCACCGGCGCAACCTGTTCGGTCGGCGACGGCTGGCCGACCCGATCGGGAATCTTCGGTTTTGCGAGTGGCGAATTGTCCTTGGGCGCTTCCACGACCGGCGCCGGCTTGAGTAGCGAGCTGACGGTGGTCACCGCCGCTTTGCCCCACAGGATCCCGGCGCCAACCAATATCAGCACAATGCCGATCGCGATCGCGCTCTTGAACGGAAACACCGCGCCGCGCCGAGCCTGCTTTTTCGGCTCGCGATCGCCCGCAAGCCGCGGCCGCGGTGCGGACGGCGGCGCGGCGTAGCGCTCGGCCTCCTCGACCGACTCGTCATAGGAATAGGGCGCGTCGGGATCGGCGCCGCGGTTTTCCATGTTCGGCTCGAGCCGGTCGAATTCCGGTGAGGGCGACGGCACGTTGGCATAGGTTTTTCGCGCGGCGCGATTGGCCTGGGCGGCGGCGCGGCCGAGATCGTCGGCATCAGCTGCGATATCGCGAAAACCGCGCATGCCCGGCGCCTGCGGCGCGCTGTTGTCGGCGCCGCGGCGCGGCGCGCCCGCGCGTTCGCGGGTCGGCGGCAGCGGTGGGTCCTGGGTCGGTAGTTGCGGCGGCTGCGGCCGCGGCGGGACTGGCGCCTCAGTGCGCGGGCCGCGCTGCCTGTCGTCCTGACCGAGCGGCGGGCGCTCGTTGCGCGACGACGGCGGCGCAGGTGGCCGTGGCCGCGCGGGCGGCGGCGCCGGGTTTTGCGAGGTCGAAGGCGGCGGCGCCGGCTCGCCCGGCCGCGCCGGCGGCCGGGTGGTGGCGCGGAACGCGTCGCCGGCGCGGGGCCGCTCGCCGCCGGAGCGCGCAGCGTCAGCGGAGCGCGACGCGTCACGGGCGCGCTGGGCGGCCTCGGACTCGACCTTGCGCACGGCCTCTTCCAGCGACAGCCTTTCGCGGGTGATTTCTGATTCGCTCAAGGGCGGCTGCACGCTGCGCAGTTGCGCGATCAGCGCCGCGCGGGCCCGCTCGTAGAGCGCACGACGGCTCTCGCCGGGGGCACTGGGGTCCAGTCCGGCGATGGCGCGGGCAATCAGCGGGTAGTAATCAGCCATTTCTACTCAACAATGCGCACTTTCCGGTAACATCTCGTTAAGCCTCGAACGGGTTTTGCACCAGAATAGTATCCTCGCGTTCCGGGCTGGTGGAAAGCAGAGCGATTGGGCAGCCCACCAGTTCTTCGACCCGGCGGACATATTTGATGGCCTGCGCCGGCAAATCCGCCCAGGAGCGGGCGTTGGCGGTCGGCTCCTTCCAGCCCTCGATGGTCTCGTAGATCGGCACCACCCGGGCCTGCGCGCCCTCGCCCGCTGGCAGATGATCGATTTCCTTGCCGTCGAGCATATAGCCGGTGCAGACCTCGATGCTGTCGAACCCGTCCAAAATATCGAGTTTTGTCAGTGCCAGGCCGTTGATGCCGCAGGTCCGCACGGTCTGGCGCACCAGCACGGCGTCGAACCAGCCGCAGCGCCGCTTGCGCCCGGTGTTGACGCCGAATTCCTTGCCGCGGCGGCCGATCTCTTCGCCGATTTCGTCATGCAGTTCGGTCGGAAACGGCCCCTGCCCAACCCGGGTCGTATAGGCCTTGCAGATCCCCAGCACGTAGCCAACCGTACCCGGGCCCATGCCGGTACCGGTCGCCGCCTGCGCCGCCACGGTGTTGGAAGAGGTGACGTAAGGATAAGTGCCGTGGTCGACATCGAGCAGCGCGCCTTGGGCGCCCTCGAACAGGATGCGCTTGCCCTCGCGGCGTTTGAGATCGAGCAGCCGCCACACGGTCTCGGCATAGGGCAGAAGTTTTGGCGCCAGCGCCGTCAATTCGGCCAAAATTCCTTTGCCGTCGATCTCTGCCAGATTGAGCCCGCGGCGCAACGCGTTATGATGCGCCAACAGGCGGTCGATCTTGTGCGGCAGCGTGTCGAGATCGGCCAGATCCATCAGCCGGATGGCGCGACGGCCGACCTTGTCCTCGTAGGCCGGGCCGATGCCGCGCCGCGTGGTGCCGATCGCGGTGATGGCGTTGGAGGATTCCCGCAAGGCATCGAGTTCGCGATGTAATGGCAGGATCAGGGTGACGTTTTCGGCGACCCGCAGATTGTCCGGGCTGACGGCGACGCCCTGGGCTTTTAGTTTGGCCACCTCGTCGAGGAAGGCCTGCGGATCGACCACCACGCCGTTGCCGATCACGGCAAGTTTCGAGGGCCGCAGCACGCCGGAGGGCAACAGCGCGAGCTTGTAGGTCTCGCCATTGATGACGAGGGTGTGGCCGGCATTGTGGCCGCCCTGGAAGCGCACGACGATGTCGGCCTGCTCCGACAACCAATCGACGATCTTGCCCTTCCCTTCGTCGCCCCACTGGGCGCCGACGACGACGACATTGGCCATTTCGTAAGGTATCCCTTTGCAACTATCTCAGTTCGAGCATGATCTCGTCGGAAAACCGATGCCTACCCGCGGGATCCAGTCCGAGAGCCTGCTTTTGCGGATCATGCGCCCAGCCCAAATCGCGGCCGGAGCCGCTCGCATGCGAGGCGTATAATCGGATAAAGGATGCGGGCTAACGACGCAAGCAAGAACGGGGGTTTGACCGGGCTCGGGGCCAGCTTCAACCCATTGATATCCCCTAAAAATTCGTGTCCGTCCGATGGCAGGGGCTAGCGCGAAGGTCGAATGCCGCCGCGAGCGGTTTCGATGCCGCCCGGGAGCTGCGCCGGGCCTTCGAACCCCTTTGGGCGAGGCGTTCGCGGTTCGACAAGGCCATGCATACAAACGACAAGGGCACGATCGCGGCGAGCAATGCGGCGCGCCTGCGATCAGCGCAGCCGAACAGCGATCCCAAGGCATCCCGCAGGTGGAAGCGCGGTGAAAGACCTTGCCGCCATCGGTCGTCTCTTGATTATGCGGGGCACGGGTTTCTGCCATCAATAGAATGGTGAGACGGGGGACTATTGTATGCACTCAGCTGAGCGCAGGGGTGCGCACGGCGACACGCACGGTGATGCCTCTCCCCAATCGTGAAAGCGGGAGCAATCGTTGATGGGTGGCGAGACCGACGGGCCTGTCGAACGGCTTGTGAAAGCAAGATGGCTGGCGATCGGGCTTTCGCCAACCGATCTCGCCGAAGTGCTCGATGCTGCGTTCAGTCAAACGCCGAAAGACGGCAACGGGCCGAACGAAACCGACGCCGGCCGCCTGATTCAAGTCGCCGAAGCACTCGCCATCCCCTTGGAATTCTTGCGCAGCGAGTCCTCCAGAACCAGGCCGGAGGAAGAGGATCTCGCATCCGCCGAAAAACTTTGCTCGCTGCAATCGCTGCTCGAACTGCGTCTGCTGCGGGCGTTCCACGAATTGAGGGATCAGCGGACCAAGCGCCTGCTGGTTCATCTCGCCGAGCAGATCGTCAAGCGTCAGGCGGACCGTCGCGGCGATGCCGGTTAGCCAGCGAACGCGATTGCAGGTGCGCGACAGGCGGAAGTAACGAACTTCGCTCCTTCGAGCCGAGCTTGCTTTTCTCGACTACCTTCCTCTGCTATAATGTCATCATGACGGAATTAATGGAAAAGGCGCTGGCTGCGGTCGGCAATTGGCCGACTGCACGCCAGAATGAGGCGGCCGAGATGCTGCTCGCGCTGGATCGCCTGGGCGAAACTTATCACGCCAGTGACGAGGAACTCGCGGCGATCGACGAGGCGCTGGCACAGGCCGCGCGCGGTGAATTTGCGACCGAAGCAGAGGTCGAGGCGGCCTTCGCGCGCTTTCGTAGATGAAGCTGCGCTATTCGCCACGCGCGCTTGGCGATCTCGCTGCCATCTCCGATATTTGATCGAGCGAAGTCCGGCCGGCGCACGCGCTGTCGAGGAAACCATTCGCACGACCGTGAGGATGCTCGAACAGTTCCCCTCGGGCGGCCGAGCACTACAACAACGTCCCGACGTGCGAGTCGTGCCGACGCCGCGTTTTCCATTCCTCATCTTCTATACGACGGGGGCGGATGAGCTAGTAATCCTGCACATCCGCCATGCCGCCCGCGCGCCGCTCACAACCGATGACCTCTAGCGCGCCCCGTTCAATCGTCATTGCCCTGGACGGCTACGACCGACACCTGCGCGGCGGTTCCGTGTCGTTGCAGCGCAGCGAGATCGACCACCCCGGCGCATGGTCGCGATGCATCTTGCGCCATTGAAGTGCGGTGAAAATCCGTGTCTGTGAGCGGGCCGGGCATGACCGGCCCGGCGATGACGCCGGGCGGGGCCGCGGCGCTATGAACCCGGGCCAAAACGACCGCCGCATGTCCGCCTCCGATCAAACCTCAGATGCCGTCTCCCCCGGCGGCTGGCTCGCCAACCAGCCTTATCTGCTGCTCTCCTTCACCGCACTGTGCTGGGCCGGCAATGCCATCGTCGGCCGCCTCGCCGCCGGACATATACCGCCGGTGACGCTGTCGTTCCTGCGCTGGTCGATCGCGTTTTTCATCATCCTCCCGTTCGCCTGGAAACATCTTGCGCGAGACTGGAGTGCGATCCGCGGCCACCTCACGACCATGATCGTGCTTTCGGTGACTGGCATCGCCGCCTTCAACACCCTGCAATATTGGGCGCTCGAACATACCCAGGCGCTGAACACGCTGTTGCTGCAGTCGGCCGGGCCGCTGTTCGTCGCGGTGTGGTCGCTGATGCTGCTCGGCGTCCGGCTGACGCTGGCACAGGCCGGCGGCATCGTGCTGTCGCTGGTCGGTGTACTGGTGATCCTGCTGCACGGCGACTTGACCGCGCTCACCAGCATCCAGTTCAACAAGGGCGACCTCATCTTCACCGTGGCGCTGGCGATCTTCGGATTCTATTCGGTGCTGTCGCTGAAGCGCCCCAAGATTCACGGCCTGTCGTTCGGCGCCTTCACCTTCGGCTGCGGCTCGGCGTGCCTGGTTCCGATTTGGATCTGGGAACTGTTGACGCGCCCGGTGATGCAACTGGATACGGCGAACCTCTTGAGCCTGTTTTATGTCGCGGTATTTCCGTCAACGCTGGCCTATCTGTGCTTCAATCGCAGCGTGCAGCTGATCGGTGCCAACCGCGCCGCACCGATATTTCATGTGGTCCCGGTATTCGGATCGGCGATGGCAATCATTTTTCTCGGCGAGCGGCCGCAGTTGTTCCATATTATCGGCTTTGCGCTGGTGCTGACCGGTGTCTTCATCGCGTCGCGAAAACCCGCGACTGCGCGCTAGCAGTATTAGAGACAGATCGCTCGCCGACATGCACGACAAGACTGCAAATATCGCGCTCCCGCCGACCGTCGTAAAACGCGCCACCAGCGCCGTTCCGCGCGAGCTGCGACGCTACCTTTCGCTGAATGATTTTGAAGCGACCGCGCGGCGCCGACTACCAAAATTTCTCTACGGCTATATCGCAGGCGGCGCCGAGAGCGATGCTGCGGTCCGCGACAACCGGCAGGCATTTGAGGAATACGGCTTTGTTCCGCGGGTGCTGAACGACGTCTCGGGCCGCGAGCAAACCACAAAATTGTTCGGCAAGACGTACGCGGCGCCGTTCGGGATTCCGCCGATGGGGTCAGCTGCGCTCTGCGCCTACCGTGGCGATGTGGTGCTGACGCGCGCGGCGGCCGCGATGAACGTGCCGATGATTCTCAGCGCGTCATCGCTGATCACGCTGGAAGATGTCCGGCGCGAAAATCCTTCCGCCTGGTATCAGGCCTATCTGGCCGGCGATCCTTCCCGGATCGAGCCGTTGGTCGACCGCGTCGCCGCCGCCGGCTACGACACGTTTGTCGTCACCGCCGACGTGCCGGTGCCGCCCAACCGCGAGAACAACATCCGCAACGGTTTTCGGGTGCCGCTCGCCATCACCCCGCGCGTCGCCTTTGATGTCATGACCCACCCGCATTGGCTGTTCGGCATCTGGATGCGCACGGTGATCAACCACGGCATGCCGCATTTCGAGAACATGGACGCCAATCGCGGACCGCCGGTGCTTTCCAAAAACCTGATGCGCAACATCGGCAAGCGCGACCAGCTCGCCTGGAAGCATGTCGAACTGATCCGCCGTCGCTGGAAGGGCAATCTCGTGGTCAAGGGCCTGATCGCGCCTTCGGATGCGCGCATGGCGCGCGAATGCGGCGCCGATGGCGTGATCGTCTCCAATCACGGCGGCCGCCAGCTCGACTACAGCGTTTCCGCTCTGCGCACCCTACCGGAGATTGCCGCTCAGGCTAATGGCATGACGGTGATGCTGGATGGCGGCATCCGGCGCGGCACCGACGTGCTCAAGGCGCTCGCGCTCGGCGCCCAATTTGTCTTTGTCGGCCGGCCGTTCTTGTTTGCGGCCGTCGCCGGCGGCGAAGCCTGTGTGCAGCGCGCGCTGACTCTTCTCAAGGACGAGATCGATCGCGACATGGCGCTGCTCGGCATCCGAAGCATCGGCGAGATTTCCTCCGACCTGGTTCGCCGGTATCAGGCGGAAACACCTCACACATAGCGCGCCGCTCCCATGCACACCGCTGTCACCGCGAGCAGCGCGGCGGCCACACGCTGGGCCGTCGCGATGCGCGACCGCGCGCCGGCCTCGTCGGCTTTTCCGTTGCGAAGGCTTCTGATCGCGCGGCCGCCGATCGCCCCCTGAACGCCTGCCGCGACCAGCGCGGCAAGCGCGCCCGCCGCCAGCACCTGTTCAGCCGGGCCGAATGCGCCGCCATGAGCGAGATGCCCGAGATAGAGGCCAGTCAGGACGGCTATTACCGCCGCGCCCATCTGCGGGCGAAACAGCAGTTCGCCCCCGGCGCCGCCGGTTCGGGCCAGTGTAAAACTCGTTCCCGCCCAGAACACGGCGGAGAGGATATGAAGTGACAAGGCTATGATGAGTGCGATCTGCATGGCATCGCTCCAGGATGGCGGTGCAAATTGACTATACATTATGTATACACAATTCGTCAAAACCGTGGCGCGAGGCCGATATGTCAACCCGCTCCTATGTGAGTTCCGTGCGGACCGCCGCGGCCGCAGCCAAGCGGGATCGCGTCATCGAGGCCGCGGCGCGATCGCTGCGCGAGGATGCAAGCATCGCCGGCTTCTCGCTGGATGCGGTGGCGAAGGCGGCGGGCGTGACGCGGCTGACCGTTTATCATCAGTTCGGGTCGCGGCGCGGATTGCTCGAAGCCGTGTTCGACGACATCGCGCGACGGGGCGGCCTTAACGAGATCGCCGGCGCGATGGCGATGGCTGATCCGCGCGCGGCGCTCGACCGGCTGGTCGAGATTTTTTGCGCCTTCTGGAACCGCGACCCGGCGGTGGGCCGGCTGCATGAAGCGATGGCGACCGATCCCGAATTCGCGCAAGCCTTGGGCGAGCGCAACGAGCGTCGGCGCAAGGCCTTCAAGGTCCTGGTCGAACGGATCGCCGCGAAGTCAGTCTCGCCTCGCGCGCGGCGGGACGCCGTTGACCTGATCTTCGCCCTCACCAGTTTTGCTATGTTCGCCATGCTCAGCCGGAATCGTTCAAGCGAAGAGGTTTGCACGCTCATAAAATCCGCCTGCCGTAGCGCGCTTGATCCGCTACTGTCAGGCACGCGTTCAAGGAGAGCATCATGAATATGCCGACGCATTTGTTGCCGACGACGGTGGTCGGAAGTTATCCGCAGCCGGAATGGCTGGTGGACCGGGCGATGCTTTCGAAATCCGTCCCGCGCACCCGCATGCACGAGATGTGGCGGCTGCCGCCGGAGCATCTCGAGGAAGCGCAGGATGACGCGACCATCGTCGCAATCCGAGACATGGAGCGCGCCGGCATCGATATTGTCACCGATGGCGAGATCCGCCGGGAAAGCTATTCGAACCGGTTTGCCACTGCGCTCGAAGGCATCGATATCGACAGTCCCGCTATTATCACCTCGCAGTCGGGACACAAGACTCCGGTGCCGCGCGTCGTCGGAGCCGTCCGCCGCGCGCATCCCGTCGAATTGCGCGACATGGAATTCCTTCGCCGCAACACCGACCGCGTGGCGAAAATCACCCTGCCCGGCCCGTTCACCATGAGCCAGCAGGCCAAGAACGAATTTTATAAGGACGACGAAGAGCTGGCGATGGCGTTTGCGGACGCCGTCAACGCCGAAGCACTCGACCTGCAAAAGGCCGGCGCCGACGTTATCCAGCTCGACGAGCCCTGGGTGCGCAACAATCCGGAGCTTGCAAAACGCTATGCGGTGAAGGCGATCAACCGGGCGCTGGCGGGCATCACGGTGCCGACGGTCGTTCATTTATGCTTCGGCTACGCCGCCGTCGTGCCGGGCTCAACAAAGCCTTCCGGCTATTCGTTTCTGGCGGAACTTGCCGACACCAGCGCCGAGCAGATTTCGATCGAGGCGGCGCAGCCGAAACTCGATCTCGGGGTGCTCAAGGATTTGTCGTCGAAGAAGATCATGCTGGGTGTGCTCGACCTCGGTAACCCGGAGATCGAGACCGTCGACGTCGTTGCCGGCCGTATCCGGCACGGCCTGAAATACGTCGCGGCGGAAAGGCTCATTCCGGCCCCCGACTGCGGCATGAAATACATGCCGCGCCACATCGCCTTCGGAAAACTCAAGGCGATGTGCGAGGCTGCGACGATGGTGCGGAAGGAATTGAGCTAGGATCAACCGCTCTTACCTCTCCCCGCTTGCGGGGAGAGGTCGGATCGCATCGCAGATGCGATCCGGGTGAGGGGGAGTCACCGCGCGCGTCTGTCTTCGGAATTTGCGGAGACAGCCCCTCACCCCAACCCTCTCCCCGCGAAGAGCGGGGCGAGGGAGCGCTACCCGATCTTGAACTTGCTATACGCCTCTGTTGTCGCGATGATGACATGCTCCGCGCAGCCGTTGCGTCGATGCGGATCGCACAGATTCTCGTAATCCGCCGATGTCATCATGTCGATGAACGCCGCGACCGACGGATAATACACCAGCGCCAGGTAGTCCCATTGCTGGCCGTCCTGCGGGCCGAGCGCGACCGTCTTGGCGTCGCCGGTCCACAGCAGCGTTCCGCCGCGCGCCTTGATCATCGGCACGGTCAGGGCGCTGTAGCGCAAATAGGCGTCCCAGCCGCTGCCGTCGCCATCGAGCGAGTGATCGCGGAAGCGCATCAGGTTCACCATCACGACCGGCGCTTGGTGCTCCAGCCCCTTCAGCCCTTCGATATTCAGCAAATCTACACCCATGGCCGCTCCTGGTTGGTACTGACGGTACCTCTTTGCGCGTGATGACCGCAACGCTGGTGTCATAAGTCCGCGCTATCGTGAAAAGGATGTGCGGCCCGGCCGACCTCGCAGGTGCGCACACGACGTTCGGGGGTGGCAATGATTACCGTTCCGGAGCTTGCGGCCGACGCGCTTGGCGAATTCCTCGCCAATTACATGCGCCGCCGGTTCGGGTCGTCGCAGGCGCCTCTCGTCGAAATGGTGCCTTCGATCGCGCGGATCGCGATCGAATGCATCGGCAACAGCGACGCGCTCTATCACAATGTCGAACATACCATGCTGGTGACCCTTGCGGGGCACGACATCCTGCGCGGCCGCGCGCTGCACACTCATATGCCTGCCGAAGACTATGCCCATGTGATCATCGCCTGCCTGACCCACGACATCGGTTATGTCCGCGGCGTGTTTCGGGAAGACGATCAAGACGGCTATCTGGTCGACACCGGCGGCCGCAAGGTGACGCTGCCGCGCGGATCCTCGGACGCGGCGCTGTTGCCCTACCATGTCGACCGCTCCAAGATGTTCGTCATGGAGCGCCTCGAGGGCGTCACATTGTTGGACAAAGGGCGGATCGCGCTCGCCGTCGAGGGCACGCGATTCCCGTCGAGCTTTCCGAGCGAAGGCGAGGAATGCGACGAGGAAGCGGCGCTGTTGCGGGCGGCCGATCTGATCGGCCAGCTCGGCGACCCCCATTATATCCGCAAGGCCAATGCGCTTTATCACGAGTTCGAGGAGGCCGGGCTGAACCGGCAGCTCGGCTACTCATCGCCCGCGGACCTCGTCAATCTCTACCCGCAATTCTATTGGAACAGCGTGGCGCCGCACGTGCAGACCGCGATCCGCTATCTCAATGTCACCTCGAGCGGGCGGCAGTGGATCGCCAACCTCTACAGCAATGTGTTCCGCGCCGAGCGCGACATTTCGCTGTCGGGACCGCAGAAGTAGCGCGCAAACGTCGCGCATGGCTGCAATCCTCCGGCACGTCTTGTCGCAGCGCATTTTCTGGGCACATCGTGCGGCAGCCTTCAAAGACCCGATTGTCGCGCATTGCTTTACAAACCTCGGCACCATTCCCCGCTTCACTGGCTCAACGACCAGCCCTATCTGCTGCTGAGCCTGACCTCCCTGTTCTGGGCCGCCAATATCGTGCTCGCGCGCTATGTCGCAGGTCACGTGCCGCCGATGGCGCTGTCCTGCATCCGGTGGGTCGGCGCGTTTTTCATGCTGCTGCCGTTCGCGTGGCCGCATCTCAAACGCGACTGGCCGGCGTTGCGTGCACAACTTCCGCTGATGATTGGGCTGTCGGCGACGGGCTTTGCCATCAACAACGCGCTGTCTTATTGGGCGCTGCAATATACCCAGGCGCTGAACGCGCTTCTGATCCAGTCCTCCGGCCCGCTGTTCGTGGCGCTGTGGTCGCTGGCGCTATTCGGCGTGCGCCTGACCTTCGCGCAACTCGCCGGCATCACGATCTCGCTTCTGGGCGTGCTCACCATCATCCTGCGCGGCGATCTCTCGACGCTCGCCAGCATCCAGTTCAACAAGGGCGACGTGATGTTCGCAGGCGCCTTAGTGGCGTTCGGGCTGTATGCGGCGCTCATGACGCGACGGCCGAAGACGCATCAGCTTTCGCTGATCTCGTTTACCACCGGCTGCGGAGCGCTGTTATTGGTGCCGCTATCGATCTGGGAGTATTCGACCGGCTATACGCTGCAGCCCGATCTCTTGACGATCGCAACCCTGGTCTATGTCGTGATCTTTCCCTCGACGCTGGCCTATCTGTTCTTCAACCGCGGCATCGCGCTGATCGGGCCGAACCGCGCCGCACCGTTCTTTCATCTGGTGCCGGTGTTCGGCTCGGCGATGGCGATCTTGCTGCTCGGCGAGCAGCCACGGCTGTTTCACCTGGTCGGCTATTTGCTGGTGCTCGCCGGCGTGGTGATCGCCTCGCGGCAGGGCTCCGCCGCGGCTTAGCTTGAGGCGTCCGTACTTACGCGGCGCGGACTTTTGCCAAAAATCCGTCGACGGCGCTGCGCAGCATGCCCGACTGGTTGTCGAGCTCACGGGCGTTGGTAAGCACGTCGGTCGCCGCCGTACCGGTCGCTGCGGCTGCCGTGGTGACACCGCCGATATGGGCGCTGATCTCGCTTGATCCCGCCGCCACCTGCTGGATGTTGCGCGCGATTTCCCGCGTCGCATCGCCCTGCTGCTCGATCGACGTCGAAATGCTGACCGTGATCTCGCTCATCTGCGCAATGGTCTCGGTGATCCCGCTGATGGCCTTCACCGCATCGCTGGTCGAGGTCTGCATCGCGGCCACCTGGGCGGAAATTTCCTCGGTCGCTTTCGCAGTCTGGTTGGCCAGCGCCTTGACTTCGGAGGCAACCACGGCAAAGCCGCGTCCGGATTCGCCGGCACGCGCCGCTTCGATGGTTGCGTTCAGCGCGAGCAGATTGGTTTGGGCGGCGATCGAGTGGATCAATTTTACCACCTCGCCGATCTTCTCGGCGCCGGTCGACAGCACCTGGACTGTGGCGTTGGTGCGTTCGGCATCGCCGACCGCCTTGCTGGCGATCTCGCTCGAGCGCGTCACCTGACGGGAAATCTCGGCAACCGAGCTCGACAGTTCTTCGGCCGCGGCCGCGACGGTTCCGACGTTGTTAGAAGCGCTCTCTGACGCCGATCCGACGGTCGCAGCGCGCGCACTGGCGTCGCTCGCGGTCGCGGTCATGGATTGCGCCGTGGTCTGCATGCCTGCCGCCGCCGTCGACACCGAACGCACGATGCCGTTGACGCTGCGCTCGAAATCGTTGGCGAGGCTTTCCATCGCCACGCGGCGCTCGGCCGCGGCGCGCTCCTTCGTCTCGGCTTCGGCCTTTTCCAATCCCTTGATGCGCACCGCGTTATCCTTGAAGATCTGGACGGTTGCGGCCATCGCGCCGACCTCGTCGCCACGCCCGACGCCGGGAATGTCGCCTTCCAATTCGCCGTCGGCCAATGCCCGCATCCGGTTGCCGAGTTGGCCGAGCGGACCGCTGATGCTGCGGCCGATCAGCCAGGCGATACCGCTCGAGATCACGCCGATGACAAGGGTCGCAATCCCAAGGGTCCAGATGATCGGCATCAGCTTGGCGTCGAGATCGTCGAGATAGGCCCCGGTCCCCAGATACATGTCAAAGCCGGGGACCGCGACGGCATAGCCGATCTTGCGGACCGGCTTCTCCTGGTTCGGCTTCATATATTCATAGGGCAGCAGGATTTCGCCCTTGGCCCTGACGCCATCCATGATTTCGCGGGAGAGCATTCTGCCGTTGGTCACCACGTCCATGCGATTGGTCCCGACCTGCTTGGGATCGGGTGCCATCCGCGTGATGCCGTCGTAAGTCGTGCCGAACAGATAGCCACTGCCGTTGTCGTAGGTCATGGAATTGGCCAAGCGGCCGAATTCAGCCAGCGCGGCCTCCTTGGTGAGCTTGCCGGCCTCGACCTGCTTCTGCAGCCCGGCGGCCATATTGCGCGCCATGTCGACAATGGCTTTGGTCTGATCAATTCGGGCGTTCAGCATCTCGCGCTGCATCAGATAGCCGGCGAGAACGCCGGCGATGCAGAGGCCGACCAATGTTGCACCCACCAAAATGCCGAGTTTTGGAGCAATCGTCAGATTGTTCAGCTTCACGGTGGCATCTCCGGGGGTGTGCGCCGAAGCGCGATTGGCGGAATGAATTGCGACACGGTATAGTTAACCCCTTAGCTTTTTGTTACGAAGCCAGGCAGCCGCTCCGTATAATTACTAGACAAGGAGCCGCCGTCGTTTTGGGCAGCACGGATCGCGCGGGGAGTTGGTCAAGAAGCTGAAATCGGGCGGCGGCGACAAGCCGTGTCGCGGCCGCAACCAACACCGAAGCGTCAAATCGGGAGAAAAAGGGAAATGCCGAAATTCAGGGTTGTAACGCCGAAAGGCGCGAGTTTTACGGTCGCCGGCGGCGGTTATGCGTATGAAAAGGAGGCGCTCGATCCGATCGGCGCGGAGATTATCGAGGCCCCGGCCAATGAGGCGGAGTTCATTGCCGCCGCCCGCACCGCGGACGCGATCTATGCCAAGGGCATGCCGATTACGAAAACCGTCATCGATGCCCTGGAAAACTGCAAGGTCATCACGCTCGGCAGCGTCGGCGTCGACAGCGTCGACGTCAAGGCCGCCACCGCGCGCGGCATTCCCGTCACCAACATCCCCGACACTTTTATTGAGGAAGTGGCCGACCACGCCATGATGCTGTTGCTGGCGGGATTCCGCCGTCTCGTCGAGCAGGACAAGATGGTGCGCCAGGGCCGCTGGACGGAGGGGCGCCCGGCGCTCCTGAAGATTCCGCGGCTGATGGGGCAGACGCTCGGCTTCATCTCGTTCGGACGGGTCGCACGCGCCGTGGCAAAACGCGCAGGCCCCTTCGGCTTGCGGATGATGGCCTATGACCCCTTCATTGCCGAGACGCTGATTTCCGACCACGGCGTGCTGCCGGCGACCCTATCGGAGGTGCTGTCGCAGTCCGATTTCGTGTCGATGCACGCGCCGGCGCGTCCTGAAGTTCACCACATGCTCGGCGAAACCCATTTCAAGCAGATGAAACCGAGCGCGATCTTCATCAATACCGGCCGCGGCGCGACCGTGAACGAAGAGGCGCTGATCAAGGCCCTGCAGGAAGGCTGGATCGCGCATGCCGCGCTCGACGTGTTGGAGAAGGAGCCGCCTTCGCACAACAACCCGATGCTGGGTATGGAGAATGTCACGCTCACCGCCCATGTCGCCTCGGCCTCGGCCCGCTTCGACGAGGCGCGCAAGCGCCGCGTCGGCTACGAATTGTCGTTGGTGCTGCAGGGCATGTGGCCGGTGAGCTGCGTCAACCCGTCGGTATTACAAAATACCGCGCTGCGCCGCTGGCAGCCCGTCAGCATGGAGCGCGGGCCCAACAGCTAGGCACCGTCCGTTGCAGCGGCGAATCTGAAACGACGGACTGCCGGTCATCCAAAACTGCTGAACCGGCCAAGGAAAGGGCTGCCATCCGCTTGGCTGCCATGGAAAGGGAGGACGTCGTGGGATCTTCAAAGCAAGCTTTGCCGTCGCGCCGACATTTTTGCCTGTGCTGCCTGGGTGGCGCCGCTTTCGCCGCGACCGGCGGACGGCTTACGCCGCGCGAGGCCTTCGCCGAGGCGCGCGGCCTTGTCAGCCTGATCAAGGACAGTGCCGCGACATCGCCCATCGTCACCCACAAGCTACGAAACGATATCAGCGTCCTCGAAGGCTCCGGCGGCAATATTGCCGTGCTCACAGGGTCCGACGGCAAGGTCTTGATCGATGCCGGCATCCCTGCGTCGCGTCCGCAGATCACCAAAGCCCTCGCCGATCTCGGCGCCGATCCCGTCACCCATCTCGTCAATACGCACTGGCACTTCGATCACGCCAGCGGCAACGAATGGCTGCATTCGGTGGGCGCCAAGATCATCGCGCAAACGAACACGCGCAGGCATCTCGCCGAGGCTCAACGCGTCGAAGACTGGGATTACAATTTCCTTCCGCTCTCTGCCGGCGGAATCCCCGGCGAAGTCTTCGCAAGCGAGCACAAGCTGAAACTCAACGGCGCGTCGATCGATATGAAATATTACGGCCCGGCCCATACCGATAGCGACATCTCCGTCACCTTCGCGGAAGCCAACGTCGTCCATGTCGGCGATACCTTCTGGAACGGCATCTATCCGTTCATCGATTATTCGACCGGCGGCAGCATCGACGGCATGATCGCGGCGTCCGACGCCAATCTCGCGGCGACGAACAACGACACCGTCATCATTCCCGGACACGGCAAGCCGGTCAGCAACAAGGCCGAACTCAAGGAGTTCCGCGACATGCTGGTCGCCATCCGCGACAACGTCGCAGCGCTAAAAAAGCAGGGAAGGTCGCGCGACGAGACCGTCGCGGCCAAGCCGACCGCGGCTTTCGATGCGAAATGGGGCCAGTTCGTCATCGATCCCGGCTTCTTCACCAGGCTGGTTTACGAAGGCGTCTGATCGCGGCTGGAACCGCTTCACGGCTTCTTCGTGCGATAATCGCCAAATGTCTGGTCGCGCTGGTCGAGTTGCGCCTTGACGCTGCCGCCGTCGCGGCGGAACGTCGACATGTAGGCGCGGCTTGCTTCGGTGGTGAACGCCAGCGCCTGGATTTCGGTGCCGGCGCGCATCGCGGCGCGCGCGCCCATGATCTCCATCGCCCGATGCACCGAACGCTTGTTGAGCTGCTGCAATTCGACCGGCACTTTTGCCGCGCGATCGGCGAAGTCGAGCGTGCGCTGCTCGAGCTGGTCAAGCGGAAACGAGCGCGTCGCAAATCCCCATTCGGCGGCCTCGCGCCCGGACATCGCATCGCCGGTCAGCATCAGCTCCATGGCGCGGCGCATGCCGACAAGCCAGGGATGATATTGCATGTCCGGCGGGCTCATCAGCCGCACCGGCGGATAACCGATCTGCGCGTCGTCGGCGACGTAGACGATATCGCAGGCGGTTGCGAGCTCGGTGCCGCCGGCCAGGCAATAGCCGTGCACCTGTGCGATCACAGGCTTTGCCAGATCCCAGATCGAGAACCAGCCTTCGACGACATGCCGCGACCATTGGCCCGGCCCCGCCGCCGAGTGATAGGGCTGATCGACCGAATTGTCCGACGACAGATCATACCCTGCGGAAAAGCACGGACCGGCGCCCCGCAGGATCGAGATCGAGATATCGCCATCGCGGTCGGCCGCTTCCAGCACCTCGAAAATCTCGCCGCGCAGCCGGTTATTCAGCGCATTGCGCTTTTCCGGACGGTTTAGGGTAATGCGGCGGACCCGCGGCCGCGGCTCGTCGACGAGAATATGCTGATACGGCATCGGCTGGTTCCTCCCGATCTCGGCGGCCTGTTG
>Ga0209526_10001330_pt1 | contig 16454 bp, 14 predicted proteins | sample JacPinW_OM2H0_M1_FD_188566 | JGI IMG/M metagenome (GOLD analysis project Ga0209526, IMG submission 188566) | Forest soil microbial communities from Algoma, Ontario, Canada - Jack Pine, Ontario site 1_JW_OM2H0_M1 (SPAdes) (version 2) | ecosystem: Environmental > Terrestrial > Soil > Boreal... | reverse complement strand
CCCCGCCTGACGGGTGGCGGAACTTCGGCGCCTGCAACCTCCGCCGCAACAGCCGCCCTTGATGCTGCGTCTAATCGAGCGCTAAAGCGTCTATGAGGGAATTGTTGGGCCGTCCCTCCGCGACTCGTGCGTTTCCCACACTACCACCCAGGCTTACGCCCTGGGCTAAATGATGACGCTGCTTCGGAGCTGCTTTGCAAGCTAGTCCGGCTTCATGTGCTTACCCTCGTAACGAGCGCTCGAGCGCCCTCCACCCAAAATCAGAATCTTTCCGGCAAGCGACTCACGATTGATCATAGAAGAGGGTGGTGCGGTGGGCAAGGCGCCGATAGGTACCAGGACTGAGTTACCCCGGGGCTGAGCTATGGCCCTACTACGGGAGGGGAGGGTGGCCCCTCGTCGCTCTCGTCAGCGGTGAGGTCTGGGTCAGGAGGAGGGGCTGGGGTTTGGGACTTGGGCCTTTCGCCGTCGTCGCCGAGGGCTCGAGTGGTTACGGTCACCCCGGAGGATTTTCGTAACTCGCGGAGAATATCCTGCCGGTCGTGGCCCGCGTACTCTCGGGCAAAGCGGGTGAGCGCTTCAGTCAAGATCTCGTGGTGATGCAGCTTCTCGAGACCCGGCTCGCGTGTGATGTTCAGCCAGAGCCGGTGGACCAGATGGACGTCTTCGGTTTTCAGCGAAGGCGTGTGCGGCCCGATGTGGAACGTGTCCACTTTGCGGTCCGGGTGCACGACCTGGAAAATGAATTGCCGCTTGGGCTCGGGCATCGCCTCCCAGGCAAGTCCCAGGTAGAAGGCCTGTTCCTGGGCGGTCATCTTGCTGGATAGTCCCGAGACCACGGCAGAGGCTTCCAGATTGTTCGCCGTCTGCACGATGGCTGACCAGGGGTCTCGAGCAGGCACAACCAGCAGCGAAACGTGTTTGCCGAAGCTTTCAGCGACCGACACCGCGCGCGTAAACAGCTGCTGCTCGTAGTCGCTGAAGATCTGCTCGGTCGAGAGATCGTAGGCGGCCGTGCCGAACTGGCTCACGCGGGCCGACATCACTACAATGTCCTGCTCCTTGGTGTCGATGCGCTCCAGCGCCCACTTCAGGTGGCTCAATGTGTTGTAATCACGGACCGTCACCATTACGTTCCCGGACCGAATCCCCAGTTGCCTGCGCTCCACGGTGTCACTTTGCAGCAACTGGAAGTGTTCCTTCATGTGCTGCTCGGCGAGCGCATGTTTGCCTCGATTCACCCGCTCGGAAACCGAGAAGATCAGGAAGAACCCAGCGGCAAAGGAGACCCCTGCAACCGTGGCGATTGACTTGGTGAAAAGATTCACGACCGCGATCGAGAGCAGTACCAGGAACACCGAAGCCAATCCCAGAGGCACCTCGCGGCCCGCAACGGTCATGTTTGGCGGCACTTTCCAGCCGCGTTCGCCTTTGTACTTGAAGCGCAGCACTAGCATGGCCAGACTGTTGAAGGTGAAGCTCCAGATCACGCCAAACGCATAAGCTTCGCCCAGCAGATACACGTTCCCATGACTCACCAAAATGGTGAAAAGCTGCAGGAACACAACCAGATTGACAATCCGGTAAGTGGTGCCAAATCGCGGATGCGGTTGCCGAAACCAATCGGTGAGAACGCCATCTTCAGAAATGCGGTTGAGGACTCCATTGGAACCGATGATCGCAGTATTGACCGCGCCGGACAGGATCAGGAAGCCGACGACAACGACAAATGCCCTGAAAAACAGTCGCAGCAGCAGCGGCCCCCACAGATTCATGGCGAGTCCGGCGATGAGGTTATCCTTGTAGACTGGCACCCGCACCGCGTCCGGAATAATCATCACGAACAGCAGCGCTGTCATCCCCGTAAAAATGAAGCTGTAAATAGCAATGATGATGGCGGCCCGCTTCAGGTTCTTCAGCTTAGGATGGGCAAGCTCGCGGTTGACCTGGGCCAGCGATTCCTCGCCGCTCATGGCCAGCACGGAATGGCCGAGGGCAATGAGGATGCCGAGGAGACCGAACTTCGTGGCGAGATCATGGGCAAGGTTCGTGTGCTTCAGGAAGCCTAGCGCTTCCGGACTAAATTTCAGGTTGCCCGGGGTGGGCAGAGGCACCGGCTGGTAACCATTCTTCAGAAGGGTGAGCACCGACCAGGCGAGGAGTACTACCACCATCACGGTCGTGATCTGCATCACGCGTAAGGCTTTCTCGCTAGATTCCTGAATCCCCTTGGTGTTCTGCCACCAGAAGTACATGGTTACTGCCACCGCGAATACGACTGCAGTCCAATTGACGTCCACGTGGGGCGTCCCGTGAAACATGGTGTGCATGGCTCGCGGGATCCAGCCGTGGGAATCAGCTGTGATGAACGTGTCATTGATGAGTCCCGCGATGTATTGACCCGCCGAAACGCCAGAAATCGGGCCGGTCAGGATGTAATCGAACATCAGAGCCGAAACGCTGATTTTGGCAAGCGTCCCGCCCAGGGCCTCCTTTACCACGCGGTACACGCCTCCGCGCACAAACATGGAGCAGCTCTCCACGTAAACTGCGCGCACGGTGAAGGAGAACAGCATCACCGCCACGATGAACCAGGGGGCCGATTTCCCGACAGCCTGCTCGGCGATGCCGGCGGCATAGAACGCGGATGATCCAAGGTCGTTCAGCACGATGGCAGCCGCCCGCCAGTACGAAATGAAGGTCAGCATGACCGACGTTGCGACGACGATGCGAACGCGGTTTGCGGTTAAGCCAGCGGGTTGGGAAAAAGATGCCATCAAGAGGCGGGCCAACTGACATACGGACCGGAATTGTTAAGGCCGAGCCACGTCTCAATATCCCGGTTACCGCTCAGGCCAAAATTGCCGAGTCGAGTGCTCCTAGGGTGCATCTGAACTGTAGCAGATCAATTCCATCTCTGAGGAAACTCCGCCTACGGCTACTAATGTTAGCCCATGCGCGAGGGACGGGATAGACGCAAAAGTGAATAAGTCCAATCGGTGGCAGTTATCCCGCGGCGGACCTGGCCCTAGTGACGTTTTGTTATGCTTGCCGGGTGGGGAAGATACATAAGAGCGCCTGGCTCCTGGTCTTGCTCTCGGCCGGTTTGCAGATTGTAGTTTTCCCCCTGGGCGATCTGTATTTTCTATGCTGGGCCGCCGTCGCTCCGTTGCTGGTCGCACTGTTGCGGACGCGACAGCCGGATACATTGCAGCTTCGCGCCGGAGTCAAGCTGTTGCCGGCGAAGCCGGTTCAAGCCTTTCTTCTCTCCTACTGCTGTGGCATTCTCTGGTACGCCGGGACTTGCTACTGGATCTATAACACCATGCGCCAGTATGGCGGAGTTGGCGTGGCTGCCGCGCTCGGGATCCTGGTTCTTTTTTGCCTGTATCTGGCCATCTATCATGGCGTCTTCGGTTTGCTGATTAGTGTGTTGGCGAATCGTGCCCGAGGCTCATGGGGGGCAGCTGTCCAATCCAGCCCGACCGACGCCACCGGAACAAATCCTTTCAGCCGCTGGGCCTTTCTTCTGGCGCCCTCTGCGTGGGTTGCCGTGGAGCTGGCCCGCACTCGCATTACCGGATTCCCCTGGGATCTGTTGGGCATCACGCAAGCGGACAATATCCCACTTGCCCGCATCGCCACCGTGACTGGAGTGTATGGCCTGTCATTTGAAATCATGGTGGTCAATACGGCGCTGGCTGCCGCTTTCGTGATTCGAGGGGAGAGAGGGCAGCGCAGGCGGCGCAAGCCACTGTTGCTGGCGACCATCGCCGCCGTCGCTGTGCTCGAAGCCGGAAGAGGGATCAGTCCTCCACCGCTGCCCACCGACCACACGGCTCGCCTGGTGCAACAGAACATCCCGGTCTTGGAGGGCAGCGAGTGGACCAAGGAATATTTCGAGGGCACACTGCGCGACTTGACCGGGATGAGTCTGCATCCAGCGGGTCAGGATCAATCCCATCCGAATGCCTCCCCCGTCTCGCCCCTACATCCTGATCTGATTGTGTGGCCTGAGTCCCCCGCGCCGTTTTATAACACCGATCCCGCTTTTCGCGAAGCCGTCAGCAACATCACCCGGGAGGCGCGAACCTGGATGCTCGCAGGAAGCCTGGGCATTCGCAATGCAGGCGAGACCCCAGCCCACGCCACACAGCTCTACAACTCCGCGAGTCTGGTCAGTCCAGCCGGCGAATGGGTGGGCCGGTACGACAAGATACATCTGGTTCCGTTCGGCGAGTACGTTCCCTTTAAGCGCGTGTTTGGCTTTGCCGGGGGCTTGACCAAGGAGGTCGGTGATTTTTCGCCCGGCATTTCGCGAGCGCCACTTCAGGCTGGCAGTAGCAACCTCGGCGTCTTCATCTGCTATGAATCCATCTTCCCGGATGAAGTTCGGCAGTTGGTCGCCAACGGGGCTCAGGTTTTGGTGAATATCTCTAACGATGGTTGGTACGGCGACAGCGGCGCTTACGCGCAGCATCTGAAACAGGCCCGCATGCGTGCGGTGGAAAACAACCGCTGGCTGCTGCGGGGGACCAACACTGGCGTTACTGCCTCCGTGGATCCTTACGGGCGAGTCGTATCCAGCATCCCCCGCAAAATCCGGGCCGTCCTGGAGTCCAATTATGCCTTGTCCAACGTAACCACGTTTTACACCCGTCACGGGGACTGGTTCGCTTATCTATGTGCGATAATTTCTGTGGCCGGACTGCTTTTACATTGCCTATACCGCGCCAGGATAGAGCCATAACCATGCTGGAAGAGTTCGAACAAGAATATTCAGTTCTGAAGGACAAGGTTCGGGACCTCCGGGAGTACCTTTGACGCAGGCAAGCTGCGTCAGCAGCTAGCCGAAGTCGAAAAGCAGGCTGCTGACCCAAATCTTTGGTCGAATCCGCAAAAGTCTCAGCCAGTCATGCGGCAGAAAAAACGCCTGGAAAACGTTTTGGCGACCGAGACCGATCTGGTGCGGCGCAGCGATGATATATCGGCCTACTTCGAGTTGGGTCGCGAAGGCGAGAACGTTGAGGCCGACCTGCGCCGGGAGGTGGACGCGCTGCGGAGTTTGGTCGACCGCCTGGAAACTGAGAGCCTGCTCTCCGGTGAAAATGATGCCCGCAACGCGATCGTGACCATCCATCCCGGGGCAGGCGGCACGGAATCGCAAGACTGGGCCGACATGTTGCTTCGTATGTATCTTCGCTGGGCGGAGCAGCGCGACTTCCAAACTGTTCTTTACGACTACCAGCCAGGGGAGGAAGCGGGCCTTAAATCGGCGACCTTTGCCGTGAACGGAGAGTACGCCTTCGGTCTGCTGACCAGCGAAATCGGCGTTCACCGCCTAGTCCGCATTTCGCCCTTCGATCAAGCCAAACGCCGGCATACATCGTTCGCCAGCGTTTTCGTGTCCCCCGAAATCGATGACAGTATTGAAATCGTGATCAAGCCGGAAGAGCTGCGCGTGGATACCTATCGCTCCAGCGGCAAAGGCGGGCAGCATGTAAACACAACCGACTCTGCGGTGCGTATCACGCACATTCCCACCGGCCTGGTTGCCAGCTGCCAGAATGAGCGCTCGCAGCACAAGAACCGGGAACGAGCCATGAGCATGCTGCGCTCCAAGCTCTATGAATATGAGCTGGAGAAGAAGCGGGAAGTCACTCGAAAGATCGAAGACTCCAAGCTCGACATTGACTTCGGCTCACAGATTCGTTCGTACGTATTGCAGCCTTACCGTTTGATTAAAGATCACCGTACCAAAATGGAAGTGGGCGATGTGGACCGGGTGCTCGATGGCAACCTCGAGCCCTTTATCCGCGCCTACTTGCGCATGCGGCGGGGAGAGAAGCAAAACTAGGGTTTGCCAGGAGTTCGTCGCTATGTCCCGCATGATCGATCTTGTCCGCGCGTCGGCCTTGCCTTCGAACCTAATGCAATCCGCCGCTAAAGGATCGCTATCCGTCCCGCCTCGGGAGACGATCGAAATTTTGGTCTATCTAGCCGTCCACAACAAAGTATTTGGCCAGCAAGCACAATTGACGCTTGCCGGTTGGGACGAAGCTTCATCGCGGGTTGTGGCCGCTGAGTCCAGCACACCGAAAGAGGTTCTGGATTATCTAATCTCCCCGAAAAATCTGCGGCCAGTACTGCTGCCCGCCCTGTTGGGGAACCCTTCCGTATCAGAAGAATCGCTGGTGGAATTGGCCCCCAGCGCCGGCCGCGACGTCGCCGAGGTTATGGTGAAGAGCGAACGGGTCAATCAGTCTCCCCGGATTCTGAACGCGCTCCTGTCGAATCCCAACCTAGCCGGAATTCCGTCGGAGAGCATAAGGAATAAGCTCGGGCCGTCTGCTCCGGCGCCGAGTGGTCCGGTCGCGGAACCTGCGCCGGCGGTGGAGGCTGCGCCGGCAGCGGAAAATGCGCCGCAAAAGCGGGGAGATGGATGGGATGAAGTTTTTCACCTGGCACCCACGGATCAGGCTGAGGACGCCGAAGAAGTGCTGGACCAAGGAGTCCTCGCCTACCTTTCTGAGCACGCAAACGAGATTGCCGCCGAGGCTGACCACCCCTTTCAGCCCATCGGCGGGTTCTACGACGAATTTGTCCCCAGCTCGGAACAGCCCCTGGCCGAGGCGACGGCTCCTGCTGCGACAGCAGCGGCGGGCGCGGCTGCCGTCAAGGCGCCAACCACCAAGAAACCCCGCCTCAGTCCGGGGCAGGAACGGGGCAGCGCCTTGCAGAAAATCTCCAAGCTGGACATCAGAGGCCGCATTCAACTGGCGATGAAAGGCAGCAAGGAAGAAAGGTCGCTTCTCATCCGAGATGGCACCAAGATCGTGGCTCTGGCTGTGTTGGAATCGCCCAAGGTCAGCGATGGCGAAGTCGAAAGATTTGCCAGTCAGAAGAATGTGCTCGAGGCCGTGCTTCGGGGCATCCCGATGAAGCGGCAATTCGCCAAAAACTATGCCATCCTACGTAATCTGGTCTTCAACCCGCGCACGCCGCTGGACGTCTCGCTTGCGCTCATGAAAAATATGCTGGTCGGCGACCTGCGTAACCTGTCGGGTAACAAGGAGGTTTCCGATACCGTTCGCAAGCTGGCCACGAAGATGTTCAAGCAAAAGATGCAGAGCAGCGTCAAGCGCTGAGGGCAAGCAGAAGACCTTCCGGAACTGGCTTCGCCGGCAGGCTACGAACTACAATCCCTCCATGGCTACCTTGCCGGATTCGGACCCCATTGCGGAATTGCTCCGGCGATCCCGAACCATCGCCGTGGTGGGACTTTCTAATAGCCCTCTTCGCCCCAGCCACGGGGTGGCTGCCTACATGCAGAGCCAGGGCTACCGCATCATTCCTGTTAATCCGAAAATTCATGGTGCTTTGGGAGAGAAGGCGCACTCGTCGCTGTTCCAAGTTGCGGAAAAAATTGACATCGTCAACGTCTTTCGCCGACCGGAGTATGTGGAAGAGGTGGTCGATCAGGCCATCCAGATGAAGATACCCGCGATCTGGATGCAGGAGTCTGTCATCCACGAAAGAGCAGCGCAGAAGGCCCGCCAAGCGGGCATCTTCGTGGTCATGGACCGGTGCATTCTCAAGGAGCACCGGGCACGGTTCGGATAAGAATCAGCCAGCGCGGCTATCCCGGAGACGCCTGAGCTTCCGGGGCGAATTACGCCCTGACGAAAATCACGGTGGCATCATCGTCGAGACCGGCACCGTTCGCGAAGCTGCGAACGTCTGCCAGAATGCTGTCTGCACAGGCTTCTGGCTGCAGCACGTGGTCGCGCATCCGCTCCGCGCCGTACTCTTCCTCGGACAGGCCGGTGGCTTCGGTGATGCCGTCACTATAGAACACCAGCCGTGCGCCTTTGCAAAGCTGCACCTGGCTCTCGGAGAATTCTCCGGTTCCCAGCCCCAGCGGCATTCCGCGTTCGCTGTCCAGAAAGCGCGCGCCTTGCTCATCCACCAGCAGCGGTCGCAAGTGGCCAGCACTAGCGAACTTCAACGTCCTGGTCGATGGATTGAGGACAGCGAATAACATGGTGACAAATTTGCCGGAGGGAAAATCTTCCACCAGCAAACGATTCAGGCGAGTCAGCACCTCTCCCGGACCACTGCAGGTCTGCGCCAATGAGCGCAGCATCCCACGGGTCGCGGACATCAGCAGGGCCGCCGCCGTGCCCTTTCCCGAAACATCTGCCAGCACCAGTCCCCAGCAGCCATCGTCGAAGGAGATGAAGTCGTACCAATCTCCGCCCACGGCGCCCGCGGGGATGGACAAGCCGGAAACCGCGAAGCCCGGGATGTAGGGTGAACTCTTCGGCAATAACGCCTGCTGGATTGCCCGAGCTTCGTGCGCCTCCTGGCTCATCCTCTGCCGCTCATGCCGTTCGTGCTGAAAGCGCCGCGCATTGTGTACGGCTACCGAAAGGTGATCGCACAGCCCCTGCAGCAAGCGCAACTGCTCGCGCGGGAAGGCATCCAGTTGATGGTGCGAAGCGGTGAAGACTCCCACCAGCCGCCCATCCACGAGCAAGGGAATCGCCACCTCGGACAGTGTGGCCTGCTCGCAGGCGATATAATAAGGATCCTTGCGTACGTCAGGCGCGTAGCGCATTTCTCCGGTGGCGGCCACGTAGCCCACCAAACCGTCCTTAGCTACTTTTAACCGGGTTCCCTTCCCGTGAACGGTGCAGCCGTGTACCCCAGCCATCTCCAGTTCGGCATGCTCTTGGTCATGCAGATAGAGATTAGCCTCCACGCACCCGAAATCGCAGGCTACATCATTCACCACCTGATCGATCAGTTCATCCAGATCGAGAATGGACGTGATCTTTTGCGCCCATTTTTGCAACTTGAGCAGATGCTCAACTTGCTCGAGTTGGATGGAACGGGTCGGGATGGGATCGGAGATGGCAGTTCCTGGACTCGTAGCCATGGTGTGGTCACCCTCGCGAACCTCTGAAAGAGGAGAACTACTGACTATCAGATGCCCGGCTCTAGGTGTCGGATTCTGTTTTAGGCGCCGGGGGAACGCTCTTTGCAGCTTGGGTACGCTGTCGTTTGATCTCTGCCAGACGCTCACGAATCCGCTTTTCCACACCTTCGGCGGTCGGACGATAGTAGACACGGTCGCTCAGGTTTTCGGGCAGACACTCGATGTCAGCAACTTTGTGTTCGAGGTCGTGCGCGTACTGATAGCCCTGGCCGTATCCCAGGCCCTTCATCAACCCGGTCGGTGCGTTGCGCAGGTGCAGGGGGACGGGCTGGGCGGCGGTACGCTCCACGTCGTCCTGAACTTCACTATAGGCCGAGTACAGCGCGTTGGATTTGGGCGCCACTGACAGGTACACCACGGCTTGCGCCAGCGCCAGGTTTCCTTCCGGCATGCCGAGAAAGTCCACGGCGTCGCGGGCGGCCATCGACTGAGGAAGGGCATCGGGATCGGCCAGGCCGATATCCTCTACCGCCATTCGCACCACCCGACGGGCAATGTATAGCGGATCTTCGCCCGCTTCCAGCATCCGCCCCAGCCAGTACAGCGCGGCGTCGGGATCGCTGTTGCGCACGGATTTGTGGAGCGCGGAAATAAGGTTGTAATGCTCTTCGCCAGCCTTGTCGTAGAGCAATACCCGCTTCTGTAGGGCGTCCTGTACAATTTCGTCAGAAATTTCCGCGCCAATTTCTCTGCCGTCGCGGGCGCCGGCCAGAGAGGCGGCTACCTCGAGCACGTTGTAAGCGTTGCGCGCGTCACCACTGGAATAGGCGGCAATCTTTTTCAGGACATCATGAGAAGCCCGCAACTTCATGGTTCCCAGCCCCCGCGCTTCATCGCTCAGGGCGCGCTTCAGCAGCTGAACAATCTGCTCTTCCTGCAACGGCTTGAGCACGTATACCCGGCTGCGAGAGAGCAATGCGGAAATGATTTCGAACGAAGGATTCTCCGTGGTGGCGCCGATCAGGCGGATGTTGCCTTTCTCCACGTGGGGTAGGAAAGCGTCCTGCTGCGCTTTGTTGAAACGATGGATCTCGTCAATGAAAACAATCGTCCGCGTGCCATATTGCTTCGCCCGCTCGGCATCAGCCATGACTTGCTTGATTTCCTTGATGCCGGTCAGCACGGCGGAGAACTCCACGAACTCGGCCTTGGTCATGTGCGCGATGATTTGTGCCAGAGTAGTCTTGCCGGTACCTGGCGGTCCCCAGAAGATGAGAGACCCGGTATCGTCGCGCTCAATCTGGGTGCGCAGCGGCTTGTTGGGCCCAACCAGATGCTCCTGCCCCATGAATTCATCCAGCGTGCGCGGACGCATGCGGTCGGCTAGGGGACGAGTGCGATCGCCGGGGTTGTCACTGCTCGGGATGGTCTCAAACAGACTCATGTAACGATGGTTTCACCACGCGGGCATGGGGCCGTGATCGTTCTCATTTTCGTCTTCGTCGCCGAGCCACTTCATACAACACGATACTCGCCGCTACTCCCACGTTTAGCGAGTCCACTTGGGGGGCTTGCGGGATGGCCACGACCTCATCCATTGCTTGGATGAGATCGCGAGGCAATCCTGCGCCCTCGCTGCCAATAAAAATGGCCAGCGGCTCGGAGAATTTGGCCTGATCGAGCAGCGTACCTTTGTGCGAGGCCGTGGCCACCAGCTGCAGGCCGCTCTTCTGCATGCGGCCCAGAGCATCAGGCAGGCTGGTCCGTACCACGGGCAGCCTGAATACCGACCCTGCCGAGGCACGTACAACTTTGGGATTGGAGGGACTAACGGTGCCCTCTCCCAGCACCACGCCGACCGCGCTGAAGGCCTCCGCTGAGCGCAAAATGGTTCCAAGATTTCCTGGATCCTGTACTCCCGCAATGGCCAGAATCGGTCCGGCTTGGGCCTTGGCCAACACATCTTCCAACGAGAATTCCTTCCATCGCACCAGCCCTGCCACTCCCTGCGGGGTCTCGCTGGGAACCACGCTCGAGAACAGCTTGTCCGGCAATAACAGGGTTTCGACCTGCGCCCCGATCTGCGGCAGGAGCCGTTGTGCTCTGGCCAGCGCCGACTCGCTGAAAAAGACTGCCCGAAACCGCAAGCCGCTGCGAATGGCCTCCTCCAGAATGCGTAGGCCTTCTATGGCACAATACCCGTCGGGAGTAAGCTCGCCGCGGGCAAAGGCTCGGCGCAACTCCTTGACGAGGGCATTGTGCCGTCCCTCAATGCGGCGCAACCGGACGTTGGGGTCACGGTGGCTGGCTGTTGTGGCTTCTTTCACCTTGCCTCAGTCCGGTCAGAATCATACCTGTTCCGCTCGGCTTCGAACGCTTTCCCATGGTATGGTAGCTTTCGCGATTCCAAGACTCGGGGCCGGAAGGGGTCTGCAGTGCAGGCAGAAATCCTGAAGATAAACAGTGATAACCCGGAAGTGTCACTTATCCGATATGCGGCGGATCAGATTCGCGCCGGCGAAGTGCTGGGCATGCCAACGGATACCTTTTATGGGCTGGCGGCCGATCCTTTTAACTTGCGCGCTGTGGACCGCGTATATGACATCAAGTCCCGCTCTCGGCACAAGCCCCTGTCACTGCTGATTGCCGACGTGGACCAGGCGGAAGAACTGGCTCAGCCTCTGCCCGAAGAGTTCCATGCCTTGGCGCGGCGCTTCTGGCCTGGACCGCTGACCATCATCGTGAAGGCCTCTTCGCGACTTCCCCTCAAAGTAACCGCCAACACCGGCAACGTTGCCCTTAGGGTCCCCAAGGCTACGATTCCGCTGGCCGTGGTGCAGGCCGCGCAGATTCCCATCACCGCCACCTCCGCCAATCTCAGCGGCGAAGCCGAGTGCACCACGGCAGTGGCGGTGCGCGACCAGCTCCAGAACCGCATCTCGATCATTGTCGATGGCGGCACCTCGCCTCGTGAGGTGGCTTCGACCATCGTTGACCTCACCGACGAGGAGGCCCGCTGGCGCATTATGCGGGAGGGCGCGATTCCGGCTCAGGAGATCTCCGAGTTCTTCGCCCAAGGATGAATCAAGCAGCAAACCGGCGTAGGCGAGTCCGCTGGCTATTGGGGGTGGTGGCACTGGCTGCGATGGTGCTGGTGGTCTTGCTCGGGTTCAGCAGCGTCCAGATTGTGCGCCAAGCCTCTTTGCAGGAAGTTCATCCCGCCGACGCCATCGTTGTCTTCGGGGCTGCCGAGTACGCCGGACGCCCATCCCCCGTGTACCGCGCCAGGCTGGACCACGCTTACGAGCTGTTTCAGCGCCGCGCCGCGCCTGTGGTCATCACCACCGGAGGTGCAGGGGCTGATCCCAGTTTCAGCGAAGGAGGAGTTGGCCACGACTACCTGATGCACCGGGGCATCCCCGAGCTAGACCTGATTGCTGAGACCCAGGGCTCAGATACCGCTTCCTCTGCGGAACGGGTTGCGGTCATCATGCGCACCAACCGGATGCGGAGTTGCGTGGCGGTCAGCGATGAATATCACGTGTTCCGCATCCGCAAGCTGCTGGAGCATGAAGGGGTGCAGGTGTATGTGGCGCCGCGGCCGGACTCTCGCCCCCATTCGCAATGGCAACGAGCTTGGGCGGTGCTGCGCGAAGCGGCAAGTTACGTTGTCTGGAAGCTGCACATCCCGGCATAGCAGACATCCTGAGCGCAATCGAAGGACCGCAGTGGTGCGCGTCCTCTGGAAGTGCGGGGAATTTCGCTGATCCGACATCACCATCCCATCTTCTTTCTCAGCTCCGTGATATGCGCCACGTGATGCCTGCCGTGCCAGGAATACAGGGCGAGGTTCTTCTCCAGTGGAATCTTTCCCATCTCGGGATGATGGAAGGGGCGCTTCCAGTCTTGTGGTTCGAGCAAGCGCAACAGGCGCACCCAACGGTCGTGGAGTGAGTCGAGTAAGGCCAGCGAAACCTCCAGCGGAGTGGACTGTACGTCGGGCAGTTTCGCCCAGCGGTCCTCCAGATACGGCTTGATGGTCGGCTCATCTTCAGTCAGGGCCAGTTTGAAGCGGATGTATGCGTTCATGTGGCTCTCGGGCACATGATGGGTTACCTGCCTGACGGTCCATCCGCCATGGCGATAAGGGGTTTCGATCTGCTGTGGCGAGAGACCCTCGACCGCGGCACGCAGCGCAGCCGGAGTCCGCTCTATGTCGTCGATGAATTTCTTTCGCTGCGCCTCGTCAGGGGGGCCGTCGAAGATAAATTTTCCGATGGGATAACGCGGGTCGCTCATCTTCGCCTCCAATGGCACCATAAAGGAAACGCGAAAAGCTTCCGAAAAGCAATCACGAATGACAATTACCTGAAAATTCGAAGACAGATGGTGTCTAGGAATGTGTCGGCGGAAACCAGAAACTGCAATCCGAGACTATTTACCTGACCAACGCCAGGATGCGCACAGGAGCTGCTGATCCGCCCGCCACCTTCATGGGAGCAACCATGGCGACGGCGCCGTTGGCGGGCATGCGATCAAGATTAGCCACATTGGTGAGAGCGTAGAGACCGTGCGCCAAGGTGAATTGACCCACGGCAAAATTCTTGGAAGAGCCACGATCCAGGTTGGGCGTATCAATGCCCAGCCCGAGAGCATTGCGTCCTTCGGCCAGGAACCGTGCCGCGTCCTCGGAATATCCGGGAAAATGCATGATGCCCCTGGCGTCGGCGTTGCGGTAGCTCTTCATGGCGCTCCAGCGAGAGGCCCATCCCGTGCGCGCCATGACCACCGCGCCCAGCGGGATCTGCCCGTTGGTCTGCTCCCAGCTTGCGATATCTTCCACGGAAATCTGATAGTCGGGATTACTCTTGGCGCTGGCGGTGGCATCGAGTATCACCAGGGGTGCGATTAACCGGCCAGCTGGAATCTGGTCCACCGTCCAACTGCCGCGCACCAAGCGCGCCGGGGCATCCATCCGGGTGGCAAACTGTTCTGAGAAAGAGACCTCCGGTACGGAGGACGAGCTCTTCTCGGCGATAGCTAGGGCAGCCGTCTTTGGTGACTGGAACCCAGATGTCTGCAACGAATGAGTGAGATCTCGAACCTCGCGGAACCCGCCCGGTTGGGTTGGCTCCGTTCGCTGCTGCGCGAACAAAAACAGTGCCAGTGCCAGCACGTAACCGATTACAAACTTCTGAATCCTCATTACTTCTAATCGTCTTTCTTTGCTTCTCGGGCCTGGTCGAAGAAGTTTCAGGAAAACCCAAGTAAAGCAGTGAACTGGGAGCAGCCTTGAGCCGTAATGCCTTCTTATTCTCGCTGGGGCGGTAACCTCCATCAAGCACCACAAGTACATGACCTGCCGGAGAAGAGGGCGGAGTTCGATATCACGAGACCTTAAGCCAGCGTGCACGCGGCCAGCGCCGCCACCAAGGTGCTGAGGAGGTTAACCGAGTCGTTATTAAGCAGGCGGCGTCGTTCCAACCATGCGCCCAGGAAACTGTCTGCAATCGTGCCAAGGATTGCTGCGCCAACGGAGAGTGCCAGCCACTGCCAGGGAAGCAATCTGGTGAGAACACACACTGAACTCACGATTCCGGCGGCGGCGATGCCGGCGAGAGTTCCAGTCAGGCTGACTGCGCCATTGGTTCCGGCTGGAACCGAGTCCCAATTGGTAATCAGCCGGGCCCGGCCGCCGAAGGCTTGGCCCACTTCGCTTGAAGCGGTGTCGGCAGCGGCTTCGGAAAGCGCCGCAGCCAGGGCCAGCAGGAAGACTCCTTTGTCATGGCACAGGACCTGGAGCGAAGCGCAGGCGGTTGCAACCCCAAGGTTGGCTAATACCTGGGATGCCTTTCGGCCCTCTTGCCCTTCGGCGATCCCCAACGTCTGTTTGCGCTGATAGCCGAGCCGGGTCGTAGTCCAGGTCAGTCCGAAGACCGTAATCAGCGCCGCAAAAGCGCCGGGGCCGGCTCCCACGTACAGAATGAAGCAACAGACTGCTCCCGCCAGCGCGCCTGAGGTGGTCACACCCCGCATCCCGCGGGCGAGCAAGGTGAACAAAACAGTTAGCAACCCGCCGCTCGTCCACTGATAGGCGGTCACACCACCGCGTCCTGCGAGGTCATACACATCGGTACGATAAGGGGCGGAATTGAGTTGCGCAACGCGAGACCGTAGCGGAGCTGCCAACCTAACATACAGGATATAGTGCACCATCGCAGGTTACACAGCAGATAGTGCTGGCGGTTTGGATTACCCGCTCTTCCCGATTGCATCAAACTCCGCTGCGTAGTCTAAACTCACTACGCTGGCGCGGCTCTGGCGCCTTTGCTCGCGGGGTGAACTATGGCAGCCTCGGTTTGGTCTGGATATCTTACCTTCGGCTTGATCTCCATGCCGGTGCGTCTTTTCTCCGGCGCGCGCAGTAGCGGCATCTCCTTCAACATGCTGCACCGTGACGACCTGCAGCGGGTCAAGCAGCAGTACATTTGTCCCGCCGACAACCGAGTGGTCGATCGCAGTGAAATCGTAAAAGGCTACGAATTTCGCAAGGGCGAATACGTGGTGATCGAGCCCGAGGAGATCAAGAAAATCGAGCCGCAGACAGCCAAGACCATGGAGATTCTGGAATTCGTAAAAGCCAGCGACGTGGATCCAGTGTTTTTTGAATCCTCCTACTACATGTCGCCGGAGGAGGCTGGGCGGAGGCCATACGCCCTGCTCACCAAAGCCCTGGAAGAGAGTGAATACGTTGCCATCGCCAAGCTGACCATGCACAATCGTGAATACACGGTATTTCTGCGTCCGCACGAAGGCGGCCTCATGCTCCACACTATGTACTACGCCGACGAAGTCCGCAGGCTTGAGGACTTCGGAGCACCCGACGTCGAACTGAAAGAAGCCGAGGTTAAAGTCGCTCACCAGTTAATCGAGGCTCTGGCCTCGGAATGGGATCCGGAAAAGTATCGCGACACGTTCCAGGAGAATTTGAAGAAACTTATCGAGACAAAACTGGAAGGCGGCACGATCGCCGAAGTCGAGAAGCCGAAAAAACTTGCCCCGGTTGTAGACCTGATGTCCGCACTTAAGCAAAGTCTGGCGGAGATGGAAGGAAAGAGGAAACCGGTCGCGCCGGCGCGGGAAGTGGCTCCCCGGAGAAAGTCACGGGGGAAGGCCTGAGGCGGCGTTTGGCAATTGGCGGTTAGCACTTCGCCTCGCAGAAGTCTGCCGGGATGTTCTCTTGATCCGCTCTGCGCTCAGCTCGGGCGCAGACCACACCTCAGCTCCTCCCCGGGCTAAATGCCAAGTGCCAATTCTCATTGCTCTCATGGCTCTCATGGCCGGTTCGCTGGCGGATATTTCAACCAACTATTAGAATAAGAACTCTTCCGGATCATCGTGAGTTCATGACGGTTCTGCTGGGGTGCGGATGAATTTTTGGCGTGGAGCTCGTGTGCTGGGCATCCTGGTTCTTTGTCTGATTGGCGCAAGCTGCGGAGACCAATTCCGTCCG
>Ga0209526_10001329_pt1 | contig 16461 bp, 14 predicted proteins | sample JacPinW_OM2H0_M1_FD_188566 | JGI IMG/M metagenome (GOLD analysis project Ga0209526, IMG submission 188566) | Forest soil microbial communities from Algoma, Ontario, Canada - Jack Pine, Ontario site 1_JW_OM2H0_M1 (SPAdes) (version 2) | ecosystem: Environmental > Terrestrial > Soil > Boreal... | reverse complement strand
GTGATCCTTGTCGCGCTCGGTCGTCGCCGCGCTGCTGACCAGCAGGAAATCCTCGGCCGAGAGCCGGGTGACGGTGATGTCGGCCTCATAGGTACCCCGCTCGTTCAGCATCCCGGTGTAGACGGTCCGGCCCGGCTCGACGGCCACGTCCGCGGTGCACAGCCACTGCAGCGCCGCCAGCGCGTCCGGGCCGGTGAGCAGGTACTTGGAGAACGACGTCTGGTCGAAGAGCGCGACCTCCCGGCGGGCCGCGCGCTGTTCCGCGGCGGACCAGGGCAGCCAGTTCTGCTTGCCCCACGAGTACTCGATCGCCGGCACCTCGCCGGGCGGCGCGAAGACGTTGGCCCGCTCCCAGCCCATCCTGCTGCCGAAGCAGGCGCCGGCCTGCTTGAGCAGGTGATGAGCCGGCGACCGGCGGAACGGACGGGCGGTCTCGACTTCCCGGTTCGGCCACGGGATGGCGTAGTGCAGGCCGAGGATCTCGCCGACCCGGTCGCGCAGCCACCGGTTGTTGCCGTTGAAGCGGGCGAACCGCCGGATGTCCACCGCCGACAGGTCGGTGCCTGGGTCCCCTTCGAGGATCCATTGCGCCAGCGCCTGGCCCGCGCCGCCGGCCGAGGCGATGCCGACCGAGTTGAAGCCCGCGCCGACGAAGAAGTTCCTCACCTCGGCGGCCTCGCCGAGGATGAACTGATTGTCCGGGGTGAAACTCTCCGGACCGTTGTAGAACATTTTGATGCCGGTATCGTTAAGTATAGGAATTCGAATTTGTGCACTTTCCATGAGGACTGAAAAGTGGTCCCAGTCCTCCCCGAGGAGCTGGAATTCGAAGGGGTAGGGCAGCGCGTCGGGGGCGACCCAGGGCTTCGCGTCCGGCTCGAACCCGCCGACGACCAGGCCGCCCACCTCCTCCTTGAAGTAGGTGTAACCGTCCGGGTCGCGCAGGATCGGCATGTCGCGGTGGACACCCTCGATCTGGTCGGTCACGACGTAGAAGTGCTCGCAGGAATGCAGCGGCACGGTCACCCCGCACCACGCGCCCACCTGCTTGGCCCACTGCCCCGCGCAGTTGACCACGATCTCGGCCTCGACGTCGCCGTCGGCGGTGGCCACCCCGGTCACCGCGCCGCCGGCCGTCAGGATGCCGGTCACCCTGGTCCGCTCGCGTACCACCACGCCGCGCCGCCGGGCGCCCGCGGCCAGCGCGTACGTCAGGTCCGCCGGGTTGGCCCGGCCGTCGTCGGGCAGCCAGATCGCCCCGGCGAGGTCGCTGACATCCATCACCGGGTAGAGATCGCGGGCCTGCTGCGGGCTGATGATCTCGCAGTCGAGCTGGTAGGCGGCGGCCGCCGCGGCGGTGCGGCGCAACTGGACCATGCGGTCCTGGGTGCGCGCGACGGTGACCCCGCCGCACCGCCGGAACCCGGTACCCAGCCCGACTTCGGCCTCCAGCCTCTCGTACAGCTCGGTGGAGTACTGCACCAGCCTGGTGCCACTCTCCGATGCCCGCAGCTGGCCGACCAGGCCGGCCGCGTGCCAGGTGGTCCCGCAGGACAGCTGGCCCTGCTCGAGCAGGAGCACGTCGCGGCAGCCCATCTCGGCCAGGTGGTAGGCGACGCTGGTGCCGATCACACCCCCGCCGATGATCACCACGCGGGCGCGGCCGGGGAGGGGAGGGTCAGTCATCGCGCTGCACGTCGCTGAGCAGCCGGTCGAAATCCTGGCCCGTCAGGCCAGCGGCGGCGCCCTCGTAGCGCTCCATCGCCCACGACCAGAAGTCGAAGCCGAGCGGGCTGGTGGCGGCCTGGATCGAGCCCCACAGCGTCCACCCGTACCTGGCCACCAGGCCGAGCAGCGTGGCGCGGGCGATCTTGTTCCGCAGCGGGCGGCTGTAGTAGTCGGTGACCAGCGCCGCCAGGGCCTCGGGGGAAAGGCCGCACTCGCTGCCGATGTTCCCGAGCTCGAAACAGGGGTCGTTATTGCCCGAGTACTCGTAGTCGATGATCCAGATCCGCTCGCCGTCGTCGATGAAGTTGCCCGCCAGCAGGTCGTTGTTACAGGGCACGGTGCCCTCGTCCCGGGCGGCCAGCGCCCGCCGGGCCGCCTCGAACCGTGGCTGCAGGTCGTCGTAGCCGGCCGGGAGCCGGAAGCCTCGGCCGCGGACGACCGAGTAGTACCGGCGCTGGACCTCGAACATGTTGAACTCGCCCGCGAACCGCGGGCCGCCGTGCAGGCGCCGGCAGGCCCGGGCGACGCGGGGGATGTTGGCCGGGTTGGCCACGTCCTCGTTGCTGAACGTCCGGCCCTCGATGTAGCCGAGGACCAGCAGGCCGTCCTGCGGCCGGTACTCGACGACCGGCGCGCCCACGCCGGCTGCCGCGGCGGCGACCGAGTTGTGATGCTCGTTGTCCCGGTCGATGCCGAGCATCTCGGCGTCCGAGTAGACGCGGGCCACGAAGGTGCCGTCGGGAGTGGTGACCATGTAGTTGCGGTTGGTCAGGCCGCCGGACAGTTCCCGGACCGAGCGGGGCGCGGCGGCCAGGCTCGCCGTCCGGCCGAACAGGGCGTCAAGATCCGCCGGCGACGGGTCCGCGCGGCGGCCCTGATCACCGAGGGAGTCCTGCAGCCCCTTGGCCACCGGCCCAGGGTAAGTGTCCCGGGCGATAAAGGTCTAGACAAGAAGGCACAATCTTTCCGGCTGATGCCCCGCAGCGAACGCTGGTCCCCGACGTGCTCACTGCACATCCAGCCGCCGAACGTCAATCTCCGCTCAGTGCCGGCTGCTCCCAAACGGTCTAGACAGTTGGCCGCAGGTGCGGTGATAATTCATGATCGTGTGGCCGTGCGAAGACCGCACCGGTCTTACGCACTACGCGTCATCCCACGCCTGCGTCGCAAGGGGAGGACCATCATGAGCGCCAGCACCGAGATTCCCAGCGGGCACGAGCGCGATACTGCTGACCTGGCCCAGTTCGGTTACAAGCAAGAACTCAAACGCTCCCTCGGGACCTTCAGCTCGTTCGCGGTGGCCTTCAGCTACATTTCGCCATCGACCGGCATCTTCACCCTGTTCGCGCTCGGCCTCACCACGCTCGGCGGCGTGTTCATCTGGACCTGGCCGGTCGTGGCGCTCGGCCAGTTCATCGTCGCGCTGAACTTCGCCGAGGTCTCCAGCCACTATCCGGTCGCGGGCTCGGTCTTCCAGTGGACCAAGTACCTGGCCAGCCGACGCTATTCGTGGGGCACCGGATGGATCTACATGTTCGCCGGCATCATCACCGTCACCGCGGTGGTCGCCACCCTGCCGCTCGCCCTTATCCCCGCGCTCAACGGACTCGGCTGGCACAGCCTGAATGCCGCCAGTCTGCACACCCAGCTCGTGGTCGCGCTCATCACGCTCGTGGTCATCACGGTCCTGAACATCTACGGCGTGCGGCTGGTAGCGATCATCAACAACACCGGGGTGCTCTTCGAGATCCTGGGGATGTTCGTGTTCGCCCTGGTGCTCATGGCGTTCCACAACCACCAGGGCTTTCATGTCGTGACCAACAGCGTCGGCGTTCATGTCGCGCCGAACACGTTCCTGGCCGCGATGTTCATGAGCCTGTTCGTGATCTACGGCTTCGACACCGCGTCCACGCTGGCCGAGGAGACCCGCAACCCGCGCCGGGCGGCGCCGAAGGCAGTCCTCTTCTCGGTGGTGGGCGCGTTCATCATCGGCGGGGTTTTCCTGCTGGGCACCCTGGTGGCGATCCCGAACATGGGCGCCGCCGTTAAGGGAGCCTTCGGCCCGGCGCAGATCATCGAGGCCAACTTCTCCACCGGGTTCGCGACGCTGTACCTGCTCGTAGTCTCGGCAGCGATCTTCGTCTGCTGCCTGTCGATCATGGCCGCCACGATCCGGCTGTGCTTCGGGATGGCGCGGGACAACCAGCTGCCGTTCGCCCAGCCGCTGGCCAAGGTCTCGCCGAGCCTGCACACGCCGGTCTGGACCTGCATCGCGATCGCTGTGCTCGCTGCGGTGCCGTTCATCCAGTATTCGGGCGTCGCGATCATCGCCATCGCGGCGACCGGCATGATCTACCTGAGCTACTTCCTCGGCAATATCGTCATCCTGCGGGCGCGCAGCCGCGGCTGGCCGAAGGCCAGCGCCCCGTTCAAGCTCGGCCGCTGGGGCCTGCTAGTGAACATCGTGGCCCTGCTCTACGGCGGCGCGATGTTGATCAACTTCGCCTGGCCGCGGGCGGCCAGCAACCCCAAGCCCAATCAGACGGTGGCGCCCGCCAAGCTCGACTTCCATATCGGCTTCCTGAATGACATCCCGATCCTGTGGACTGTCGTCGTCGTCATCGCGCTGATCGGCGCCATCTACTACGCAGCGGTAGGACGGCGCAAGGAATTCGCGCCGGTGATAGCACCGGCTCAGGACGACGCGCCGCTGGTGGCCGAGGCGACGCCGCAGGTAGAGGGCTGACCGGGCACACCGCATTGATGAAGCGCCGCCCGCCGGCCTCGCTGGCTCCCGAGCCACCCGAGATCGTCCGGGGGCCCGGCACGACCGTGCACGGCCAGATCGAGGACTGGCTGGCGGACGCGATAGCGGCCGGCCGGCTCGCGCCGGGCGACCGGATGCCGACCGAGCACGACCTGGCGGCCTGGTTCGGGGTCAGCCGGATGACGCTGCGGCACGCGCTCGGCACGCTGGCCAGGCGCGGGCTGGTGACCCGGGCGGTGGGCCGCCGCGGCGGCACCTTCGTGGCCGCGGCCAAGCTGGAGCAGGATCTCACCACCCTGGCCGGGTTCTCCGAGCAGTTGCGGCGGCGCGGGATGGTGGCGGGAGCGCGGGTGCTTTCGGCCACCGAGCGCCCAGCCGGCCCGGCCGCCGCGGCGGCTCTCAAGCTTGGCGAGCGTGACCGGGTCTACGAGGTACGGCGGATCCGGCTCGCTGACGGCAACCCGGTCGTGCTCGAGCACTCGCTGTTCCCGGCCACCGCGTTCCCCGGGATGCTGGGCTGCCGGCTCGACGGCTCGCTCTACGAGTTGCTCGAGGTCCGCTACGGGCAGCGGCCCAGCCGGGCCCGGGAATGTCTCGAACCGGTGAGTGCCGGGGTGCGTGAGGCCGAGGCCCTGGAGGTCCGGGAGGGGGCGCCGCTGATGCTGGTCGAGCGCACCGCCTACGCCCGCGACGGCCAGCCGGTCGAGTTCGCCCGCGACCTGTTTCGCGGCGACCGGACCCGGATTGTCATGTGGACATCGGAACTGGCGGGCGGATTATGAGGACGCCGGCGGATCGTTTCGGGTAGTTGAGCATTGCGACCTGGCGGTCTCCTCACGCACGCCCGGTCCGGACATCAGGCACACGACGTGCGGTTGCTTCCAGGCGAGCATCACGTCGCCGGCAACGCCCACTCGTCTGCTGTGCATGGCGCCGGGGTATCTCAGCTGTGGCTGAGAACGAGCGCCTGATCGGGGCCGCTGCTGTCGAACCCCGCTGCCCACTCCTGGGCGGCACCGGGCACTGCCGCGGCTGCGTAAAGCACGCTGAACGTGTTGCCCGTCGGATCGGTATCCTGTGACCACGTGGTGCCGTTCCAGCGCAGGATCAGTCCCTGCGTGCCGCCGCTGCCGCTGGGCTGGGCGAACCCGACCGCGTAGACGTCGCCGGAGCCGCGGGCCGCGACGGCGGTCAGCACCGGGAATGTGCCGGCGGGCGTCGGGCTGGGCACGATGCTCCAGGCACTGCCGTTCCAGTGCTCGGTCAGCGTGCCGACCGCGAGCCCGGACGGGGACCGCACCTCCCCGACCGCCCAGATGTCGTTCGCGGCAACCGCGGTGACCCCGTTGAGTACCGCCGTGTTCGCGCTTGGCTGCTGCACCCGCACGACCGTCCAGCCGGTGCCGTTGAAGTTCATCGCCTCGGCGGTGGCTCCGGCTGAGGTACTGCCGGTGAGCCAGATATCGGTGGCGGAGACAGCCGTGATGGACGAAGCCACAAAGCCCGTGTCGGGCAGGCTCACCGTGCGCCACGCCGTGCCGTCCCAGTGATACGCCACGCCCGGATCGGTGCCGACGGCATAGGCGCTGGAGGGACTCAGGTCGGCCACCCCCCGGAGGGCGAAGAACTTGGCGCTGCTGCCCGGGCCGGGCACGACGCTCCACGCCGAGCCATTCCAGTGCTCACTCAACGCTATATGCGTATACCCGCCGGTCCACCCGACCGCCCAGGCGTCAGTGGCACTGCTGGCACTGACCGCCACCAGGCTGGTGACCGCGTGCAGGGCGGGCGGGCTGACCAGAGACCAGGCGCTGCCATCCCAGTGGTAAGCCACCGGGGGCGGCGCCGGCTGGCCGGACGGGCCGTACTGCCGGCCCACCGCCCAGACATCGGTGCCGGTGCGCGCGAAGGCACCGTACAGTACCGTGCTGATGCCGGTCTGCGGGACAGTGACCACGGTCCAACCGGTCGCGGCTGTGGCGGTGCCGCCCAGGAGGACCACGGCCGCTGCCGCCGCCCCCAGCGCTGCCCAGCGCACACGTGGCCATCGCATCTGCCGGAACATCCGCATGATCCGCTCCTTGTCCGTCCCGCACGAAAGCGGGACACGATCGGTACATCGAAGCGGGCCTTACGGTACGGTCCGCGAGGGCTAGGAACTAGGGAAGGCCACAGAAGTGCGTCCTGGCGGTTACAGCGCACGGCCCTTCGCGGACGCGCGGGTGGCAGCCCGGCTCGTCACGCTCACCCGGACGGCCCCTCTCGGCCAGAACCAGCGGTGCACCCAACCGCTTGATCCCGCCATTTCGGGTGGTCAAATCGCACTGGACAAGGACCGCGGCCACGCTGGGATGGCCGCCAATGATCCCGCGCTCTCGGGCGACGTTCCTTCTCGCTGCTAATGCATCGAGGGCGCGTAGGAGATGCCGATGATCGCACCCTCGCTGGACTGCAGCCGGGCGACGGTCTGTCCCCACGGCTCGGTACGTGCGTCGTGCAGCAGCGTGAAGCCCTTCTCCTTCAACTCGTCCGCAGCGACCTGGACGGTCTCAGCGTCCGCGACCTCGAACTCGACGCTCGCCTGCGGCACCGGCCGCTCCACTGGCCAGTCAGGCGTGCCGAAGCACGCCTGCGCAGCCTGAGTCAGCGGCCAGACCCCGAAGGACTTGCAACCGTCGATGTCTTCACTGTGAAGGTAGCCGTCACCTTCTGCGGTCAGCGCCAGGCCAAGCGCGTCCACGTACAACCTCCGGCTGACGCCCGGGTCAGGGGTGATGACTGCGACGCTGGTGATGAACTGCACATCCATGACGTCACCTTCCGGCGTTGATTCGGCTGGTCCCGTCGATTCTCGCTTCCTGCTCCGGCAGTGCCGCCGCCGGACTCCGTGACCGCGCCCGGTCCCCGCCCACACGAACGCCAGCCACCGCACCGTATTTACCGGGACGGCCCAGCGGCGCATCCTCATAGGAGGCTCAATGGCCGGGACCGGATCACCGGCACCGCCCGAGCGGTACACGAAACCGACCTAGGAGGTCATGGGCCATGAGACGAATCCACCCGTTCTCAGCTGCGACGGCGGTCCTGGCCGCCGTTTCCGCAGCAGCCCTGCTGCCCGCGCTGACATTGGCCACACCAGCCAGCGCAACCGCTACCTGTGCCGGCACCAGCCTCGTTAACGGCTTGTTCCTCCGTACCCCGATACGCGTCCCCACCGTTGGCAACTCCACCCCCAATCAATGGGACTGCATGCTCGGGCCCGGCGACACCAGCACGGCGGTAGCGCGGCTGCAGATAGACCTGAACGACTGCTACGGCAACAAGCTCACGGTTGACGGCATCTACGGGACAAACACCAAGAACGCCGTCATCGCCGTCCAGCACGGAGAAGGCGTCCCACAGGACGGCGTCTACGGCCCGGTGACCATCGAGTCCTTCTGGTATCAACGATCTGGCCAGCCAGCCGGGGCCTGCGACGTAATCCCCGGATCCTGATACGCGCTCCACGCGAACCCGTGGCTGCCGGGGCTGCGCCCCGGCCCTCGCTCACCAAGATCCGCGTCGGCGGGCGCCGGCGCGGTCAAGCTGCTCTTCCCAGCAGGCTGCCCGGCCACGGACTTGTGGGCCGGGCAGCCTGTCGGGGGGCTAGATGTCGGAGCAGAGCAGTGGCCGGAAGTCGATGGTCGGCTGGCCGTTCTGGAGAATCGTGTTGCTGTCTCCCTGGTGGATGTTGAGGTACCAGCCGCTGGGCGGTATCGGAGCGGTCACGCCCGAGATCACCCGGGTCTCGTCAACGATGTTTCCCTCGTTGTTGGCGACGAGGTCCATCATCATGTACTGCACTCCGCCCTGGCTGGCGCAGCTGCCAAGGTGGATGTGGGCGGCGTGGTTCCCGGGGGTCAGGCCGCTCGCATCGACGGTGACGGTCAGGGTCTGCGCACCTGGGTCATACGCGATGGCGGCGTGCCCATCGGGGGTTCCGAAGCTAGTGCCGTCCGGGCTGACCTCCACCGCCTTAAGCGTGAACGACGACCCGCTGACGTCCCCGTTGAGCCAGGAGGTCTCGGCGATGACCTCGTTCGAGACGTTGTCGCCCTGGGTGCCGTTGAGGATCACCAGGCGGCTCCCGTCCGGGATGCTGCCCGTGTAGTTGCTGTCCAGGGTCGCGTCACCCTGGCCTGCGCCACTGGCGGTCAGCGTGCCGAACTGGGCCAGCGGCCCAGAGCCGTTGGATCCCAGCAGCTCCACGGTGTGGGAGGAGCCCGGCGTGAGCCCGAACGTGGACAGCTGAACGGTCAGCTGGCCCATGCCGTCCTGGCCGAAGCTCGCGGTGCCGGCCGGCATCGGCTTGAGGTCCAGGTGCCGGACCGTCGGGGTGGCCGAGGCGGTCGGGGTGGCCGAGGTGGTCGGGGACGCCGAGGTGGTCGGGGACGCCGAGGTGGTCGGGGTGGCTGAGGCGGTCGGAGTGGCCGAGGCGCCCGGGGTGGCTAGGAACCCGTCGGTGTTGCCGGCGGTGTCGGTGTAGAAGCCGACGAGGTCGCCGCGGTCGTTGACGCCGTTGATGGTCGTGGTGCCCATGCCATGGGGGTCGTCCACGGTGCGGAACCCGCGGGATGGCTTCCAGGTGAACCCGTGCATGACCGCGGAGTTGCCGGTGCCCACCGTGTAGGTGCCGACGACCTCTCCGTCGTCATTGATGCCCAGCGCCATGGTGGCGGCGGCACCGGGGGCGGCCAGGTCGGTGAAGTGGCGGCCGTCCTTGACGAACCCGTCGGTCACCCCGGCGGCCGTGGTGTAGAAGCCGGCGATGTCGCCTGAGTTGTTGATCGCGGCGGCGCTCAGGCTCGGGCCGCCCGTCCCAGCCGGCGAGCCCGGCACGAGCACCCTGGTGAACCTGCGGGTGTGGGTGTTGTAGGTGTACCCGCGACTGTTGCCCTGGGCGTTGGTGTAGAAGCCGACCGCGACGCCCTGGTCGTTGATGCCGAGCAACTGGTCGACCGGCGGCGTGGCGTTGTCGTTGGTCGGGAAGTTGACCTCATGGAACCGGCCACCGCTGTTGTAGAAGCCGAAGTTGTCGTTCATGTTGTTCTGGTTGTTCTGGTCGGAGAAGAACCCGACCGTGGCGCCACGATCGTTCAGCCCGGTGACCTGCGTTTGGACGGAGCCGGGGAAGTTCTCGCCGATGTAGTTGGCCTGGCCGTACGGCCGCTGGAGGAGGTAGCCCTGGTTCGGGTGGCCAGCCGCGCCGGAGCCGAAGTAGCCGGCGATCAGGCCGTGCTCGTTGATCCCCAGTAGCTGGTTGAACGTCGGGTCATTGTTGTTGTTAAGAGTGGTGAAGCTGTAGGCGGCCGGGCCGCCGCTGTTGTTGCTGTCGATCTTGCCGCTGTTACTGCTCAAGCTGGCGCTGACCATGGGCACAAGGGCTAGTGCCCCGGCGGCCAGTGCCCCCGACGCCGCGGCCGCCACACCAACGCGCAGCCCGATGCGCCGCACCGGGCTGCGCGCAGCACGGTGCGCGGCCGCGCTGGCGGCGCCCGTGCCGCTGGCGCGATTGGCAAATTTCACTGTCGGTCCCCTCTGAGTGGTCCTGCCGAGTAGAGCCATGGACGAAGGTGCGGCGTGGCCGGATTGAGCTGATGCTGTCCCCGCCGGTCTGCGCCGCGAAAATGCTCACCCGCAGCCGGACCAAGTCCGGCTCCGGGCTTCTGACATCCACACTTTCGCCGCGCGGACCGCGTCGGCGCGAGGAGGCAGACCTGTGTGCTTGACACGGAGGCAGGCACCCGCCCGGCCGAGGGTGCCTGCACCTCTACGATCTTCTTCCCGGGCTTTTCGCTGGTGCGCTTGTGTTCACAGCTCCCGCTCGTCGAGGCTGGCCGGGCGTGACGGCCGGTCGGGCCGTACTGTTGGCCCGTGTATGACCACGACCCTGAAGACCTGGAGATTCTCGGGTGGGAGGAGTTCATCGCCCGCCAGTGGGAGTCGATCTTCGTCGGCTACCGGTCCAGCACCGGCCTGCGGAAGATGTGCCGCCGCTGGAGTGACCTGATCGAGGTCGGCCTGGGCTGCTCGCAGGACATCGCGGACCAGTTGGTCAGGAACGAGATCATCGACCGTGCCGATCGCGACCTGGAAGGGGCGGCCAATGCCCAGGCCGTGGTGTCCGGGATGGCCGACGTGCTCGCGGATCTGCGGACCGATCTGCTGGAGATGGGCGAGGCAGAACCGGAGTTCTCGGTCGCGCTGCTCGAACAGCACGCTCGGCTGCTGAGCTTCGTCCGGGTCTACGCATTCGGCCCGGACGCCGGAGCGCCGGTCGAGGACGGCGGAGCGTCCCGCCAGGACGCCGGCGAAGCGCCCCGGGCATGACAACCGCTACGCTCGGGTACAGCCGTCCTCTTGATGGGCAGGCATTGACGCGCCCGCCTGTGTGAGTTGTGATCATAGAGGGACGCGCGGGAGCAGCCGCAAGCAAGCCGACCGCCGAGGACGGTACCATGACCTCCCGTTTCGTCACCAGGAGGGCATTTCTGGTCGCGGTCAGCGGCGCGGCCGGCGCCACCTTGCTGTCCAGCAGCATGGCGGAGCACCAGCAGGCTACGGCCGGAGGCTGGACGAGCGGCCATGTTCAGGACGTGGCGCCCGGCCCGCGGTCGAGCGGCTACATCCCCGATGGGACCGCCGGACTCGGGGCGGCGTTCCCGCTGGCGGCGGTGCAACTGCTCGACAGCCCGTTCCGGGCCAACCAGTCGCGCAACACGGACTACCTGCTGTTCGTGGACCCGGACCGGCTGCTGCACACGTTCAGGCTGAACGTCGGCCTGCCGTCATCGGCCCAGCCGTGCGGCGGGTGGGAGGCGCCCGGCTCCATGGTGCGCGGCCACAGCACCGGGCACCTGCTGTCCGGGCTCGCCCTCACCTACGCCAATACCGGGAACCGGGCCGCGGCGGAACGCGGCCGCTACATCGTCGGCCAGCTCGCGCGGTGCCAGGCGCGATCCCGGTGGGCGGGCTTCCACGAGGGCTACCTGTCGGCCTTCCCCGAGAGTTTCTTCGACGATCTCGAAGCCGGCCGGCCCGTCTGGTCGCCGTACTACATGATCCACAAGATGATTGCGGGCTTGATCGATCAGCACGAGCTCGCCGGCCACCGGCAAGCCCTGGACATGGCGGCCAGGCTGGGCGACTGGGTGCACTGGCGCATATCGCGGCTGTCGTATGCGCACATGCAGAGGATCATGAAGATCGAGCACGGTGGCATCGCCGAGTCCCTGGTGAACCTGTTCCGGCTGACCGGGGACGCGCGCTACCTGGCGACCGCGGAGCGCTTCTACCACGCCCGCGTCTTCGATCCGCTGGCGCGGGCCCAGGACGAGCTCTCGGGCCTGCACGCCAACACCACCATCCCGAAGATGATCTCCTGCATCCGGATCTGGGAGGAGACAGGCAACCACCGCTATCACGACATCGGCACGAACTTCTGGCGGATCGTGACCCAGCACCATTCCTATGTCATTGGCGGCACGAGTAACTACGAGCACTGGCAGGCGCCCGACGTGGTCGCGGGCCAGCTGAGCAACCGCACCTGCGAGAACTGCTGCAGCTACAACATGCTCAAGCTGACCAGGCTGCTCCACTTCCATCAGCCAGAACGAATAGACCTGCTGGACTACTACGAGCGTGCGCTGTTCAACCAGATGCTCGGCGAGCAGGATCCCCGATCCGCGCACGGATTCAATATCTACTACACCGGCCTGTCGCCCGGCGCGTTCAAGCAGCAGCCGCCTTTCATGGGGGCCAACCCGAACGTCTACTCCACCGACTATGGCAACTTCTCATGCGACCATGCCAGCGGGATGGAGACCCAGGCGAAGTTCGCCGACACCATCTATTCGCGTGATGCGAAAGGTCTTTTCGTCAACCTCTTCATCCCGTCCCAGGTCATCTGGGCAGACGGCAGGATGACGCTCCGGCAGACCACCCGTTTCCCCGACGAGCCCGGAACCCACATCGCGGTCGTCTCCGGGGAGGCCAGGCTGGCGGTGCGCGTGCGCATCCCGTCGTGGGTGGCGGGCCGGGCGCAGGCCCGGCTGAACGGCGCGCTGCTTGACTCGCCGGCCCGACCTGGGAGCTGGCTGGTCATCGAGCGCACGTGGCAGGCCGGCGACACCCTGGACGTGAGCCTGCCCATGCGGCTCAGCCTGAGCCCTACCCCCGACGATCCTGCCGTGCAAGCCGTGACCTATGGCCCGGTCGTGCTGAGCGGCGGCTACGGTCACCGCGCGGCCATGCCGATGCCGAGGCTCAACACGAAGTCGCTCGCCCTGACCTCCGAGCGGCCACTCATGGCCCGGGCGGCCGCGAACAACCATGCCGTCACGCTCATCCCGATCGCGCGGATGCAGCACCAGCACTACAACGTGTACTGGAGAACATGAAGGACACCTGCCCAGCCTCCCCAGCTCGACGGGGCAGCACGCCAGTCGTGAGCCCAACGGGGTTTGGCGGTGGTGCGGGGGTACTCCGCCGCGCCTGGTAGCGCGTCAGTTGGTTGAGGGGGATATAAAAATCTCGCCTCGAAGGTTCACCGCATTGCATGACTGGCGATACACACTGTGAGCAGTGACGGAACTGGAGGGGGGCCAGCATGAACCCGATCACCTCCGAACCTGGTGTCGTCGAGCTGTCCCGCGAGGAGGGCCGCGAGATGCTCGACGAGAGGACTCGCCGCGAGCTTGGCATGACTCTGGAGCAGTTTGAGGCTGCCTACGATGCGGGCGCCCTCGACCTCGACCAGCCCATAGTGGAGCACCTTGTGATGCTCCTGCCCTTTGCCCGGTAGGACGCCGGCGCAAGCCCGCGAAGCGTTCCTCACGCCACTGCGCCGGTCGTTGTCATGCATCACCACCGAGCAGCTCTTCGTGCCGAGTAAGAAGCCCGGCGACGTAGAAGCGCTTGCGTTATCTGCGGACCCGCTGTTGCTGTACTCCGCTCGCATTGGCTCGATCCGGCTTCTCCTCGACCACCAGTTCCGGGTCATCAAAGATGGCCGGTCGAGCTGGCACGTCAGCAGCGTCGCATATCGCTACCACCTGTCCGACGTGACCGGCCGCGAGTTAATGGGCTGGCACTGGCACCCGGGAACCGGCACAGATCGTCCCCACCTGCATGTTTCCGAGGTCACCATCGGGCGACATGCGCACGTGCCGACTGGCCGGGTCAGCATCGAGGCGGTGCTCTGGTTTCTGCTAACCGACCTGAAGGTGTCGCCGACCCATAGCCACACGACCGATTACGCCGACGTGCTGGCGGCGGTTGAGCGGCCCTTCATCAGGCATCGGCGATGGCACGCCCGGGGGCCAGGCGACGAGGGATCGTGACCAGCGCGATTGGTAGCTAACGCGCTCGTGCGTCCCCGGCCGGGGCGAGATGCCGAAGCTCAACACGAAGTCGCTCGCGCTGACCTCCGAGCGCCGACTCACGGTCCGGGCAGCTGCGGACAACCATGCCGTCACGCTCATCCCGATCGCGCGGATGCAGACCAGCACTACAATGTGTGCTGGAGAACATGAAGGTCACGACGGGTCACGACGTGACTGCCTACGGAGCCTCATGGGGCCACCCGGCCTACTGCCATCGTGATCCGCGGCGAGTCGGCAGGTCTTAGCCAGCGCAGCACCGCGAGCAGTTGTGATGCTGGCAGCGACACACAGCCACCGGTCGCGCTGCCCGTGCCGACGTGCAGGAAGATCGCGCTGCCCAGGCCCGGTGTCCGCGCGGTGTTGTAGGCGATCACGGCGGCATAGTCGTAAGCGGGGACGTTGTGCATCGGCTCGGGGTTACGGCCGGGCCAGGCGTGCCGCCTGTCAGTCCACAGGTTGTAGCGGGCGCTGGCCGGGTCGTCGTCCCAGACGTCGTAGCTGTAGGCGTGGTACCACGAGAATGTCACGCCTGATGGTTTGGGCAGTACCCCGAACATGAAGCCGAAGCCGTAGGTGCCTTGCGGGGTGAGGTCGTCGCCTTCGATCTTCGCGTGGGGCCTGGCCATGCCGTCGGCGCCGATGCGCGCGGTCCATGGTCCAAGCGTGCGGACCCACGCGCGGCCCGTCCACCGATACGCGGTCAGTGTGGCGTAGGTCGAGCCGTAGGACTTCGTGGTCACGGTGATGATCTGGCGGACTGTTGGAGCCGTGCTGGCGGCGGCGGCCGCGGTGCCGCCAGACAGCAGCGCCAGCGCCGCGACCAGGGCCACGGCAGCGGCCAGTAGTCGGCCAGGCCTCATGTGGAACGCCAGATGTCCAGCCTCATCTAGTGCCTGGTCTGTCGCCATCGCTCACTCCGTTCCGGTGCCGGCCTCGGGTGGGGCAAGAGCCTGCTCGATCGGCGCCAGGCATCTCATTATCGGACCATCAGCGCGGGCCAGTAGTTACGTGGCGTCCCGGCCGGGGCGTTGCGAGAGGGGACAAGGATAGCCCTCCACCCCGGCCGGGGGAGATCAACCCACCGTGCTGGCCGCTGACAGATCCGACCGTCCCCGGACAGAGGGTCTCCAGCCATACGGAGGGGGTCAGTTGTTGGCGATCCAGCGCCGGATTGAGTCCCGCAGATCGGCCGGGTCCTCGCCGCGGACAAGAACGGGCGGGCTGGCGCCCCGCCAACTGGCGTACAGCATGCCAGCGATGCCCTGCCAGCAGTGCCACGTCGGGAACTCGTGGCGAACGTCATCGAGGGAAGGCCGGGCCGTGTCCCCTGCGGGCGCGGCAGTGGCGTGGTCGCTGCCGTTCATGTGGAACTGCTCCCGTGCGCCAGCACGCGGGTAATCGCGTCGGCCGCCATGCCCACGTCGGTGACCGCCGCTATGCGCTCTGCCCATGACCACCACAGCCAGCCCTCGCCGGCGACGACGTTCTCACTGAGCGCCGTCGCCTGGGGGTTGGTCACCGATAACGACGGCAGCCGGCCTTCCGGGGCCACGAGCCGGGTCTCGAAGCCGCGAGCGCCAAGCTCTGCGGCGAGTTTCTCCAGCGATGTGACTTCTGTTTCGTGTGCGTCCTTGTCGTACACCATGCGGACACCCTCTGCCCCGGGAGGGCTACCGTGGGAGATGTTGACGGGGAAGCGGTCAACGATGGTCAACCTTGCCTGTCGTCTCGCGGATGGTGTACGCGGATGGACTTCGCAGAGGCTTTGCGCGCTCTCATGGACGAGCGTGGCATCAGCGGGAATGCCCTCGCCCGGCGGGTGCATTGCGACAAGGGGCTCATCTCCCGGTACGTCAACGGCAAGCAGCCGCCGTCGGCGAAGCTGGCGCGGCTGCTCGACGAGGCGTTAGGCGCGGGTGGTGCCCTGGTCCGGGCCGCATCGTCAAATGCTGGGCCGGGAACTGGTTCTGATCCGGGTGGCGTGCTCGCGGCGTTCGGCGTGGCACCCGGCGGCGGCCCGGCGGCCACCGGGCAGCGGCCGGTCGCGCCGGAACTGGTGGACTACTTCCGCACGCAGCTCGCCGGGCACTACCGGGCGGACATGTTCCTCGGCCCGCATCACCTGATCCCGACCGTCACCGAGCAGCACCGGCTGATCTGTGACCTGGCGAGCATGGCCGCAGGCAATGTCCGCAGCGGCCTGCTGCGGGCCGGGACCGCGTACGCGGCGCTGATCGGGTGGCTTCACCAGGACGCCGGGGACATCCCCCAATCGGTCTACTGGCGTTCGGTGACCCTCGACATGGCGCACCGCTGCGGCGACCGGGACCTGATCAGCTACGCGCTGACGAACAAGGCAATGCTCCTCACCGACACGGGCCGCGGCCGGGCTGTCATCGACTTCGGCCGCGCCGCCATGCTCGGCGACCCGCGCCGCCTGCTCCCGAAAACCTGGATCATGGCGGCCGTCCAGTCAGCACATGGGCACTCGCTGATTAGGCAGCGGCGCGAATGTGACCAGCTCCTCGATGATGCCGCGCGGCT
>Ga0209526_10001328_pt1 | contig 16463 bp, 15 predicted proteins | sample JacPinW_OM2H0_M1_FD_188566 | JGI IMG/M metagenome (GOLD analysis project Ga0209526, IMG submission 188566) | Forest soil microbial communities from Algoma, Ontario, Canada - Jack Pine, Ontario site 1_JW_OM2H0_M1 (SPAdes) (version 2) | ecosystem: Environmental > Terrestrial > Soil > Boreal... | reverse complement strand
TTCTTGTCGCCAGAACCATGTGTAGCGGTACTGCAGGATCCGGCGACAGAGATATGCGGCAACGAAGCCAGATTGTGTAGCGCAAAGCCCCTGCTATGGAGGTAGGGACACAATTGGCCGTAAGTCATGCTGCCGGCGACGGTTACGGAATGCGCCTGTGGATCCAACGCAACTACCCCGTCCATCGCCTTCAGGGACAGGAGATGGCTTGTGCTGTCGGCGATCTTGTTGAAGCAGTGGCGTGTGCCCAGCACTTTTAGTTTGTTTTGGGCTTTGACAAACTCGCGCACCTGTTCAACGGAGTTGGCGGGGTATAAATTTTCGGTGCTGTATTCGAAATTGCCCGCCCAGTTTGTCAGTTTAGAGGCCGGCAGCCGGGCGAAGAGCGGGGATACGACGGGGCCAGCCATCATCGCAGAAAGAATTTTGATAAAGCTTCTTTTGTCCATGGCCAATGGTGGAAGCCCGAAACTGGGCCGATGGAACCTCCGGCTTTGGGATAACGGCGACCATCTTACACTTGTTCTTTTTTTTGGGCTGCAGAATCCGCGGGTTGAGCGTTTTCTGATTGTCCAACTCAGCTTGGTACACCACCCAGGGCTTTGTAGAGGGCGATCACCGCCACATAGACATCCTGTTCGCTTTGTGCGACCGCGTCTTCGGCTTGCAGCTGCGTTCGCTCGGCATCCAGCAAAGAGAGAAAATCCACTACTCCTTCGCGATACCGCAGGCGGGCGATATCCGCAGCGCGCTTACTCTCGCGAGCCTGATCATTCAATTTGATAAGGCGTGCTTGCTGGGCGTGGTAATTCGCCAGCGCATCTTCCGTTTCTTCCAGGGCGCGGAGAACGGTTTCTTCATAGAAGGCGAGCGTCTCCTCGGTAGCGGCACTCGAACCGCGCACGCGGGCGCGTGCCCGGCCTAGATCGAACGCGGACCACGACAGACCTGGTGATACAGACCATGCTCGCGAGTCTCCGGTGAAAAAGGTGCTTCCGCGTCCCGCTACGAAACCAAGGAATCCGGAAACACTGACTACCGGAAAAAGACTCGCGACAGCAACGCCTTGACGTTCCGTGGCCGCAGCCAACCTTCGCTCCGCGGCACGCACGTCGGGTCGACGCTCGAGCAGTTCGCCCGGATTGCCGATAGGCAGAGCCTTTGCAATCGCGGGATAAGTACGCGGTGCGAGATCTGCATTAAGCTCGCCGGGGCGCGTTCCGGTGAGTACCGCTAACCGGTATTCCGCGCGAGCGACATCTAGGTTCAGGGATGGAATCGTCGCCTCAATAGCTGCTACACGGGCAGCGGCGCTGGCAACATCTTGTTCTTCGCCTACACCAGCGTCACGGCGGAGTTGGGTCAGTCGCAGCGTCTCGCGTTGATTCGTAAGACTCCGTTCGGCCACTCCGAGGCGCCATTGCGCGCCGCGAAGCTCGAAGTAGTTGCGGGCGAGTTCAGAGACGACGCTGACCTGCACATCGTGAAGATCCGCTTCGAACGCCTGGTTCTCAGCGCGAGATGCCGCGATGCCGTGACTAACCCTTCCGAACAAGTCCGCTTCCCAGAAAGCATCGAAACCGGCGGTAAAGTTGTTGATCCTGCGGCGCTCGTCACCGAAGCCGGGAATCTGTTCCTTGCTGTGCTGGTAGGACGCGGTGACGGGCACGGTCGGAAAACGGTCCAGCTTTCTTTCGTCGAAGATGGCACGAGATTCGGCGAGCCTGGCGCGTGCGATTCGAATGCCGTTGTTCGATGCCAGGGATCGATCGACGAGCGAGTCGAGAACCGGATCTTCAAACTGCTTCCACCAGCGGCTATCAAACGGCTGGTCCGTTACGAGGTTCGCGTCTGCTGCGTGGTATTTCACCGCGGCAGGCTGCGGCGATTTGTAATGGGGACCGACCGCGCATCCGTTGGCCAGCAGCAGGGCAACGGGCAGAAGGAAGGTTTCTTGAAAGCGTGTCAACACAGGCTTAGGCCTCCGCCGAAGCGCTGGACGAAATTCCTGCGCTAGCAGCCGATTTTTTGATCTCCCGGCCTTCCACAAATCGCTGAACTACCACGTAGAAGACGGGAGTCAACACCAAGCCAAACGCGGTGACGCCCAGCATGCCGAAAAATACGGCGACGCCAATGGCACGGCGCATTTCTGATCCGGCTCCGGTAGAAAGCACCAGAGGAATGACGCCCATGGTGAAGGCGAGAGATGTCATCAAGATCGGCCGCAAACGCAACCGGCACGCTTCCAGCACCGCATCGACCCTGTTCATTCCCTCCTGAAGCTGTTTCTCGCGGGCAAACTCCACGATCAGGATGGCGTTTTTGCAGGCCAGGCCGACGAGAACAATCAAACTGATCTGGGTGAAGACGTTATTGTCGCCTTTCAGCAGCCAGACCCCGGCGATGGCGGAAAACAGAGTCATCGGAACGATCAGGATGATTACGAGGGGCAACGACCAGCTTTCGTACTGTGCGGCGAGCACCAGGTACACGAGGAAAACAGAAAGCGGAAAAATGTAAACCATCGTGTTGCCGGCAAGAATCTTTTGGTAGGTTAGCTCGGTCCACTCGTACTTCATTCCGTTTGGCAATTGATCGTCCAGGACCTTGGCGATCGCACCTTCTGATTGGCCCGTACTGAATCCTGGCGCGGCCGCCCCATTGATTTCCGCCGCGGGAAATCCGTTGTAATGCATGACGCGGTCCGGTCCATAGATCGGCTTAACCGTGACGATCGATCCCAGCGGAATCATTTCTCCGGCGACGTTTCTTGTTCTAAGGTGACTGATATCTTCGGGCTGGAGCCGGTAGGGCGACTCCGCCTGCACATTCACCTGATACGTTCTGCCAAAACGGTTGAAGTCGTTGACATAAAGCGAACCGAGGTACACCTGCATGGTGTCAAACACGTCGCCAAGGGGGATTCCGTAGGTCTTGGCCTTTTCGCGGTCCACATGAGAATCGATTTGCGGGACGTTGATGTCGAAGCTGGAAAACACGCCTATCAGCCCCGGTGTCTGGTTGCCTTTCTGCAACGTTGACGTCGTCTCTTTGTAGAGCGATTCCAAGCCCATGCCAGCGCGATCTTCAACGTAGAGTTTGAAGCCGGCCACCGTACCCAATCCTTGGACAGGTGGCGGCGGGAAAATTGCGATAAATGCTTCCTGGATGGATGCGTACTGTTTGTTCAGATCGGCTGCGATTGCGTTCGCGGAAAGGTCGGGAGACTTGCGTTCCTCTGAGGGTTTCAAGGTCGCGAACACAATCCCGGAATTGGGACTGTTGGTGAAGCCGTTGATCGACAGGCCAGGAAATGCAACGGCATTTTGCACGCCCGGATGTTTCAACGCAATATCGGACATCCTGCGAATCACATCTTCGGTGCGATCGAGCGTGGCGCCATTCGGCAACTGAGCCAATGACACGAGGTATCCCTTATCCTGCGTGGGAACAAATCCTGCGGGCACACGCGAGAAGCCGAAAATGGTAAGTCCGACCAGACCGGCATAGACGACAAGAGCAATCACACTGGAACGCAGTGTGTGCGTTACAAGTTTTCCATAACCGCCGGATGCGCGGCCAAAGAGTCGGTTAAACAACTTAAAGAACCAGCCAAACGCAAAGTCGATAGCGTGAGTAAAGCGATCCTTCTTGGCATCGTGAGACTTCAGGAGAAGCGCCGCAAGAGCCGGACTCAGCGTGAGCGAGTTAAAGGCTGAAATCACGGTGGAGATGGCGATGGTCAGCGCGAACTGCTTGTAGAATTCACCCGACAGCCCGACGATGAACGCCGTGGGAATGAAAACCGCGCACAACACCAAAGCGATAGCCACGATTGGTCCGCTGACTTCTTCCATGGCACGGCGCGTAGCTTCATGCGGTTCGTGTCCGAGTGCGATATTGCGTTCCACGTTTTCGACAACCACGATGGCATCGTCCACCACAATCCCGATCGCCAGCACGAGGCCAAACAGCGACAGGGTATTCAGCGAAAAGCCCAGCGCCAGCATGATTGAGAAGGTTCCAACTAGTGACACGGGAAGCGCCAGCAGCGGAATGACAGACGCGCGCCACGTTTGCAGGAAGACCAACACCACAATGACGACCAAGATCAGCGCTTCAACAAAGGTATGTCCGACCGCTTGAATCGATTCGCGCACGAAAACGGTCGGGTCGTAGGCGATTTTGTAGTCCACGCCTTCCGGAAATGATTTCTTAAGACGCTCCATCGTGTCGCGTACCTGTTGCGAAGTTTGGAGTGCGTTGGAACCTGGCCGCTGCGAAATTGGCAGCGCAGCAGCCGGCTTGTTGTCCAGCAAACTTCGGAGTGCGTAGGTGCTGGAACCCAGTTCGACACGGCCTAGATCGCGGATGCGCGTGATTTGGCCATCCTTGGCGGCGCGCACAATGATGTTGCTGAATTCTTCCTCGGTCGTGAGGCGTCCCTGTGTGTTTACAAGCAGTTGAAACGCGGTGCTTCCTGTATTTGTCGGCGGGGCACCAAGTACACCCGCCGCGACCTGCACGTTTTGTTCGCGAATCGCTTGCACCACGTCCGTTGCCGTCAAGTTGTGCGAGGCCAGTTTGTTCGGGTTCAGCCATACGCGCATGCTGAAATCGCCCGCGCCGAAGACCTGTACGTTGCCGACGCCAGGGAGGCGGCCCAATTCGTCTTTCACTTGGAGAATGGCCAGATTTGCCAGATACAACATGTCGTAACGGTTGTCCGGAGACTCAAGGTGCACAACCATCAGCAAATCGGGTGACGTTTTTTCCGTCGTTACACCGAGGCGCTGGACTTCCTGCGGCAATCGCGGAAGCGCTTGCGATACACGGTTCTGCACCTGCACTTGCGCTTTGTCTAGGTCCGTGCCCAGTCCGAACGTGATGGTCAGAGTCATCACGCCGTCAGCGGTGGCTTGCGAAAACATGTAGAGCATGCCTTCGACGCCGTTGATCTGCTGTTCCAGAGGCGACGCTACGGTGTCCGCAATGACAGTCGGATTTGCACCCGGATAGCTCGTGCGTACGACGACAGTCGGCGGCACGACTTCCGGATATTCGCTCAGGGGGAGGCGAAAATAAGCGATTGCTCCGATCACAAAAATGATGATCGAAATTACGGCCGCAAAGATAGGGCGCTTGATGAAGAAATTAGAGATATTCATGGCGGTCCTGCTTAGTCTCCCACTTTCCGCTCGTGGGACTTCTCCTCGTGACCCGCAAGGCCGGATTGCATGGAGGCATCGCCCGATGAGTTGAGTCGGCTCGCCATAGAAACCCTCTTGGGCGTGACAGTAGCTCCTGGTCGCACGCGCTGCAGTCCGCTTACGACGATCACGTCGCCCTCGTGCAAGCCATCACGCACCACACGCAGTCCCTCCGTCATGGGGCCAAGTTTCACGGGCCGATACGCAAGCGTGTTGTTTTTGCCAAGGACAAAAACGTACTTTTGATTCAAGTCTGTAACGACCGCCTCGTCTTTTGCCAGGCAGCCACTGTGCGCCCCGCTTCCTTGCAGCCGAATCCTCGCAAAGAGCCCGGGCGTTAGAGCCAAATTCTTGTTCGCAAAAGTGGCGCGCAGGCGAATTGTTCCGGTCGAGGAGCTGACCTGATTGTCGACAAAGCTCACCTGACCGACGTGGGGAAATGCGTCTTCGTCCGCCAGACCTAATAGCGCTTCGCCGCGCAACTCGTGCGAACCTGTTCCGTGGGCTTGCGTGACACGCGCATACTTGAGGTAGGTCTGCTCATCGACATCGAAATACACGTAGATAGGATCGAGCGAAACCAGAGTGGTAAGGGGCTTGATCTGTCCCGCTCCCCCTTCGACCAAATTCCCTTCCGTGATCTCCGCTCGCCCCACTCGGCCCGTAATCGGAGCCGTTACGCGCGTGAACTCCAGATTCAGTTCCGCGCCGCGCAGCGCCGCCTCCGTGGCGGCAATGCGGGCTTCGGCTTCGTTGCGGACTGCGGCGCGCCGGTCGTACTCTTCGGCTGACATTCCGTCATTGTTGTGAAGGCGTTCCGCGCGCTCAAAATCGCTTTGGGCACGCGAACGCTGGGCTTTGGCTTGCGAGAGTTCGCCCTTTAGGCGATCCACTTCCGCCTGGAAGGGTCGCGCGTCGATCTGGAACAAGAGGTCGCCTTGACGAACAATGGCGCCTTCCTTGAAATGCACGCTTTGCAAGTAGCCGGAAACGCGCGGGCGAACCTCGACGGAATTCACTGGTTCCAGGCGCCCGGTGAATTCGTCACTGTCTCCCAATTGCTTGCAGATAACCTCGGCCACACTTACTTCCACCGGCGCTGGAGCAGCATTGGACTTAGCTGAGCTGGAGCACCCGATATTTAGACTGGCTACAGCCGCCAAGACTATGCTGAGAATTAGCGGCAACGTCACGGCGCTCTGCTTTTTGTTCCACGGCGTCATTGCTTCCAATAGCATGGGCCTCTCCCGGGTCGTTTGCTGCGGTTCTCGTTACGAGTTTTCGATTGGTTTTCGGAGCCTGCGTGCCGCTTACGAATTAACCGAAACCTTCGTGGTCAGATAGATGAAAGGAAGGCGGGTATGGTTATATTGCAATACGTGGCACACGGATGGTACATGGTATACAATCGGGTACTAGGTGCACTATGCGAAAAAGGCCAGATGTTTGTCCGGTGGAAACCACTGCGCGCATCGTTGGCGGGCGCTGGAAGGCCGCCGTTCTCGAGCAACTGCTCCAAGGCACTAAGCGGTTCTCGGAGCTGAAGCGCGGTATTAGCGGGATCACGCAACGAACGCTCTCCCAACAACTTCGCGAACTACAATCTAGAGGAATTATTGAGCGTACCGTATACCCGGACACGCCGCCGCGCGTGGTATATGCCATTACTCCCCTCGGAAAGTCGCTCGGGCCGCTGCTGGAGGCGATGTGCCACTGGGGCAAATCGCACTCGGCTGCCATGGCACTAAAAAGACTGCGTGCGTCCGACCGGGAGCAGTAACCCACCGTGATGTGCCGCGGACGAATCGAAAAGTCTGGCTCAAGCTAAACAGATTTGGGGCATACCGCTAGCGGAAGAGGGTTTCGAGGAGCAGTCGCGAATCGGTTTTTGCGTCGCGATATTTGACTATGACGGGGGCGTAGAGGGAGAGACCCCAACGTTCTCCGGCAGGATGGGAAATGGCACGGGAGCCGGGAACTACGACGGCTTCTTCTGGGATCACGAGTGGGCTAGAGTCGGCGGCCGCGTAAATTTGTTCGCGCACGAGATCATAGACCGCGGTTGAAGCATTCAAGATTACGCCGCTGCCCAGCACGGCGCGGCGCTTGACGATAACGCCTTCGTAGATGCCACAATTTCCGCCGATCATTGCCTCGTCCTCGACAATTACGGGCAAGGCGCCGACAGGCTCGAGCACGCCGCCGATTTGCGCGCCTGCGGAGATGTGGCAATTGCGGCCGACCTGAGCGCAACTTCCGATCAAGGCGTGGGAGTCGACCATGGTGCCATCGTCGACGTATGCGCCGGCGTTGATGAACATCGGCGGCATGCAGGTGACGCCGCGGCCAACGTAGGATGCGTCGCGAATGCTGGAGCCGCCTGGAACAATGCGCACCTGGCTGGCGAGGCTGAGAGCTTTGGGCGGGTAGGTGTCCTTGTCGAAAAAAGGTTGGCGCAGGCGGTCAATGGACATATCGACGACCTTGCCCATGCGGAAGCCGAGCAAGATGCCCTTCTTCACCCACGCATTGACGCGCCAGCCCGTATTCGAGGCAGGATCGGGTTCGGCGGCGCGGACTTCGCCACGATTCAACGCGCCTTTGAAGGACTCGAAGGTGCGGCGATGTTCATCGGTGTACTCCGGCGGAGGGCAGTCAAATAGTTGCTCAATTTCCGACGGCAGCATAGTTTTTCTCGATGAGGCCGAGCGTCTCCAGTACAGAGTGAATGCGGCCCAGGGAGCCTGCGCTCGGCGGAACGAGGGGAAGACGCCAGACGGCTTGTAGCAGTCCCATCCGGGCCATCGCCGCTTTCACGGGGATCGGGTTGGATTCCACGAAGTTCACCTCCATTAGCGGCAGATACTGTGCGTGAATTGCGCGCGCGGCTGGAAAATTATTTTGCAGCGCGAAATTGCAGAGCTGGGCCATTTCCGCGGGAATTTCGTTGGAGGCGACGGAGATTACGCCACGGCCTCCTAGGGCGAAAAGCGGCAAGGTGATGGCATCGTCGCCGGAGAGAATCACGAAATGGTCCGGGACGATTGCGGCGATGGAGGCCATTTGCGAAATGTTTCCGGACGCTTCCTTGACGCCGACAATCGTGTCAATGGCGGACAAGCGCTTTACCGTGGCGGGCTCGATGTTCACTCCCGTCCGGCCGGGGACGTTGTACAACAAGATTGGCAGCGAGACGGCCCGGGCAATGAAATGAAAATGCTGGTACAGCCCTTCCTGGGTGGGCTTGTTGTAATAGGGGGTGACGGAAAGGATGCCGCTAACGCCCATGGCTTCATACTCGCGCGCGGCACGCGCTACGTCGGCGGTGTCGTAGCCTCCCGCGCCCGCCACGACTGGGATTTTGCCGTTCGCTTCCTCCAACGTTATTTCGACTACGCGTCTGCGCTCGTCGTTAGTCAGCGTCGGGCTTTCTCCGGTGGTTCCGCAGGGAACTAGAAAATGGATTCCGGCGTCGACTTGCCGCCGCACTAGCCGGCGCAAGGCAGATTCATCGAGTGAGAAATCGTTTTGAAACGGGGTGACCAGCGCAGTACCGCAGCCTGTGAACATGTTGTTTTCTCCTTATCGATCCTTTGCATGCGTGACGCGTCGCCTGCGAACGGCTACGTCGTCAGCCCAATTCATTTACGATCTCGCGAAATTCGAATACGCCGCTTTTGCCGACTACCCAGCGCGCGGCGCGCAGGGCGCCGCGTGCAAATCCTTCACGGCTTCTGGCTGTGTGGCGGATTGTGATGGTGTCGGCGCTGGAATCGAAGCCAACTTCGTGGGTTCCAGGATGGGCGCCTGCGCGATTCGCGGTTAAGTTGATGTTGCGTTCGAAGCCGGCTTGCTTCATTTCTTCGGCGACGGCCAACAGCGTGCCGGAGGGCGCGTCTCGCTTCGCGGCGTGATGGATTTCCCAACCCCAGGCTTCATACTCGTGCTCAGCGGCAAAGGCGCTGGCCGCTTGCGCGATGATCTGGCGGAAGCGGTAGACGCCGACCGAAAAATTGGGACTCCACACCAGGGCGCTGCCGCCGGATTGGACGGCTTCGCGCACGCAGGCTAACTGCTGAAACCAGCCCGTCGTGCCGGCCACGACAGGAATGCCCAGAGTGGCAAGCTGGCGGATATTCTGGAGGGCCGCCGAAGGAGTGGAGAATTCCACGGCCGCGTCCACTCCGCGAAGATTTTCGCTGGTGAGGCCTGCACCGTGCGCATTCGTGGCGCTATTCAGCGCGAGGCGGACGTCAAAACCGTATTCGGGCGCGAGTTGCTCGATCAGGTGGCCCATCTTTCCGTGTCCGACAATGGCGAGTCCGCGGTTCATTGGCTTTTCCGCGGAGCTTCGGCACGCGATGCGAGCAGCCGCTTGACCATGCTCGCGTAGATCGGCACGGCATCGCGGAGCTCGCGCTTTGCAATGCGCTCCTCGCCCGTGTGTGCCACATGAATGCTGCCTGGACCAATCAGAAACGGCGTGCCCCATGTTTCGTGCAGGGTGGGGACGTCGGTTGTAAATGCCACCACGCTTGTGGGCAGCCCATCGAACGCGGAGAAGTGAAAAACCGGCGTGTACAAGACTTCCCGGGCTTCGACTCGTCCGGCCACGGCTTGGTGAACGGCCTCTCGCACGGGAGCGGCGTCACCTACTAACCGAAACATGAGTTCGGCTCGGGCTTCATCTGCAACAACGTTCGGCGCGCGGCCGCCGGAAATTGTGCCGATGTTCAATGTGGTTTTTCCTAGAAGCGAATCCTTGGGCAGTGCGAGATGTCGGACGTCCTGGAGCACGTCCAGTAGCGCATCGATTGCAGAGCGTCCCAACTCTGGGTAGCCCGAATGTGCCAACTGGCCCCTCGCCACCAGCTCGAAGCGCAGGGCTCCCTTGGATGCCAGGCACAATTTGTTTTCCGTGGGCTCCCCATTGATCAAATAGCGAGAGCCGCGCGGTGTTTTTGCCGCAACCCGCGCACCCGCGCTGTTTCGTTCTTCGCCGACGACGAACAGAAGGCCCAAATCCGAAGCGCCCTCTGCAAGGAGCTTCTCGACAGCAGAAATCATGGCGGCGATGATGCCTTTTGCGTCGCAAGCTCCGCGCCCCCAAAAAAATTCATCGTCTTCGCTCAAAGGGAAGAAAGGCGGCACGGTGTCCATGTGCGTCGAAAGCGTGACCACCGGCTTGCCCCAATTTGCAAAAACGTTGAAGCGTTGCGCTTCGACCGGCATGCGTTCGACGCGGCCGCCGTATTTCGCGGCGAGCGGAGAAAGATGGCGAAACAGGAATTCGCCGGCGGCAGCCTCGTTGTTGGTCACAGACTCGATGTCAACGAGCGCGCGTGTGAGCTCGAACAGATCCATGATTGCTTTCTGGAATGGAGCGAAAGAGAAGAGAAGAACCGAAGGAAGCTCGGAGCTGTCACTCCTCGATAGCGCTCCATCCGCATAACATCGTGGTGCTTACGGATGACAGTGGACAGGTCTTAGGCCTGGCCCCCAGCCGCACACGGCATTCAGCTGCCGCGGCGACTTCGGCGGATCAACAGCAATTGCCCCTTTCGCGCAGGCGTCCGAAGCTGATCGGAAAAGCACGCCCGGCTACTAATGGGATCCGCACCTCTACCAAGTACAGAAACGAAAATAGCGGAGCGGGCTGGGAAAGTCAATCTGTGGAAGCATCCAAAAGACGCGTTCGGCGTATCGGTTTTTTGGGGGTAGCGCGAATTGACGGCGGAGGCTGGCTTGTTTAGACTGTGGTTCATCAAATGAGCATTTCGAATCATCTCCGGGCGCATCTGCACCATCATCATCACGGCCATATGCCGCGCCCGGTGAGTTGTACGTAGCGATTCGCTAGAAAGCGTACTCATCGGCCCGCTGGCGCAACAAACCAGCGGGTTTTTTGTTTTTTTGGCGCGACGTCGGGAGGAAGCACGTGGATATCGCATTTGAAAAGAGTGGCGGGTTGGTGCCCGCGATTATTCAGGACGGGCGAACTGGTGAAGTCTTGATGCTCGGCTTCATGAACGCGGAGGCGCTTGCAGAGACGCAGCGAACACGGGAGGCCGTGTTCTTCAGCCGTTCGCGCAATCGTTTGTGGAAGAAAGGGGAAACGAGCGGGCACGTCTTGCGCGTGCTGGAAATGCGGGTAGATTGCGATGCGGATGCATTGCTTTTGCGTGTCGAGCCAATTGGACCTGGTGTTTGTCACGAAGGTTACTTCAGTTGCTTCTTCCGGCGGATCGAAGAAGACGGCGGGGTCCGCACCGTCGAAGAGCGGACATTTGATCCGAACAGAGTGTATGCACCGGGGATCAAACGATGAATACGCTGAAGCTCGGAATTCCCAAGGGCAGTTTGCAAGAGGCGACACTGGAGCTTTTCTCGCGTGCCGGGTGGAAGGTCACCATAAGCCCGCGAAGCTACGTGCCTAGTATCGATGATCCCGAGATTGAGTGTTTGCTTGTGCGTGCGCAGGAGATGGCGCGCTATGTGGAGACGGGCGCGCTGGATGCGGGAATTACTGGCCATGATTGGGTGGTTGAAACCGGCTCGGACGTCGAGGAACTCGCGGAGCTTGTGTACGCGAAGCAGAGGCTGTCGCGCGTGCGTTGGGTGCTCGCGGTGCAGGAAGATTCCGCGATCCGTGAGCCACACGACTTACAGGGCAAGGTGATCGCCACGGAAATTGTGCGCATCACTGGGGAGTATCTCAAGAGACATGGAGTGACCGGGCGGGTGGATTTCTCTTGGGGCGCTACGGAGGTGAAAGTGCCGCAGCTGGCGGACGCGATTGTTGAGGTTACCGAAACGGGGTCTTCGCTGCGCGCTAATCGCTTGCGGATAGTGGACACCGTCTTGGAATCGGCCACGGTGTTCATCATGAATCACGCGGCCGCTGCCAACGTGTGGAAGAAAGAAAAGGTGGAAAGCTTGATCCTGATGTTGCAGGGGGCGATTGCCGCGGCGAGCAAAGTCGGCCTGATCCTCAACGTGCGGCGCGAGGACCTGGAGCGCGTGGTCGCGATTTTGCCGGCACTGAAGAACCCGACGATCTCCATGCTGAGCGATCCAGGATGGGTGGCGGTGAATACGATTGTGGAGGAATCGGTGGTGCGGCAAATTTTGCCAAAGCTTAAGGCTGCGAATGCGCAAGGGATTGTGGAGTATCCCCTGAATAAGATCGTGCTGTGATGAAGATCTTGAGATTGACCAGCGCTGTGGAGAAGAGGCTGCTCGCTGCGCGCGAACGACGCGACGTACAAGCCGAGAAAGTCGCGGCCAAGATCATCGCGGACGTCAGGCGTCGTGGCGATGCGGCGTTGTGTTCTTGGACGAAAAAGCTGGACGGGATAGATTTGACGCGGGCGGGGATGTGGGTGTCGCAACGCGAGATCGAGGAGGCCCAACAAAGCGTCAGCGCAGATGTCTTGCGGGCCGCTAAACACGCAATCGCCAACGTCCGGAAGGTGACTGAAAAACAGTTGCCACGAAACTGGTCGATGGAAGTGGAACCAGGCGTGAGCATTGGGCAGATTGTCAGGCCTATTGAAACGGTCGGCTGTTATATTCCGGGCGGCAAGGCGACTCTGCTTTCGACGCTCGTAATGACTGCCGTGCCCGCTCAGGTTGCGGGCACAAACAGGATCGTGCTTGTGTGTTCGAGACCGAATAAGGAGCTCCTCGCAACGGCTGGACTCCTCGGTCTGGGCGAAGTCGCGCGGATTGGGGGCGCGCAGGCGATCGCGGCTCTGGCCTACGGAACCGAAACCATTCCGCGCGTCGAGAAAATTGTTGGACCGGGAAACCGCTTTGTGACAACGGCAAAGCAGCTCGTGAGCCACGACTGCGCCATTGACCTTCCCGCCGGACCAACCGAAGCCATCGTGCTTGCGTCACGCGGCACTCCGAGCTGGATCGCGGCGGACTTACTGGCTCAGGCGGAACACGCCCAGGATGCGGCAAGCTTGTTGGTGACAACGTCGGCGCGGCTTGCAGGGGCAGTGCAGCGCGAAGTTGCAGAACAGTTGAAGAAACTCCCGGAAGCAAATCCGGCCGGCATTTCCTTGAAAAAGCGGGGAGTGATTTTGCTCGCCGCGTCCAGCGACGAGGCGTTCGAGTTTGTGAACCGTTTTGCGCCGGAACATCTCAGCCTTCCGGAAGGTAGAGCCCTGGCTCTCCAAAAGGTTTCTGCTGCCGGCACGATCTTTGTCGGCCCTTGGGCTGCGCAGCCGCTTGGCGATTACGCGAGTGGCAGCAACCATGTTTTGCCAACGGGCGGCTGGGCCCGCAGGCGTGGCGGGTTATCCGCCGCGGATTTTGTGAAGTGCATCAGCGTGCAGACGATAAGCCGCAAAGGCTTTTGGCGTCTGGCCGGCGATGTACGGGTTCTCGCACGGGCAGAAAATTTGTTTGCGCACGAAAATGCCGTGGCGGTGCGCGAATGAAACCGAAGCTTCCGTTGCGAGGCGCAATCCTGAGTGGGCGGAAAAATGCCTAGAACTGCGGCAATTCATCGTAAAACGAACGAGACCGATATCAGCCTCCGCTTGTCGCTGGACGGGCGCGGCAGAGCTCGCGTTGCCACGGGAATCAGCTTTTTCGACCATATGTTGGAACTCGTAGCCCGGCACGGCGCGTTTGATCTGGAGGTGAAAGCACGTGGTGATTTGGATGTCGACCAGCATCACACCGTCGAAGACGTGGGAATCGCCTTAGGCGAAGCGGTGACGAAAGCGCTGGGCACAAAGCGCGGGATCTTGCGCGCGGGATATTTTCTGATGCCCATGGACGAAACGCTCGCCGCCGCTGCAGTTGATTTGAGCGGGCGGCCCTTTTGCGTTGTGAAAGCCAAAATTGCGCGTGCGCGTGTGGGCGATTTTCAGACGGAGCTGACCGAGGATTTCTTTCAGGGGTTTGCGCAGGCCGCGCGCGCCAATGTGCATCTCCGCGTTCTATACGGGCGATCGTCGCATCACCAAGTGGAGGCCATTTTCAAGGCATTCGCCAGGGCTCTGCGTTTTGCAGTGGCACGCGACAAAAGATTGCGCCGCGTGCTGCCGAGCACAAAAGGATTACTGTGAAGATCACTCTGTTGGATTCCGGGGCCAACAATGTGGCTTCTGTCGAGCGCGCTCTGCAGCGGCTCGGAGCAGAGTCGCAACGCGCCACAGCCCCTCAATGCATCGCAAACGCAGAGGCACTGCTGCTCCCGGGCGTCGGACATTTCGAAACCCTCATACGAGTACTTGATGAATTCAAACTGCGCGAGCCGCTCGTGGACGCAATCCGTGGTGGCGTTCCATTTCTCGGCATCTGCCTGGGGCTCCAGACACTCTATGACGGCAGTGACGAGGCGCCGGAAGTCACTGGCTTGCAGTTGTTACCCGGGCGGGTGCGTGCTCTGCCGGCCATTGCCAAGCTGCCGCACATGGGCTGGAACCGCCTGCTTATAAAACAAAAGTCTCGGTTGTTGGAAGGCATCGATGCCGATGCCTACTTCTATTTCGCGCACACTTATGCCGCGATCGAACAGCGCGAGGAGGCAGTTGCTGCGTGCAGTTATGGAACAGAATTTGTGGCCGTGGTGGAAAAAGAAAATATGTACGCAGTCCAATTTCACCCAGAGAAGAGCGGAGAAGCCGGTGCGCAGGTCTTGCAGAATTTCCTGAGGCTGTGCGCATGAGTTTGGCTCGACGCATTATTCCTTGCCTGGACGTCGATGGCGATCGGGTGGTAAAGGGTGTGAACTTTGTCGGACTCCGTGATGCCGGCGAGCCCGCGGAATTGGCGGCGCGATATAACGCGGAAGGCGCGGACGAACTCGTCGTGCTGGATATTGCCGCCTCGCGCGATCGGCGGCCGACGTTTCTAGGAACGGTTCGGCGCATTGCGTCAGAGCTGGCGATTCCTCTGAGTGCGGGCGGCGGCATTCGCAGCGCGGAAGATGCTCGGTCGGTAATTCGAGCCGGCGCGGACAAAATTACGCTGAATACAGCGGCGGTGGCCCGGCCCGAGTTGATCTCGGAGACGTCGCTCGAGTTTGGTGCGCAGGCGGTTGTACTGGCGATCGACGCGAAGCGAGATGGCGACGGATGGGTGGTGATGGTGCGCGGCGGACGCGAGCTCGCGAACCGCGACGCGATTGCGTGGGCAAAAGAAGGAGTTGCGCTCGGGGCTGGAGAGATTCTGGTGACGTCCATGGACCGAGATGGAACAAAGAGCGGATTCGATACCGCGCTTACCGCGGCGATATCCTCCGCGGTTTCCGTGCCTGTTATTGCGTCCGGCGGCGCGATGCTGCCGGCACACTTCGCGGAGGTTTTTACCGCTGGCCGTGCCGATGCAGCCTTAGCGGCCTCGATCTTTCACGATCACATTCAACCGATTCGCGAGCTCAAGGAATTTCTGTTCGCGCGCGGGATTCCGGTTAGGTTGCCGTGCTAATTCCGTGTATTGACTTGCAGGAGGGTAAAGCGGTGCAACTCGTGCACGGAAGAAAGCGCGAGCTTGCGGTAACGGATGTTATGTCGCTGCTGCTGAAATTCAAGAAATACAAATGGCTGCACATCATTGATCTGGATGCTGCCATGAGGAAAGGCGATAACAGGGAACTTGCACGCAAACTGTGCCGCGAAGCGGCCAACCGATATGGGATGAAGGTGCGTGTGGGCGGAGGAATTCGCACCGTTCGGGGCGCGGAGGAAATTACGAAATGGGGGGCGCACCAAGTCATCGTCGGAAGCGCTGCATTCAAGGAGGGCAAGGTGAATGCAGCGTTTCTCCGGCGGCTCAGCCACCGGGTGGGCCGCGAAGCAATTGTAGTGGCGTTGGACACTGCCAAAGGCCAGGTTGTAATTAAGGGATGGCGAGAAAAACTGCGGATTCGAGCGGAACATGTGATGGAGCAGGTTAAGCCGTTTTGCGCGGCATTTCTCTGCACGGATGTAGATCGCGAAGGAACGATGAGCGGACTCAATCTCGAGTGGTTCCGGCGGTTGAGGCAAGTCACATCGCATCCGATCATTGCCGCGGGCGGCATTAGGGCACGGCGGGAAATTGTTGCTCTCGAGCGGCTGGGGATGGACGCCGCAGTAGGAATGGCACTTTACAAGAAGCGACTGCGGTGAGGGATTCGGAAATGCCGGGGAAGTTTCGTTGCTAGATCGCAAATCTGGCGGAGAGGGGGGGATTCGAACCCCCGGTAGGAGTTTTAGCCCCTACAACGGTTTAGCAAACCGCCGCCTT
>Ga0209526_10001327_pt1 | contig 16463 bp, 13 predicted proteins | sample JacPinW_OM2H0_M1_FD_188566 | JGI IMG/M metagenome (GOLD analysis project Ga0209526, IMG submission 188566) | Forest soil microbial communities from Algoma, Ontario, Canada - Jack Pine, Ontario site 1_JW_OM2H0_M1 (SPAdes) (version 2) | ecosystem: Environmental > Terrestrial > Soil > Boreal... | reverse complement strand
TTTATCTCAAGGGAGATCGAACCCAAAGCGGCGTGCACGAGGCCGCCGTCGACAAAATGGTGAACGAGACACCCGATTTCGTGGTTTTCAACGGGAGCGCCGGGTCGCTTAGCAAAGAGCGCGCGTTGAAAGCCAAGGTCGGCGAGACGGTGCGGATCTTCTTCGGGAATGCCGGCCCCAACGCGGTATCGAGCTTTCACGTCATCGGCGAGATTTTCGACAAGGTCCATCCGGAAGGGGCGACCGAGACCCTAAGCAATGTGCAGTCCACCCTGGTCCCGGCCGGCGGGGCGACGATAGTCGAATTCAAGACGCAGGTTCCGGGGACTTATATTCTCGTCGATCACAGCTTGGGCCGGCTGCAGAAGGGCGCGGCTGGATTTCTCGATGTGGAGGGACCGCCCAATCCAAAGGTGTTCCAGAGCATCCAACAGGTCAGCCAAGACGGCGGCGGTCATTGATCGAGCGGGTGGCCGCGTCCACCCGGGACGGCGCTCGATATTGAAATGAAAAGGTCCCACGCGTCTGCTGGCGGACGCGCGGGAACCGGAGAAATTGGTTCGTTAACACAATTGAAAGTTAAGGCATGATTTACCAGCACCTCAAAACCAAGCCGCCACCGCGACCGCGAGTTTCGGGCAAGCCGCTTCTCGTGTCGAAATAAGGTGCGACTGGCTGTTCTGCCCAATCGCGGCTGAATAGTGGCAATGAAACGGTCGGCGCGCATCCCACAAGTGGGGGTAGACATATTTTTTCGCTGCGGCCGGAAATAGCCTCCGTTGGCTTGGAAACCGCGCGAATTCAAGCCCAAATCCAGCGAAATACACGCCGCGATCCCGGCGTGGGCTGGTGCTCACAATTTATGACGCAGCATTGCGTTTTGTGACCTTGAGGCGGAAAAACCGTGACAGCCGGCGGGCGCCCCGGTCTATTTCTTCCCCGAAGCCGCGTCGGCGGGATTGACCCACCTGCGCAATTTCGTCGTTCGTGAAATCGCAAGGGGATTCCAGTGGAGCGAGATTTGTGATTCGCTTTCCTCGTTGATTCGATGGGTGATTGTGATGGGCAGCCTTATTCTTGGGACCCGCGACAACGTGTCATGGCGGCGATGGATTCGGGGAGCGAGGCGCGGGCGTCGGATGTCCGGGAAGGGCGAATTGCCGATTCAGCCGCAAGGACTTCACCGTTCTCGACGAACTCGGCTATCTGCCCTTCGCTCAGGCGGCGGGCAATTGCTCTATATCGTTAGCCAGCTCTATGAGCGCACCTCGGTGATCGTCACGACCAATCTCGCATTCGACGAACGGCCGAGCGTCTTCGGCGACGCCAAGATGACGACCGCACTCCTCGACAGGCTCACTCATCATTTCGACATTGTCGAAACCGGAGATGAAAACTGGCACTTCAAAAATCGCGCCTGATGCTCAAAAACCCGTCTCACGCCACCGCGCGCGACGTCACCCGCCTTTGGATTGGGGGGTCGCCCTGACGGGTCGTCGATTGCGAAAGTGAAATGAGTTCCAGTTGGCACGCAAACTCGTTATACCATCAAGCCTATCCTCAGGTACACGAGCGATCAATGGCCGATGCAGTCCCGAGGCGATGGCGAACAGGGCTGTAAACTGCGCTTCACCAAAACTTCCAAACATGATCACAGCAACGACCACGGTCCCATACACCGCCAATCGGCGCCGCACTTCTTGAAAATCTTCCCATCCCACGCCAAACTCGGTTCGTGACGAGTCATCGAAAGTGAACGAAACGATGATCGATTCCGATTTCGGGGCGAACGCTCTTGGAGCCGGCGGAGGGAATCGAACGCCACGTCTGCCAATTGGATTTGGCCGCTCTACCATTAAGCTACACCGGCCCAAGATGTGGCTATGCTATCCGGCCGCCTTGCGAACGACAACCAAAACTTTTCCGGCCCAGCAATTTTTGAGCCCGGTATTTAGCGAGGATGTTCGTGCCAAGCAGATTTATTCGTTAGGCGGAATCGAATTCCCTATGGTTGCCGGCGTCTTATAACGTCATCTGAAAATGAGGGGACTCTTGAGAAGATACTTGTGAATATGTTCATCGAGTGTCTGTAAATGTCCCTTTGCCAACTGCTGCATCGGCGATGTTTTCTTGCGCCAATTTTACTTTTAGCTTAGGACGGCTGGCCTTTGCGGTTGGTTCGCCAATGTGATCGAACCCTGCCAATTGCATAATCCTTCGTGCAGCCTTTTGAAGCCACCAAGTCCGAATCTTGATCAGATGATTAATGAGTTTTGGTGGCAGTAGTGCCCGCCACCCCCTATGCGCTCCCAGTTTCAAGGCGATCCTGCCTCGCAACGATAAAGGAACGTAGTAACGCAAAACTTCCATCTGTTCAAATCCGAGGCGCCGCTTGAATTCCGCGAGACTGCTGTCGGTTTTTCGTCCGTAGGTGAATCTCCCGTAGATCAAGTACTTCAGTCCCCTTTGATGGCAGATCTCCGCTGCCTTAGCAATCAGGGCGATCATCGGACGCTTGTCCTGATGCGCGTTTAGACAGAGAATTTGCATGATTCGCGCAGCATTGTCCACGTAAACGAATTTCATAAAACCGACCAGCTGGCCGGAATAGTAGGCACCGAGAAATTCGCAGCGGTCGAGGTAAGTACCGTTCTCTCGCTTGACTGTATCAAGATCCTTTCCGTAATGCCAGAACTTCCGGCCTTGACGAACCGGTGCCTCATCGTAGATTGCCTTGATGCCTGCGGCAAAGTCATTATCGAGAGCCGCCGATCGGATCTCAATTCCCTTCTTCGCTGCCCGCCGCGTGTTCTTGCGCGCCTCCTGGGGAAGCCCCTCCCACCAAGCCTTGTAGTCGTCAGTTCGGATCACCGCCGCATTGTCAATTTCGAATTGACCGTCTCCATCGACGGGCGTGGCATCGATCGGCCCTGAAAAGGCAAAGATGTCGGCAGGCAGGCCACTTGCCCGCAAAGCTTTGACGAACTGTGTCGGGTCAGCGACCGGTTCACCCTCGAGCCATTCCTCGTCCTTCAGCGTCGCAATGCGCAACCACCGGCCAACCGCGACCACTTCCCGACCCCCGATCCTGCACATTGGGACTAGGAACGACCTTCCTTGGACTCTGAATTCTGATTTCTCGACGCTCACTTCGTCTCCGTGGCCACTCTTAGACCTTTCCAATTGGGTTCCGTAGCGTTTGCCAAACATGCTCCAGGTCGTCAAGCCAATCGAAGCAAGCGCTTCAGGGGCGTCAACTGCTGCTTGCGACGAAATGCCATCAACTCAGCCGATACCGGTCTGTGCGTGCGAGTGATGCTGGCCCACATGTAGCCGGCCATGAAGTAGAGGCCCCGATTACGCCAGGTGTTGAACGCATCTGGAAGATACCGCGCATCAGTTCCCATGCCGGATACCCCCCGACGTAATAGGCTCCGATCTTGCGGTGATGGTAGCAGACTATTTCAACAAAAGGTGCGTGTCTACCAGCCCTTCATCCTTGCAGCGGTCACGGCGATCCAGTCGATCGCGTCTCCCTTGATTGGGACATAGCCCCCGACAGCCTCGAAGCACTCGCGACGGAAAATCTGACAGGCACCGGACACGACGCCTCTCTGCGGGGAAGCGCCCCGCGTCCCGCCGCTAGTCTCGCCTTGCGTGCCGCCGGCTTCGCCTTAGCGCCGAATGTGCGCCAACTCGCCGACGGCTGATCCCACTTCACCCCGCCAATTACCAGTGCCAAGCCGATTTTCCGGCGCGGATGTGCGCGCTATCTATAGGTTGCACTTTCGAGTTGTAGAAGATCAGCTTGAATCCGATTTCGGGCTGAACTTGTCCTGGAGGTCAGTAATGTTCTAACGTTTCTGACAAACAAAAACCTTTTCACCACGAACAAGCCCGTAGCGCATGGCCTCTTCTGCCCCCGCTGTTATTTCGTCAAATAAAAAGCCCCCACTCCCGAGTCGATCTCTGAAATCTTTGCCGTAAAAACGTACTTGGTCAGACTGCCCAAAATGCAGTTCCCTTAAAGCGGGATCCTTGATCGCTTCATTCTCGTAGCTATGATCCCATCCTTCAATAATAGGCACCGATACGACGAAAACACCATTATCTTTCAAAACTCTTTTTATCTCCATCATAGCTGCTGCATCATTGATATGTTCTAAAACATGATTACGTATTACGGTGCCTATGCTTTTGTCAGGCAGATCGACTTTCTCTATGTTTAATTTCAAATCTGCACTCGAAAACAAGTCTGCTGTCTTATACTCTTTGTACATCCCACGGAGTTTTTTCTCTAAGACCTTTTCAGGCGCGAAATGCAATATGGGCTCACTTAGTTTGCGATCATATTTGCTCAACCAAAGCCAAAAGAGCCTATGCCGCTCTAGTGACAAACATCGCGGACACTGCGCATCTAATCTGGGCGGCCTTCCAAAAAACCAAAAAATCCAGTGTAGCCGCAAATAGGACAGTTTCGTTTGTGAAGCGGCCTAACACTGAGAACGGCCTTAGGCAACTTAATAACTTTGGCTGGGACAAGCCGCTTTATTAAACTTCTCACGGACACGTGGAAACTCCATGTTAACGACCGTTCTGAACCGATCAGGCCCTATTGACTCACTCGTAAGGCCGCCCAAGCTTGCACTGTGCTGGTGGTATGGATAGCTCTGTGTTGTTGGCGTTGGTTTGAAATTATTGGCTTCCTTTGCTTCTCCGGGGGCCAAGAGTAAATCTGCTGCGGCTTCTGGTCAAATGCGGGTTGGCCGCTCCGCTCTGACTCTTGCCGGCGTTCTGCGTCCATTGCGCGCAGTGAGCCATGTCCGGTCATCGACAGCTATCGTCGAAAGGTCGAAAAAGCCCGTGGTGCCGGACGGCCCGCGCCGTGCGCCACAATGAAATCGTCATCCTGATTGTCGCTCCACGCTGAAATGGACCCGGTTTTGGGGACCAGGGGCTAAGTTGGAGATCGGCCGCTTCGTTTGATAGACGGAGCGGATGATGACGAAGAAGACGCGGCCTTGAAGGCGAAGATCGCTTTGGAGGCGGTTCGGGAGCAGGCGACGGGGGCTGATTTGGCCCGGCGCTACGAGCTTCACCCGAACCAGATTTACGCTTGGAAGAAGCAGCTTCGGGAGAACGCGGCGCGGGTGTTCGGCCATCTTGCGCGGGAAAATGAGTGGATATTACTGCCATCAGGCATCGCCGAACTGGAGAGCTTTGTCGGAGATCGGGAGTACCTATACTAGAAGATCCCGATGGTCGGGCCTATGTGTTAATGCCGGCCATTCGATTCACAGTATCTGAGACGGATATTTGCTGGCGCGTTCCGCAAGGAATTGTCGCCAGCGGGTCTCGCCGAAGGTTTCCTCGATGTAGACGGCGATGTCTTCGACTTCCTGGCCGAAGGAAGGCGCAAAGACAAATGCCTCATGCCTTGCCGGTGCGCGCCTTAGCGACACGGTTCGCGACGCGCCGGTTCATCTTCTCGAAATAATCCGGGGTGACGGCGACGCCCTTGCCATCGCGAAGTTTCTGGCGCGCTTTCTCGATCTTAGCGCCTCCCTCGGGGTCTGCGGCATAGTCGAGCATCCCGCGTGGCGCATCGTCCATGGGCACGATGGGCGGAAGGTAGGCCTGATGTCTCGTCGGTGTTTTCATAGCGCAAGGATACATGGCTGGCGCGGGCGCGCCAATGTCCTGGCCCTTGTGTGATCGGCATAGAAAAGAGCGCCGGGATGCCTCGCCGGCTTGTGAGCGTTGCCTTAGCCATTCAGCCTCGGGGGCTACTGCCATCTTTGACCCGCAATATTTGCGGATCATGGGCAAAGGTCAATGCCGAGATTGAAAAGTGCGACCTCGTGTGCTCTAAATTACCCCCCGCATACGCACTTTCAAACGGCTTCCTGCCAAAAACCTGCCAACGGTACATTAAAAAATCTGCTAAGTGCATGATTTCGCGGGCGTAGTTCAATGGCAGAACGGCAGCTTCCCAAGCTGCATACGAGGGTTCGATTCCCTTCGCCCGCTCCACTACATATCTGATTTTTGCTTCCTGATTTAGCACGATTCTAGCACGCCACGCGATGACCCCAGATAGGCGTTATTTCGTTGGCGGCGGCGGCTTGGGCATTAACATTTATTCCCTCGCGCAGTTCATCAGTGGCACGCGTAACGATGCAATCGCCTTCCCGCAATGCGCCAAATAGTTCCACCGCATCGCCTGACGCGTTGCCGCGTTTGACCTCCACCCATTCAATGATCCCACCCCTGACGCGGATCATGAAGGTTTTCTCGGTGGTCGTCGCCACTGCTTCGACGGGTACTGTAAACCGCCGCCTACGCGCGTTACCGGCCAGATGATATCGGCATACATGCCATCGGCGGCGGAGCGGATACGCCCGGCAAGGAGGCCAACATCAGGCGCACCTTGAACAGCGCCAAATCTTGTATCTCGCCCAGCGGACGTGTTTCGCTCGAAAAGACCAGATTGCCGAACGGCACGCTGCCCGCGTCGAAACGCACCACGGAAGGCGCGACCATGCCGGGCGGCATGAAGACTCGCGCGCGGTTGACCCTGCGCTACCGTTTCCGCCACTGCCTGGCTCATATTGGTGCCGGAATAAAACACCTGCTTGACCAGCGATACGCCCTCTATCGAGCGCGATTCCACTTCCTTGATGCCGGTGATGTAGAGAAAATGATATTCGTAATAGGAACTGATGAAGCCCCTCCATCTGCGAGGGATCAAGGCCGCCGTAGGGCTGCGCCACACACCGGAATTCCCAGCACCGGGAAAATGTCGATGGGCATCTTGCGAGACAAGCGCCAGCACCATCACCAGAATGGTGATTGGTCGCCTGAGCGCCCGCGGTGACCAGCCACATCAGGCTTTCCCTCCGGCTGCAAGCGCCGCATGCAATCCGTCGAAGAACCAGATTCCGCGTTGTTCCGGCGTCCTTCCCATCGGTATCAATAGCGCACCCGCACATAGTCGCCGGGCGCGTCGCAGACCGGCGGCAGATCCCCATCGCCCGGCAGGCGCGCCGGCACTTGCTTGCGCGATTGGCGCTTGATCCACTTGATCCAATCGACCCACCAGCTGCCTTTGTGTTTGGTTGCGGCTGCGAACCAATCCTCGAACTCGCCGGCCGGTGCTTTGCCCCGCCAATACTGATATTTCGGCTTGCCGGCCGGATTGATAACTCCCGCTATGTGGCCGGAACCGGCGAGCACGTAACGGACCTTGCCGCCAAGGAACTTGGCTCCGATGAAGACGGATTTCGCCGGGGCGATATGATCCTCGCGCGTCGCCAGATGGTAGACGGGCATCGTGACTTTCGAAAGATCGAGGGTCTTGCCGCCGAACTTCGCCTTGCGCTTCGAGAGCCTGTTTTCGAGATAGCAGTGGCGCAAATACTCAAGATGGTTGGCTGCGGTCATCCTTGTCGAATCCGAGTTCCATGCCAAAAGGTCGAAAGCTGGCGGCGGCTTGCCCTTCATGTAATTATTGACCACAAAGGACCAGATGAGATCCTCCGGCCGGAGCATGTTGAAGGCCGAAGCCATCGCCGACGCATCGAGATAGCCGGTCGCCGCCATTTTTTTCTTGAGCACGCGCAAGCTCTCCTCGTCGACAAAGATCTTTAGATCGCCGGCTTGGCTGAAATCGGTCTGGGTTGTGAAGAATGATGCGCTCGCGATCCGTCTATCGCCGGTCTCCGCCATATAGGCGAGCGTCATGGCCAGCAGGGTCCCGCCAATACAATAACCAATCGCGGTCACCTCGGATTCGCCGGTTGCTTTTTCAATTGCATCTAGTCCGGCGAAAATGCCTTCCCGCATATAGGCTTCGAATCCCTTGTCGCGATGGCGCGTGTCGGGATTAACCCACGATATCATGAAGACGGTGAGGCCTTGCGACACCGCGAAGCGCACGAAACTTTTTTCGGGGTTGAAATCGAGAATATAGAATTTGTTGATCCAGGGAGGAACGATCAGCAAAGGCCTCTTGAAAACCGCATCGGTCGCAGGCGCATATTGAATGAGTTCCATGAGATCGTTACGAAAGATGACCTTTCCTGGGGTCGTCGCGATATTGACACCGAGTTCGAACTTCGAGGAGTCGCATTGGCTGATTTTGAGCGTGCCTTTGCCGGCCTCCATGTCCTGCGCCAGCAGCGCGGCGCCACGGGCGAGATTGTCGCCGCTCGACGCCCAGGTTTCCTTGAGGAGCTCGGGATTGGTGGCGAGGAAATTCGATGGCGAAAGGGCGCTCGATATCTGCCGCAGGTAGAATTTTGCCTTGTCGCGAACGTGCGGATCGACATCGTTCGCGCGCAGGACAAGATCCTCGGCCCAATGCGAGACGATGGCGTACGCCTGCCGCAGGAAATCGAAGAACGGGCTCTCTCGCCATTCCGGCGCGGCGAACCTCTTGTCCGAAGGGTCATAGGGCACGAACGGCTTTTCGAATTCGCCGGACATACGCCGCAAACTATGCGCCCAAAGGCCGAGGAGCTTTACCGTCAAAGAGGATTGCGCTTCGAGGGTGCGGGCGGGGTCGCTCAACCAATGTTCGGCAATGCGGCTGATCGAACGAAGCGCGTCGGCAATTCCGTTTGCCACATTGCTTTTGGCGTCGTTGCTTTCCGACGGCTTGAAATAGGCGGCGAGCGTTCTGCCGCCCTGTTCCACGAGCCGCGCCAAATTATAAGACAAGCGTTCAAAGTCGGGCGCGCCCTCCATGTCATGCGAAGCTTTCCGCGCCGCCGGGGCGGCAGCGGCCACCGCACGGATGCCGCCGGCCAAGCGCGGCGCCGGGGCTTTGCGATTAGGGCTGGTGGCCGCGTCAGCCGCAACGATTGGCGCAACCCGCTTGGACGTGGCGGGTTTTGGCGATGCGCATGTTTTAATTTCAGCCTTTTGCGGGGTGAGTTGGCGCTCGATCCGCCCGGCCTTCAAGCGCTTGATTTTTCTCGCGCGCATTCGATTTTCCACGCTTTCGTGCGGCTCAAAAAGCCGGTTCTGGAATCGCAAGATCCGCGAAGCGTTTCGTCGCGGTTCCGACACAATAAGCTTGGATTGTGCCGATAGGCAACCAAACAAAGTTCCAGTGCTGGCACGCTGAAATGAAACGAAAACGGCTCCTCCACCTTTACGCGCAGCCTGTGACGCTGGTGGCGCTCGCCGCGATTTGTGTTGGCCCAGGCCCTCTTGTTCATGCGCAAGAGGCAAAGCCGAGCGGCTCGCCGCTGGACACCTTGATACACACGAAAATTTGGGCCGACGTCCCGGAAGCAAAGGATTTCGTGCGCGAGACGCGGCCGCCGCCGGACAGCCTCCCCTATCAGCCGGTCACAGGAACCGATCCCGAACGGCCGAAGCTCAGAAGCAAGGCGGAGCTCGAGGCCCTTGAGAACGAACTTGAGCGCGCAGGCTCACGCAACGATAGGAAGGCTGGAAAACGCGCGGGCATCAAAAAGCCGGCTCCCGCCACCAAAACAGTCAAGCACGAGTAGAGTCGCGCGGACCGAGGCCGCGCGTTTGGTCGCCGCGTCCTTGACGTTGCTAGCGCGCGTGTTCAAGCGATCAGCTCCGCCAGATTCTGAAAGACCACGTCGGTTTGCCTCGCCGGAACTTGCCGCCGCAAGCCAAGCAACGGGGCTTTGGCGAAATTGGCGAGCGTCGCCAATGTCGCGTCGAGCTCCACCGGGGCATCCTCGCTCTCGCTGACGACAATGGCGCGCAGATCGAGCGCGTGTCGCAAAATCACGTCCTGCGCGGAAAGGACATGGCTCAGCGTCCCAAGATAACTGCCAGCGACGAGGATCAAAGGCAGGTTGAGCAAACGCATCAAATCCAGCACCGTGTGGCGCGCGTCGAGCGGGACCATGATGCCACCGATGCCTTCGATCAGCAGGGCGCCATCGTTTCCGGCGATTGCCGCGCGGCAGAAATCGACGACCGCTTGCAAATCGATTGCTTTATTCTCGGCCCGTGCCGCCATGTCCGGGGAAAGCGGTGCACGAAAACGCCACGGCGAGACACGTTCAAGTTCCTCCGGTTTGACTTCGCGGCGCAGCGCATCGAGGAGTATAGCCGGATCGCTGCCGGACGGCGCGGCTAGATCGAAGCCGGTCACGAGAGGTTTCAACGCGGCGACTGGTTGGCCGAGCCCGCGGAAATAACGGATGAGGCCCGCGCACACAAAAGTCTTGCCAACATCGGTCCCGGTGCCGGTTATGAAGACCGCGGACACGTCGACGTTTCCTGGCGCGCGGGCGCAAATGCGACGAGAGTCCGCACGGCATCGGCGAGGCGGGCGATCTCTTCGTCGGGATGCAGGGCAGTGAAGGCGAAGCGCAGCCGCGCGGTGCCAACCGGGACCGTCGGCGGACGGATCGGCGTCACGAGGAAACCTTCCGCCGCCAATTTATTCGATGCTTGCACTGCCGCCTCCGGCTCGCCAAGGACGAGCGGGACAATCGGGCTTTGCGCCTCGGGAAGGCCAAGACGAGAGGTGAACGCCCGCGCCTTGGCGAGAGGTTTTGCGGTGAGTTCTGGCTCGCTTTCGATGATCGTCAAGGCGGCGATCGCCGCCGCCGCCATGGCTGGAGGCAAGGCGGTCGAATAAATCAGAGTCCGCGCGCGGGTTTTCATCAAATCGATCACGGCTCGCGAAGCGCATAAATATCCGCCATAGCCGCCGATCGCCTTGGACAAGGTCCCCATTTGCAATGGGACCAGCGTTCCGCCGCCAGCCGCGAATGCCGAGCCGCGGCCGTTGCCGATCACGCCGAGGCCATGCGCGTCGTCGGTCATCAGCCAAGTATCGAAGGCGGCGCAGAGGGCCGCGAGTTCCGGCAAGGGCGCAAGATCGCCGTCCATGGAAAACACCCCGTCGGTGACGAGCAGCGCGTGGCGCGCGCGGGAGCGGTTTTCACTGAGCAACGCTTGTGCATGAACAACGTCGTTATGCCGAAACACCAGCGTCTTCGCGCGCGACAAGTTTGTCCCCGCCCAGAGGCAGGCGTGCGCGAGTTCGTCGATCAAAACCAGATCCAGCGCGCCCGCGAGCGCCGGGACGATGCCGGCATTGGCGAGGTAGCCGGAACCGAAAACGCAGGCGGCATCGGTTCCCTTGAGCCGCGCGAGCCTCTCCTCCAGCTCGCGAAATAAAGGATGATTGCCGGTGACGAGGCGCGAGGCGCCGGCGCCCACGCCATATTGCAGGGTCGCGGCCACGGCAGCGCTCTTCAGCGCCGGATGGTGCGTAAGGTTCAGATAATCGTTGCAGGAGAAGGACAGCAAGCGGCGGCCCTCGCGCTCGACCCATGGGCCATCCTCGCGAAAACTCTCGGCAAGCGTGCGCCGCAAAGAGGCGCGATCGAGCTCCGCCAATTTGCGAACCGCGAAATCATCCAAGGATTGCATCGGCATCGTGGCTCTCATTGGCGCGGGTAAGGAGCGTTCGGCGGAGCGAGCGGCGCGGCCCGCACATCGGCGACTTATAAGCAGACAAACACAGCCGCAACGCCCTTCTCGCAACATGCGTCCGGCTCGTGCTACACCTGTGGCATGACCCCGCATGAGTTCATCCGGAAATGGAAGCCCGTCGCGCTCACCGAGCGGCAGACGGCGCAAGAGCATTTCATCGATCTTTGCCGCCTCGTCAACCATCCGACCCCGATAGAGGACGATCCTTCGGGCGAGCGCTATTGTTTCGAGAAAGGCGCGCTCAAATCCTCCGGCAAGCCCGGCTTCGCCGATGTCTGGAAAAAGGGCTACTTCGCCTTCGAGTACAAGAAGAAATGGAAAAACCTCGGCGAAGCATTGAAACAGCTCTCGCAATATGCCTGGAACCTCGAACACCCGCCGTTGAACGTGGTCTGCAACACCAACGCGATCAGGATCGTGACCACCTGGACGAACACGCTATCGAAAACCTTCGATCTCACTTTGGACGATCTCGCCGACCCGGAAAAATTCGCGATCCTGCACGCGGTCTTCCACGATCCGGAAAAACTGCGCGGGCACATGACCCGCGAAATGCTCACCAAGGAGGCGGCCGATAAATTTTCGGGTTTGGCGGCGCGGCTTCAATCGCGCGGCCATCCGCCGGAGGCCGTGGCGCATTTCATCATGCAGCTCGTCTTCTGCTTTTTCGCGGAGGACGTGAAGCTTCTACCCGAGGGATTTTTTCGCAAGGCCCTCAAGCAGTTGAACATCGGCAACCGGCACGAACATGCCAAAGCCATGCTCGACGACATGTTTTGCGCGATGGCAACGAAGGGCGGACGAGTAGGTAATGAGTTCATTGCATATTCAACGGCGGTCTCTTCGACGGCCAGCCCGCATTGCCGCTCGACGAAGGGGATTTGGGGTTGCTCGTCGCGGTCGGCTCGATGCAATGGGCTGAGATCGATCCGTCCATCTTCGGCACTTTGTTCGAGCGTTTTCTCGATCCGGCCAAGCGCGCGCAAATCGGCGCGCATTACACCGACGCCAAGAAGATTCTTCAGATCGTCGATCCCGTCGTCATGCGCCCGCTCGCGGCGGAATGGGCGGAGGCGAAGGAGCGGATCGAAAAGCTTGTCTCGCTCGCGCAGGAACGCGGTCCGCGGGCGAAGGAGTGGGCCAAGGCCGAAGAAGAGCGCGGGCGTTTTGTCGAAAGGCTCGCGTCGTTACGCATTCTCGACCCGGCCTGCGGCTCGGGCAATTTTCTCTACATGGCACTCCAGCGCGTGAAGGACCTCGAATTCCGCGTCAACAATGAATGCGAGAAGCTCGGCCTCAAGGCGCTGGCCCCCCGCGCCGGCCCGGAAATCCTCCACGGCATCGAGATCAACCGGCTCGCCGCCGAGATCGCCCGCACCACGATCTGGATCGGCGACATCCAATGGGGCTTGAAACACGCGCTCTATACACGGCCGGAGCCGGTGCTGCGCAAGCTCGATCAGATCGAATGCCGCGACGCGGTGCTGGAACAGCGCCCGGATGGAAGTTTTGGCGAAGCACAGTGGCCGACAGTCGATTTCATCATCGGCAATCCGCCGTTTTTGGGCGGAAAGGTTATGCGCCAGGGGCGAAGATCGAAGTCGGGCGAAGCCGCAGGACTCGGCGACGAATATGTCAATGCTCTCTTCACGGTTTACGAGGGCCGCGTCGCTGCCGAAGCGGATTTCGTCTGCTATTGGTTCGCCAAGGCCTGGGAAGCGATGCAAGCTCAGCGCGCGAGCCGCGCGGGCCTCGTCGCGACCAATTCCATTCGCGGCGGCGCCAACCGGCGCGTGCTCGATTCCATCGCGGGAGAGGGAAGGATCTTCGAGGCTTGGAGCGACGAGCCATGGATCATCGAGGGCGCCGCCGTACGCGTGTCACTCGTCGGTTTCGGAAATGATGGGGAGAAGCATCTCGACGGACAATCAGTGCAATGTATTAATGCCGATTTGACTGGTGTCATTGGCGACATCACCCAAGCAAAGCAGCTCGCGGAAAACGGCGGAGTCGCCTTCATGGGCGATACGAAAGGTGGCGCTTTCGATGTGCCGGGGGACTTGGCTCGGGCATGGCTCCGGGCGCCCATCAATCCGAATGGACGACCCAATCGCGACGTTCTGAATCCTTGGGTTAATGGCCTCGATTTGACGCGCCGCCCACGGGATATGTGGATCGTCGATTTCGGCTGGACGATAAGTGAAAAGGAAGCGGCTTTTTATGAAGGCCCTTTCGCCTTTATTTTTGAGAATGTGAAACCTGAGCGAGAGAAGAATCGCCGCGACACGTATCGCCTCAATTGGTGGCGGCACATGGAGCCGCGCCCAGCTATGTGGGAGGCCATTCGCCCTTCCCTGGTCCGGTATATTGTAACGCCCAGGGTATCCAAACACCGGCTCTTCGTTTGGGTGTCGTGCACTGTTTGCCCGGACTCCGCAACGATCGCCATCGCCCGCGACGACGATACGACCTTCGGCATTCTCCATTCGCGCTTCCACGAGGCCTGGTCGCTGCGGCTCGGCACCTCGCTTGAAGATCGCCCGCGCTATACGCCGACCACCACCTTCGAAACCTTCCCGTTTCCCGAAGGGTTGACGCCGAACATCCCGGCCGCCGACTATGCCACCGATCCCCGCGCGATCCGCATCGCAACAGCGGCGAAAAAATTCGACGACCTTCGCCGCAATTGGCTCAATCCGCCGGACCTCATTCGCATCGAGCCGGAAGTCGCGCCGGGCTACCCCGACCGCATTCTGCCGAAGGACGCGGACGCCGCCAAAAAACTCAAGGAGCGCACGCTCACAAATCTCTATAATCAGCGCCCGCAATGGCTCGCCGATGCGCACGAAGCGCTCGACCGCGCGGTCGCCGCCGCCCATGGCTGGCCCGAGGCTATTTCAACCGAAGCCGCCTTGGAAAAACTCCTCGCCCTCAATCTCGCGCGTCGCGCGCGGCAGCAAAGTAGAGCTAGCCCCACCGGCGCGCAGCGCGCCAAAGAATCCATTGCCTTCGCCATTGCGGCAGCTCGATGACGGTCTTGAAGGGTTCGTAGCCGGGCTTTTCCATCAGCCGCAGATAAGGCTCGCAAAGGCAGGCGGGCAAGAACGCCGGACGGCTTTTTTCGGGCAGGCCGGGGAGCGTGGCATAAAAAATATCGAGATGCGCGCGGGCACGCGCGAGCAGATCCGCGATCGCGGCAAGCACCGCCTCCGAGGCGCGGCCCGCGGCAAAATCGTCGCGGCTCGCCCCGTGCGCTTGCAAAATCCCGGCCGGGACAAAGACCTGGCCGCGCGCGCTATGCCAAGGCAGAGCCCGGATCAAGCCGGTGATCCCATACGCAATCCCCGCATGGAGGGCGGCATCGCGGCTCGCGGGTGCCTCCTCTCCGTCGAGGATGAGCGCGGCAAGCCGCAGAAGATTCGCGCTTGTCGCTTTTGTATAGGCTTCGAGGGCTTCGAGCGATTGCATCGGATCGTCATAGAGGTCGTGCCCCCGCGCAACAATCAATTCGAGGAGCGGCGCTTTTGGCAGACCGAAACGCGCGATCGTATCGAGAAGGGCGGCGGCGACCGGATTGGCCTTGGCATCGCCCTCGTTTGTCCCTTCGATCACATCCCGCCACCATTGGAACCGGATTTCGCCAAGCAAGGGCTCGGAGACGATTTCGCGCACGCGAGCGATTTCGAGACTGAAAGCATAGAGGGCGTGGATGTGCCGCCGCAACTCGGGCGGGGCAAAAAGACTCGCGAGCCAGCGGTCCCGATCGTCGCGGCGGAGCAGCTCCTCGCAATAGACGTAATCCGCGCCATTTGGTCGCGCCTCCTGCCCGCGCATCAGGGCACGGCCAAGAAAGCCGCCGCGACGCGGCGCCGTTCGCCGGGCAGGATGGAATAGGTACGCGCGGCGGCCCCTGACGGCTCTGGGCAAAAAGCCGGCATATTTCGGTTCCATCATAAGCGGCGCGCCAGAATGAATACCCGCCAGTCGTGCCGCTCGCGCCCGCGTCTACGCCCGCTTCTTCGCGGGGGTGGCGGCTGGTGCCGGACCCACGGAATCGCCGCGCAGGCCGAGGTAGATCAGCATCGGCGAACAAATAAAGACGGAGGAATAGGTCGCGACAAAAATGCCCCAGATCATCGCAATCGAGAACGACCGGATCACCTGGCCGCCGAAAACGACGAGCGAAAGAAGGGCGAGAAACACGGTCGTCGCGGTCATGATCGTGCGCGGCAAGACCGCGTTGACCGAGAGATCGATCAGTTGGTCGGTCGGCATCTTGCGATACTTCCGCATCATTTCGCGAATACGATCGAGCACCACGACGGTTTCGTTCAAGGAATAGCCGACGATGGTGAGAATGGCGGCGATCGACGTCGTGTTGAATTCGAGCCGGGTCAGCGCGAAAAAGCCAACAGTAAGCAAGAGGTCGTGCATCGTCGCGATGATCGCGCCGACCGCGAACTGCCATTCGAACCGGAACCAGAGATAGCAAAGCACCGCGACGATCGAAACCACAACGCCAAGGGTGCCGGATTGCACGAGTTCGCCGGAGACGCGGGGACCGACGACTTCGGTGCGCCGGACCTCGTAGCCATCGCCGATGGCCTCTTTCACCCGGTTCACGGCGGCCTGTTGCGCGGCATCGCCGCCCGCCTGAAGCCCGAAACGCATGGTCACGTCGGACGGTCCCCCGAAACCCTGCACCTCGACGTCGCCGACCTTGAGATGCTCGGCGATGGAACGCAATTTTGCTAGGTCGGACACGCCGTTCTTGGCGCGGAGCTCGAGCAAAGTGCCGCCCGAAAAATCGATGCCGAAATTCATTCCCAAGGAAAGAAAAAGCACGACGGAAATAATCGAGAGGAGCGCCGAGAAAGGATAGCTCACGCGGCGGAAGCGCATGAACGGAAATTTGGTGTTCTCGGGCGCAAGGCGCAGGAGTTTCATTCGATAGGGCCTCTTCC
>Ga0209526_10001326_pt1 | contig 16471 bp, 16 predicted proteins | sample JacPinW_OM2H0_M1_FD_188566 | JGI IMG/M metagenome (GOLD analysis project Ga0209526, IMG submission 188566) | Forest soil microbial communities from Algoma, Ontario, Canada - Jack Pine, Ontario site 1_JW_OM2H0_M1 (SPAdes) (version 2) | ecosystem: Environmental > Terrestrial > Soil > Boreal... | reverse complement strand
GTTGCCCTTCACGCGGCCCTCCCCGCCGCCGTGAGGGTGATCGACCGGGTTCATGGCCACACCGCGCACCGTAGGCCGCTTGCCATGCCACCGCGTACGACCCGCTTTCCCGTATGTCACATTCTCGTGGTCCAGGTTCCCGAGCTGGCCGATCGTGGCAATGCAATCGACGCTGAACTTCCGGACCTCTCCCGAAGGCAGCTTCACGAGCGCAATCTCGCCTTCCTTGCTCAAGAGCTGCGCTGCTCCGCCGGCCGCGCGAACCACTTGTCCGCCCTTGCCGGGGAAAAGCTCGAGGTTGTGCACCATCGTACCGGGAGGGATGTGCCGGAACCGCAACGCATTCCCGGGGAGAATGTCCGCACCCTCACCGTTCTGCACGGTCATGCCGACTTCGAGCCCCACGGGCTGCAGGATGTACCGTTTCTCTCCGTCGGCGTAGTGCAGCAATGCAATCCGCGCCGAGCGATTCGGATCGTATTCGATGGCGGCCACCTTCGCCGGGATTCCGAGTTTGTCGCGCCGGAAATCGATCGCTCGATATCGCCGCGCGTGCCCGCCGCCTCGGTGCCAAGAGGTGATCTCGCCATGGGCGTTGCGTCCACCGGTTCGTTTCTTCGATTCGGTCAGCGATTTTTCCGGCGATTCCTTGGTGATTTCGCTCTTGTCGAGCATGGTCAGAAACCGCCGTGACGGTGTATACGGTTTAAATGTTTTCAGTGCCATCGTTGCCTCGGGCCTTCAAAGGGCGTCGTCGCCCCTCGACCTGCCGAAATTACAAGTTCTCCGCGTACTCGATCATTTTTTCGCCGGTAGCCAGCTTCACATACGCTTTCTTCCAGTCGCTCCGGAAGCCTTCGGCACGCCCGCGGCGGCGAAATTTTCCGTGATAAATCGCCGTACGCACGCGGTCTACCTTCACTTTAAAAATTCGCTCCACCGCTTCCTTGATTTCCGTTTTCGTGGCGTCCCGGACGACCTCGAACACGACCGTATGTTGCGTCTCCTTCACCCCGAGTCCCTTTTCTGTGATGATCGGACGCCGGATCACTTGATAAAGCCTCGTCGCCATGAACTATTCCCTTTTCGCCTTGGGCTTGACCTTTGGCCGGTCTTTCCTCTTGGCCGCAGCCTTTTCCGGTTTTCGCGCCGCAGGCTTCTTGGCAGTCTTGGGTGCTGCATCGGGCCTTGCCGATGCTTTCGCGGGTGCGGGCTTCTCCTCGCTCTGCTCCGTCGATGTCCCCTTCAGCGGAGCCACCTGGCCCGGTTGGGGATGCACGGGCGACTCGCCGCTTTTCTCCGCAGACAGAGCTCGGCTCAATCTCATGGCCGCCTCGCGAGATAGCATCAGATGGTCGTGCCGTAGCAGGTCGTAGGGCTCCAGTTCGGTTGAAGGCACGAGCGTCACGCCATCCAGGTTGCGGCTCGCGCGTTCCAGGTTCACGTTCGCACCGTTTTCCACCAGCAATATCGTACGCGTTTCGCTCTCGAGCTTGCCGAGTGATTGGCGAAACGCCTTCGTCTTGTGCGATTCGAGTACCCAGCCTTCGACAACGGTCAATTTCTGCTGGGCCAATTTTTCCGAAAGCGCCGAGCGCAGCGCACCGACGATCATTTTTTTCGGAAGCGCGTACGCATAGCTGCGCGGCACTGGACCATGCACCGTACCGCCGTGGCGCCAGAGCGGTGAACGAATCGAACCGACTCGCGCGCGCCCCGTTCCCTTCTGTTTCCAGAGCTTCCGGCCGGAGCCGCTGACCTCGCTTTTGTCTTTCGTCTTGTGTGTTCCGGCGCGCTCGGCTGCCAGGTGATGCCGCACGGTCTCGTGGAGCAGGTGTGAGTTCACTCTCGCCCCGAAAACGTCATCGGCGAGTTCGATCTGTCCGACCGTCACGCCTTCGAGATTTTTAACGTCCAGAACGGGCATAGTCGTCTCTCGTCGTTTCTCTTAGCGGGCTAGCTTGGCCTTGCGAATAAAAATATATCTCCCGGAAGGGCCGGGCACGGCGCCGCGCACGAGCAGCAAGTTCTCCTCGGCATCGATTCTCACGACTCGCAAATTCTTTGACGTCTTGCGCTCATTTCCCATGTGCCCTGGGAAATGCTGGCCCTTCCAAACGCGCGAAGGGAACGAGCTCGCGCCTATGCCGCCGGGCGCGCGGTGAAACATCGACCCGTGGGTCGCGTCGCCTCCGCGGTAGTGCCAGCGCTTGACGCCACCCTGAAATCCCTTGCCTTTGCTCACACCGGTGACGTCCACATACTCGCCCACCTGGAAGCCATCGACCAAGACGCGGTCTCCGGGCTTGGTCTCATCGTTTGAATCCTCGATCCGCACTTCCCCTACGTACCGCATGGGGGCGACGCCTGCCTTTTTGAAATGTCCCGTCATCGCCTTGGTCACTCGCCGTGGCTTGATGAACTCGACAAGCCCGAGTTGCACGGCATCGTAGCCGTCTTTGTCCTTCGTGCGGCGCTGCGTCACCACGCACGGCCCCGCCTGCAGCACGGTGCAGGGCAACGCCGTGCCGTCTGGAGCGAAGACTTGCGTCATCCCCAGCTTAATTCCGAGTATGCCGTTGACTCCCATTTGCGATCGCTCTACCCCCGGCTACTTTCCCGTATGCTCTCTACCAAAAGCCTTGATCTCCACGTCGACTCCCGGCGGCAGATCCAGTTTCATCAGGGCGTCGACGGTATCAGGTGTCGGCTCAAGAATGTCGATCAGCCGCTTGTGCGTGCGCATCTCGAACTGCTCCCGCGATTTCTTATCCACGTGCGGTGACCGCAGGACCGTCCAGCGGTTGATAACCGTGGGCAGCGGGATCGGCCCAGCCACATCGGCGCCGGTCCGCTTCGCCGTGTCGACAATTTCCTTGGTCGATTGGTCAAGAATGCGGTGATCGTACGCCTTCAAGCGAATCCGAATTTTTTCTCCGTTAGGCATAGGCTACTCGACAATTTCTGCGACGGCGCCGGCCCCTACGGTGTGGCCGCCTTCGCGAATCGCAAAGCGCAGCCCCTTCTCAAGCGCCACCGGCGTGATCAAACTGATCTCCATCGAAACGTTGTCTCCCGGCATCACCATCTCCACTCCCTGCGGCAGCTTGACGTCTCCGGTCACATCGGTCGTGCGGAAGTAGAACTGCGGCCGGTAGCCGGTGAAAAACGGCGTGTGCCGCCCCCCTTCTTCCTTGGTCAGCACGTACGCTTCCGCCTTGAATTTCGTGTGCGGCGTGATCGATCCCGGCTTGCACAATACCTGGCCGCGCTCGACTTCGTCCTTCTCTGTGCCGCGCAACAACAGCCCCACATTGTCGCCCGCAATCCCTTCATCGAGCAGCTTGCGGAACATCTCGACACCCGTCACGGTCTTCTTCATCGTCGGCCGAAAGCCAACAATCTCGACTTCCTCCCCCACTTTTACCTTCCCGCGCTCGATTCGTCCCGTTACCACCGTGCCCCGCCCGGAGATCGAAAATATATCTTCAATCGGCATCGCAAACGGCTTGTCCACATCCCGCTGCGGCAGTGGCACGCTCTTGTCGACTGACTCCATCAGCTCGAGCACCGACTTCTCCCACTTCTGATCGCCTTCCAGCGCCTTGAGCGCCGAGCCGCGGACCACCGGCAGGGCGTCGCCGGGAAATTGATACGTCTTGAGCAGCTCCCGTACTTCCAGCTCCACCAGCTCCAGCAGCTCCGGATCTTCCACCATGTCGCACTTGTTCAGAAACACCACGATGTAGGGCACCCCCACCTGCCGCGCCAGCAGAATGTGCTCCCGCGTCTGCGGCATCGGACCGTCGGTCGCCGCCACCACCAGAATCGCCCCGTCCATCTGGGCTGCCCCCGTGATCATGTTCTTCACGTAGTCGGCGTGCCCCGGACAATCGATGTGCGCGTAGTGCCGGTTCGCCGTCTCGTACTCGACGTGCGACACCGCAATCGTGATCCCCCGTTCCCGCTCCTCGGGCGCGTTATCAATGGAGTCGAAGGCCCGGAACGTCACCTTCGGGTTGTGCTTCGACAGCACCTTGGTGATCGCCGCCGTCAGCGTCGTCTTCCCGTGGTCGATGTGCCCAATCGTCCCCACGTTCACGTGCGGCTTACTCCTCTCAAATTTCTCCTTCGCCATGGCTGTCGGCTCCTCCGCGTCAGCGTACCGTAGCGATTCCCTGGATCAAGATCTCACTGTCCGGCCGGTGGCTCGCGCAATCACTTCCTCAGATACGTTTCCCGGTGCCTGTTCGTAATGCGAAAAATGCATGGTGAAGCTTCCTCGCCCCTGGGTCCGGCTGCGAATTTCAGTCGCGTAACCAAACATCTCGGCGAGCGGAACGAGAACGTTGATAATATCGGCGCCGCCGCGCGATTCTCTGCCTTGCAGCTGGCCACGGCGCGAGTTCAGGTCGGAAATGACGGGACCCATATATTCCTCAGGCACCACCACTTCGACGCGCATGATTGGCTCGAGCAGTTTTGGGTTGGCTCTCCTGCAAGCGTCCTTAAAGGCCATCGACCCTGCGATCTTGAACGCCATTTCCGAGCTGTCCACATCATGATAGCTGCCATCTTCGAGCACGACAGCGCAGTCCACCATCTCGTAGCCCGCGAGGATGCCTGTTTCCATCGCTTCGCGCACGCCGTCTTCGATCGGCGAGATGAATTCCTTCGGAATGGCTCCACCGATAATCTTGTCGATGAAAAGCAAGCGGTGTTCCTTATCGAAGCGCCACTTACCGCCTCTGCCGGCGATTTTCTTGGTTAGCTCGTCGATTTCATCGGTAGACATTTCGTGCATGTCCTCGTGGGCTGCACTCGGCAGCGGATGCACGGATAACTTCGCGTGGCCGTATTGGCCTCGGCCGCCGGTCTGGCGGATATATTTTCCTTCGCCTTCGGCGACCTTCAGAATCGTTTCGCGGTACGCCACCTGTGGCCGGCCGACGTTCGCCTGGACGCTGAACTCGCGCATCATCCGATCGACGATGATCTCCAGGTGCAGCTCGCCCATACCCGAAATCAGTGTCTGGTTCGTCTCCCGGTCGGTGTGAACCCGAAACGTCGGGTCCTCCTGAGCCAATTTCCCGAGAGCAATGCCCATTTTTTCCTGGTCGGCTTTTGTCTTGGGTTCGATTGCTACGGAAATAACCGGGGCGGGAAAATCGATGTTTTCGAGGACGATCGGTTTCTCTTCGCTACAGAGCGTGTCGCCCGTCGTCACATTCTTCAGGCCGACGCAGGCGGCGATGTCGCCCGCTTCGATCGATTCGATTTCCTCGCGCTTGTTCGCATGCATTCGGAGCAGCCGTCCCACGCGCTCGCGCGTTTTCCTGGTCGAGTTGTAAATCGGGTTGCCCGTCTTCAGGACGCCAGAATACACGCGGATGTAGGTGAGGTGCCCGACGTGCGGATCGGTCATGATCTTAAATGCCAGCGCCGCAAAGGGCTGATCATCCGACGCGCGCCGGAGTTCCGGCTCGGCCCCATCGATCGTCGTGCCCTCGACCGGCGGGACATCCATCGGAGACGGCAGGTAATCCACTACCGCGTCGAGAAGCGGCTGAATGCCCTTGTTTTTGAACGCGGCACCGGCTACCACAGGAACCAGCTTCAGAGCAATGGTCGACCGGCGAAGCGAGGCGCGCAATTCCGCGGGTTCGAGCTTATGCTGCTCGAGATACTTAGTCAGGATGGCATCGTCATGTTCAGCGATGTATTCAACAACCTTTTCGCGATGCTCTTTGTAGAATTCCGGAGTCAGCGCCGAAGTCTTCACGGCCGTCTCAACCGCCGGCCGAGACTTCAAATAAGACGCGTCCCATAGCTTTTCGAGTGGCAGAATTTCGTATTCCGCGCCGAGCGCTTCGTCCTTCCAGATAATGGCGCGCTCTTCGATGAAATCGATCACTCCGACAAAGTTGTCTTCTCTGCCGATGGGATACTGCAGGGGAACAGGGTGGGCCGAAAGCCGCTGTCGCATGGAACGAATCGAATGATCGAAGTCGGCGCCGATGCGGTCCATCTTATTAATGAACGCGATGCGCGGGACGCGGTATTTATCCGCCTGGCGCCACACCGTTTCCGACTGCGGTTGTACGCCTGCCACCGCGTCGAACACAGCGACCGCACCATCGAGAACTCGGAGTGACCTCTCGACTTCGACCGTAAAGTCTACGTGCCCCGGCGTGTCGATAATATTGATGCGAAAGGTCTTGTCGAATCGCTTCCACGAGGTCGTCGTAGCCGCGGACGTGATCGTGATGCCGCGCTCGCGCTCCTGCTCCATCCAGTCCATCGTGGCCGTGCCGTCGTGCACCTCACCGATCTTGTAAGTCACACCCGTGTAAAACAGGATGCGCTCGGTGCAGGTGGTCTTCCCTGCATCGATGTGCGCCATGATCCCGATATTTCGGGTCTGATCGAGTTGTACGTGCCGGGCCATTCTAAGAACCGATTCGTGCTACCAGCGGTAGTGCGCGAAGGCCTTGTTTGCCTCCGCCATCCGGTGCACGTCCTCCTTCTTCTTCACTGCCCCGCCGCGGCCATTCGCCGCGTCCATGATTTCTTCCGCCAGCTTGTCGGTCATCGTCTTACCTGAACGCGTGCGTGAGTACAGCACGAGCCAGTGAATCGCAAGTGACTGCCGCCGAAATGGGTTCACTTCTACCGGAACTTGATAGTTCGCGCCGCCAACGCGGCGCGTCTTTACCTCGAGCACCGGCTTACAATTCTCGACAGCCTTCTTGAACAGCTTGAAAGCGTCATCGTTCGTCTTTTTTGCGACCTGGTCCATCGCGTGGTAGAAAATCGTCTGGGCGGTCGAACGCTTACCGTCGTACATCATGCTCGAGATGAACTTCTGCACCAGATCGCTGCTGTAGATCGGATCCCCCGGAATCCTGCGGCGAAGAACCCATCCTTTACGAGGCATCGTCCCGCTCTCCTACTTTTGGGCGGCTTTGGGCCGCTTGGCGCCGTACTTCGAGCGCGCCTGCTTGCGATTCTCAACGCCAGCAGCGTCGAGAGTACCGCGAATGACATGGTAGCGAACTCCCGGCAGATCCTTCACACGTCCGCCGCGCACAAGCACGATCGAGTGTTCCTGGAGGTTGTGGCCGATGCCGGGGATGTAGGTCGTCACCTCGGCGCTGTTGGTCAGCCGCGCGCGCGCAACTTTCCGCAGCGCTGAGTTTGGTTTCTTCGGCGTCTGGGTATAAACGCGGACGCAAACGCCGCGCTTCTCCGGACATCCTTCGAGCGCGGGCGATTTCGTCTTCGTCCGGATCTGCTCCCTGCCAATCCGCACCAGCTGTGAAAACGTCGGCACGCTTCCCCCTCAGAAGCTTGCGCAGAACTCTATGTCGCCATCTGATTCGGCGCACCTCAAACTAGCCCGCGCAGAAGTCTGCGGGTGTATGAACAGAAAAGGTCGCCAAACCCTAAGGAATTACCAGGTACTCCGCGCTGACGCTTCACCCCGAGGAGTGAACTGCATCGGCATACTGCGGAGAGGCTCACACGGCTTTGCGGGGCTGGCGCCCCATTCCGGCCGCTCTTCCCGACCCCGTTCCTTAGTTCTATGTTCCGGGGAAGGAAGACTTCCCTTTCACCACCAGGCCCAAAGGCCTCAAGACAACCGCGTAAGTATAGGGAAAACAATAACTCGTGTCAACTTGATTCACCTGTGGAAAATCGAATGGCCGGTAGTTTCTTGCCCAGGGCGGGGCATAGAACCGGGCCCGATCGAGTCGACGTGGTTCGTGGGTGTCCAGGGTGAGGTTTCACTTCTGTCGAGCGGAACGCATTGGAAAACCGGAGGTGGCCTGCTCGTTGGAAACGGGAATCCCGGAATCCGACCATCTCATTGAAGTTCCGATATTTAGCCGGCAGCTAAGGTGGCAGATCCTTCCTCGGCAGGGCCGAGCCGCGGGCGCCGGGTGGTTTGGAGAGAGCGCGCGGCCCGCTTCAGGGATCGATAGCCTAAGGTTCTAGTTGCTCAATTAGCTAATCCCGGGCGCTTTACCATAACCGAAATCCCGCCTAAACTGCTTCGGTCGGATATCGACCGGGAGCATGCGTGATGCACCTGTTCGCCAGCTTATTTTGCCTTCTCATCTTGTCCACATCGGCCTCTGCACAACAGAGCCCCCCACCGAGGGCGGCGCGCACCCAACCGCAACACCCGGGGGATTACTCCCAAGAGCCTTTCTTGATCGAGCGATACTACACCACGGCCCGCTATGAGAACGACGGCACGGGCGAACGAGATCTCGCTGTGCGGATCCGCGTGCAAACGGAGGTGGGCGTCGAGCGGCTGGGACAGCTTGCCTTCGGCTACAGCTCGGAGAATGAACAGTTAGAGGTTCACTTCGTGCGCGTACAGAGAGCTGACGGCGCCATAGTCTCCGCCGGATCCGACGCGATCAAGGAAGTGACCACTTTGGTTGCACGCGATGCCCCCGCATACGCAGACTATAAAGAAAAGCACATCACGGTGCCATTGTTACATCCCGGAGATACGCTCGAATATGAGATCGCTACGCGCATGGTCACCCCGTTTGCACCCGGTCAATTCTGGTTCCAGCAGAATTTTCTTGATGCCGCGATTGTTCTCGACGAACAGCTCGAACTCAACGTTCCGCTCGACCGCAAAATAACCCTCAAATCGCCAGCTCATTCCTACGGCACCGAACTCGATGACGCGAAGCGGCGAACCATCTACCGCTGGAGGCATGCGAACCTGACCGTGATGCCCCATGACGATCCGGCGAGCCAGAAATCGCCGCATGCGGCAAGGCCGCCTGACGTGCAGCTCACCACATTCGCCAGTTGGCAGGACGTGGCCCGCTGGTATGCAGGATTCGGAAAGGGTCGCGCGAATCTAACCCCGGAAATCCGCGCGAAGTCAGCAGAGCTGATCGACGGTCGGGCAAGCAAACTCGACAAGATCGAAGCGCTCTACGGTTACGTCGCGACCAGCATTGACTACGTCAACGCGTCCTCGGGCCTTTTTCGCTATCAGCCCCATTCAGCGGCCGAGGTTTTCTCAGCCCGATATGGTGACTCCAGGGACAAGGCCGCTCTTCTTGCCGCAATGCTCGAAGCCGCGGGAATTCAGGCCAACACCGTTCTCGCTCCCACCTCCCGGCAGCTCGATGCTTCGATTCCCTCGCCCTCGCAGTTCGATCATGTGATCACGGCGGTTCCCGACGGCGATGGCCTGATCTGGATGGACGCAACCGCCGATGTCGCACCATTCCGCCTGCTCGCATCCGGTTTGCGTGGGAAATCAGCTTTGCTCGTGCCGCCAAATGGCGAGGGCAGAATTGTCGAGACGCCGGCCGACCCACCATTCCTTTCCATTCAGCGCGTGAAAATCGAAGGCCTGGTCAGTAGCCTCGGCAAGTTGAGCGCCAAAATCCATTACTCGCTCCGCGGCGACACCGAATTGGTGCTCCGTCTGGCGTTCCGACGCACGCCGCAAACCCAATGGAAGGAACTCGGCCAGACGATTCTCACTCTCGATGGCATCCACGGCGAGGTCACTTCGGTACAGCCAAGCGATCCTTTCGACACGCATCGTCCCTTCGAGATCGACATGGAATTCACCCAATCGAATTTCCTGGACTGGTCAAGCAAGAAGGCGCGAGTCGCCGTGCCGCTCGCCAGGATGGGATTGCCAGACGCACCCGAGGGCAGTAGCGAACCGATCGCGCTGGGTAGCCCACTCGACGTGTCGACGCAGGTCAAACTGACCCTGCCCGCCAACTTTACAGCCCAGCCGCCCGTCGCAATCGCCGTAGCGCGCGATTACGCGGAATTTAAATCCAGCTATCAGTTCGAGAATCGCACGATGACGGCGGAGCGTTCGCTCAATTTTAAAATGCGTGAACTTCCCGCCTCCCGGGCTGGCGATTACCGCGCCTTCACGCGCGCTGTCACAGAGGACGAGAATCGAGTGCTCCTCATCGAAAACTCGACCACCGGCGCGCCCGCCATCTCCGCCGCATCCGCAGCGGACGATCTTCTTGAAGCCGGTACGGCCGCGCTCCATTCCGGCAATGCGCGGGCGGCGATCCCGCTCTTTGAGCGAATACTAGAGCGCGAGCCACAAAACAAGCAGGCTTGGAGCAATCTGGGATTAGCTTACCTAGGCCTCGGGCGATTCACCGACGCTGAGGCTGCATTCCGCAAACAAATCGAAGTTAATGCTGACGACGAACACTCCTACGACTACCTCGGCCTGGCGCTCGAGCGGCAAGAAAAAACCGCCGAAGCCGCTGAAGCCTTTCGCAAGCAGATCGAACTGAAGCCGCTCGATACGGTCGCCCACGCGGCACTTGGCGAGCTTCTCCTTCATCAGCACAGATACAAAGAGGCCGTTCCCGAACTCGATAAGGCCACCATCCTCTCCCCTGACGACGCAGAACTTCAGCTAAGCCTTGGCCAAGGCTACATAAACACGGGCGAAACAGAGAAGGCGCTCGCAGCGTTCCAGAAAGGCGTCGAGATTTCGCAGTCCCCGGCAGTGTTGAATAATGTCGCTTATAACCTGGCGGATAACAAGATTGGTCTCGATTTAGCGCAGCACTATGCCGAATCGGCGGTATCGGCGATCGACGCGAACCTTCAGAAAATTGAAATCTTGCAGCTGAAGGCCGATGACTTAACGGAAGTCGCCACCATCGGGAATTATTGGGACACCCTCGGGTGGGTGTATGTCCAGAAGGGGAATCTGGATTTGGCGGAGAGATACATCCGAGCTGCCTGGCTGCTCAACCAGCGAGGCGAGGTCGGCGATCACCTCGCGCAAATCTACGAAAAGAGGGGCCAGAAGGATCGGGCCGCGCACATGTACTCGCTCGCGATCGCTGCCTCGCACCCCGACCCGGAAACACGCGCGCGTCTCACGCTTCTGCTGGGTGGCAATGAAAAAATCGATGCCCTCGTGAGCCAGATTAAGCCCGAGCTCATAGCTCTTCGTACGCTCTGGGCCGGGAAACTCCTTGCGGAAGACGCGAACGCGGATTTCCTAGTCCTGCTATCCCCGGGCGAAAGAACAGCCCAAGTGAATACCGTTCAATTTCTCAACGGAACTGAAAAGCTGCGTGGCTTCTCCGATCGGCTGCGTTCGCTCGATTACGGCCCCGTGTTCCCGGACGCTTCGCCCGTAAAACTGGTCCGTCGCGGCACACTTTCCTGCTCGGCCGCAACCGGTGAATGCGCCTTCATCCTGCTGCTTCCCGCCGACGTTCCTAAAGTGAACTGAAGGCCGGAAAACAATGATCCTCTCAGTTGCCGGAGGCCGACCGGACCGAGGTGAACGGGAAACAGAGTCGGGTGACCGGTAGATTCCCTTCGTCCACGAGGATAGCACCGGCACCCTGGTGAGGCCGAGCGATCGGCCGACTGAATTTCGGATAAACTGACAGGGACGAGGTCCTGTATCGTGGCAGAGGCGTCTGATGGTACCTGACGCCGGGCTCTCTCCCGCAGCACAAATCCCCGTCCAACCGTCACTTTATCTCGAGGACTTCTTTCTCCTTGGCGGCAGAGAGGTCTTCGATCTTCGTGGTTTCCGAGTGGGTAAGCTTATCGAGTTCGTCGAGCGATCGTTTCTTGTCGTCTTCACTGATTTTTTTGTCTTTCTCGAGCTTCTCGATAGCATCTTTGATGTCGCGGCGGATATTGCGGACTGCCGTGCGGTGATTCTCCAGCACCCTGTGAATGTGTTTCACCAGCTCTTTGCGGCGCTCCTCGGTGAGCGGCGGGATCGGTACACGGATCAGTTTCCCATCATTCGTGGGATTGAGCCCTAGATCGGACGTCCGAATCGCCTTGTCAATCAACGGAACCGCGCCAGGATCCCACGGGGATATGACAATCATCGCTGCGTCTGGAACGTTCAGCGTACCGAGCTGATTGATCGGCATCGGCGTGCCGTGATAATCGACCCGGATCTGGTCAAGCAGCGACACGTTGGCCCGGCCGGTGCGCACCCCCGCGAGATCCTTGCGGAAATCCTCGACGGCCTTCTCCATGCGCGTCTTCGCTTGTGCGAGAGCTTCCTTACTTGAGCCAATGGTGGTCATCGAAGCAATGCCCTCCGCCGATGCAAAAGCTCTTCTCCTGGGGGCCGTTCCGCGGTCTCGAAATCCCGGCGGGGCGGCTCGACTCTGGCCGCGAGACTCCGGGTTCCGCCTAAGGCTGCTTTAGCGTCTAGAAGGACAAGCGCATTTTTCTTGAGCGCAATACTTCAGTCCTACCGCAAAGCGCCAGAATGAATGCGGCTCATTCCCGGAATTCTCCCGTGCGATCGATGAGCCTGACCCAATTCACGCTGCAGTTACGGTCGAGCCCACAGCCTCGCCCAGCACCACACGCTTCAGGTTTCCCGGCACATTCATATTGAATACGACGATCGGCATTTTGTTGTCCATGCAAAGCGAAATCGCGGTCGAATCCATCACCAGGAGCCCTTTTTGTAGAACGTCCAGGTAGGTTATGCGCTCGAACATTCTAGCGCCTGCGACTTGTTCCGGATCGGCGTCATAGACGCCATCGACGCGCGTGGCCTTCAAGATTACTTGCGCCTTGATCTCCATCGCGCGCAGAGCTGCTGCCGTGTCGGTCGAAAAATAGGGGTTGCCCGTGCCACCCGCGAAGATCACGACGCGTTCTTTCTCCAAATGGCGCGTCGCCCGGCGTCGGATGAACGGCTCGGCCACCTGATGCATTTCAATGGCGCTCAGCAGCCGCGTCTGGCAACCCGCCTTCTCGAGCGCGTCCTGCAGCGCCAGGCCATTGATCACGGTCGCAAGCATGCCCATATAGTCGCCGGTCGCCCGATCGATCGCGAGCTGCCTCTGTCGGCCTCCGCGAAAGATATTGCCACCGCCGACCATCAGCGCGATTTGCACGCCCAGATCATGCACGGCCTTCACTTCGTGCGCGATACCCTGAATGGTCTCCGCGTGGATGCCGAAAGAGTCCGGTCCTGAAAGCGACTCCCCCGAAAGTTTTACCACGATGCGCTCAAAAACAGGCGCGCTCCGCTTTGCGCCGGTTCGTCGTGCCGTGTTTGATTTTGTCATCGCGTGTGGTCAGCCCCCGGACCCGCGGGCATTCTAGTGCGGTTCCGGGTATTTGGCACTAGCCTTTTTCCCCGGCCGCATCAAACTCGGTACTGATACAAAATCCCCGCAGGGCCAGCAAAACCCTCCTCCGCGCGCTGGCGAGCGATGGGACTGCTTCCGCACATATTTCGGTAGCGGGGAAAGACCAGTTCAGGCAGCCGGAACGGGGGTGTCGGTTCCATCAGAAGTACCAGCCGACGGCATAGCGCCGTCCATTTCTCCAACTTTGAAGCGGGAGAAGCGACGAACGGCAATATTCTCGCCGAGCTTCGCGATGGTCTGATCGACCAGCTCCTTCACCGTCACACTCTCGTCCTTGATGAAGTGCTGCTCGTAAAGGCAGTTTTCTTCGAAGAACTTTTCCATCTTCCCGTTCACAATCTTCTCGATCACAGGTTCGGGCTTTCCGGTTGTTTTCGCCTGCTCCCGGTAGATGTCGCGCTCGCGGTCGAGGATTCCCTGGGTCACCTCCTCGCGGCGGAGAAAACGGGGATCGAGGGCGGCGATGTGCATGGCGACATCGTGGCAGAGACGCTGAAAATCCTCTGTGCGGGCAACAAAGTCGCTCTCGCAGTCGACTTCGACGAGCACGCCGATTTTTCCGCCCGCGTGAATATAGCACCCTACCAATCCTTCCGATGTCGCGCGCTGCGCCTTCCTCTGTGCGGCCGCCTGGCCTTTCTTGCGCAGGACGTTGATGGCCTGTTCGAGGTCTCCCCCAGACTCGACCAGGGCCTCGCGGCAGGCCGTAAAGCCTGCGCCGGTACGGTCGCGCAGCTCTTTCACCAGTTGCGCCGATACGTTCGCTTTTCCAGGTGCTGTGGGATCTGTTGCCATGGATTTTGCTCAGCGCTCCGGATCTTATCCGCAAACTGCGAATTCGCTCCGATTCGAGGCGCGCGAATCCGTCTTCGACTCTATTGAGGAAGCTTTTCGTCGTCGGTAGTCAGAGGAGTGGCTTCTTCGCCGGCAGTCACCTCACCCGGCTCGCCCTCGACGAAGTCGCCCTCCTGCTTTTCGTAGACTTCGTAGGCGCTGGTGTCGACATATTCAACGCCTTCGTCGCCAGCTCCTCCGTCAGCAGCCTTTTGATCGGCGATCTGCGACTGCTCGAAAGACTGACGGCCCGCGAGCACCGCGTCGGAAATCTTAGAAGTAAACAGACGGATCGCGCGCAAGGCATCATCGTTTCCTGGAATCACCCAGTTCACCAGATCAGGATCGCAATTGGTGTCCACAATCGCCACGACCGGAATGCCCATCCGCCGCGCTTCGCGCACCGCGATCACTTCCGAGTTGGGGTCAATCACGAACATGACATCGGGGAGCGTCGTCATGTTCTCCACGCCCGAGAAATTCTGTTGCAGGTGCTTTAGTTCGCGCTCGAGCCGAGCGCCTTCTTTTTTCGAAAACTGAGCCATTCGACCGTCTTCGACCATGGATTTTAGCAACTTCAGCCGCTTGATGGATTTTTGGAGCGTGACCCAGTTCGTGAGAGTGCCCCCGAGCCAGCGGTGGTTCACATAGAACATGCCGCAGCGTTGTGCTTCCTCGGCGATGGCTTCCTGCGCCTGGCGCTTCGTGCCGAGGAAAAGGATGCTTTTGCCCTGGGCCGCCTGCTCGGAGACGTGCCGGGCCGCCTCGCGGAACATCTTCAGAGTTTTCTGCAGGTCAATAATATGGATTCCATTGCGCTCACCGAAGATGTATTCCTTCATCTTCGGATTCCAACGTCGCGTCTGGTGGCCGAAATGAACGCCGGCCTCCAGAAGTTCCTTCATCGTTATTTCAACTCCCAAATTACCTCCTCTTGTTAAAGGGACGCTTTAAAGAGCCTTGCGGCTCCAGCGTCCTTTCTTGCCGGTTCCGTCCCCGGCCGTGAATTTGCCCTGGTCTCACCCGGCGTCTGCGAAAACCGCCTGCCCATCCGGTCACGATGGGATTTCGCCAAGTGCAAGCCGACCCGAAGCATTGTTCCCGAACAGCGAGACCTTTGCAGGACGCGGCTTGCGTCGCGACCTCGGCCTCACGCCTTTGGCCCCAGGCGTATTTTCTACCCCGAGGGCTTCGGACGAGTTTTCGGGCATCCAGCTAGAACGCATTACTGAATACTTCACCAACCTACCGCTTACTGAACTGGAAGCGACGTCGCGCCCCTTTCTGCCCGTACTTCTTCCGTTCCTTCATGCGGGGATCACGCGTAAGAAATCCGTTCTTGCGGAGTGCGGGACGCAACTCCGAATTCAGCCTCGCCAGCGCGCGCGATAGCCCCATCCGCACCGCACCAGACTGTCCGCCCACTCCGCCGCCTTTCACGAGCGCCTTCACTTCGAGCTGATCGAGCATCTGCGTGAACTTTAGCGGCTCGACCGCGGCCGTGTGCCTATCGGTGAGATAGAGGGAAACGAAGAAGGAGGTATCCGCGTAAATCGTCAATGGGACGCTCAATAGCGGCCGCGCTCCTTAATAACCAGGTCCGCTCCAGGCAGGACGCGATCACCCAGGATTTCCTTACGCACGGCCGCGAAATCAGGCCAATCGCCGGGCTGCGGAGGCGATCCTTCGGGAACAATGCGGGCAATCACCTCGTCTCGCTCCCGGAGTTCCACGGTCTTGCCGGCACGCAGCCAAGCCTTCAGGCGCTTGGTGTCCCGAAGCTGGCGAATGTTTACGCTGGGCATGGTAAAGATTGTGTCACAATTTGTGACACATTGTCAAAAGGTACTTTTCCTGGAGAACTGACGGCAGACCCATTTCCTGAAAAGACTCAGATGTTCGGTAACCGCCCCTAAAGGGCCGTCTGAATTCAAAGCACTTACGGCCTCGCGGAAGCGATGCCCTGATACGAGACTGAGTTTTTTTCGGCAATCTGCGCCACGCTCTCGTCCGCTATATTTAAATAGAGACACCCATGATCCAACTCTCCGGCGCCGGCAAGCGCTACGGTCACAAGCTCTTGTTTGAGAACGCCGACTGGCTGATCACGCCGGAATCCCGCATCGGTCTGGTCGGAGCGAACGGCACCGGCAAGTCCACCGTCATGAAAATCTTGGCCGGGAGCGAGTCGCTCGACTATGGCACCATCTCGCGGGCCAAAGGCATCTCCACCGGATATCTTCCGCAGGACGGTCTCACCATGACCGGCCGCACGATTTTTGCTGAGTGCCTGTCCGTCTTTGCCGAGCTCGATGCCATCGAAAAAGAGATGGAGTCGCTCACACGCAGCATGTCTGAACTCGACCACGCGGGCCCCGAGTACTCTGACGTGGCCGACCGTTACCAGAAGCTCGAACACGAATTCGTCGCCCGCGACGGCTACACGCTCGAAG
>Ga0209526_10001325_pt1 | contig 16487 bp, 16 predicted proteins | sample JacPinW_OM2H0_M1_FD_188566 | JGI IMG/M metagenome (GOLD analysis project Ga0209526, IMG submission 188566) | Forest soil microbial communities from Algoma, Ontario, Canada - Jack Pine, Ontario site 1_JW_OM2H0_M1 (SPAdes) (version 2) | ecosystem: Environmental > Terrestrial > Soil > Boreal... | reverse complement strand
TCGCGAGTTCGAGCGCCTGCCGGTCGTCGGCCTCGAAGCTGACGATCGGCACCTCATGCAATCCGGCGCGCTGCGCCGCCCGCCAGCGGCGCTCTCCGGCGATGATTTCGTAGGCGTCCGGAGCGCCCGGCACGGGGCGCGCGAGAAGCGGCTGAATGATGCCTTTTTCCTTGATCGAGGCGGCCAGCTCATCGAGGGAGTCTTCGCCGAAATTCCTCCGCGGGTTGCGCGGATTGGGGCGAAGAAATTCGATCGGAATTTTCTGCTGGCCGCGCGTGCGGGTGGCGGCGGCGAGCGTCTCCGCGCCGCCGAGCAACACGGCAAGACCGCGCCCGAGCCGCGGCGGCGCTTCTTCGGCGATTTTACTTTGTTTCATAAGCCGGTTCCTCAACCAAGAATAGTTCCATGGATACGAACAATATTTACGCTATTTACTTATAGTACATAACGTAACGTCGTCCGGCCCCGCGCCTAGGCGGCGCCGCGCTCGCGGAGAATCACTTCCGACGCAAGCCTTAGATAGGCTTGGCTGCCGCTGCATTTAAGATCGTAGAGAAGAACCGGCTTGCCATGCGATGGCGCTTCGGACACGCGCACATTGCGTGGGATGACCGTTTCATAGACCTTGTCGCCCATAAAACCCCGCACGTCCGCCACGACCTGCGCGGCCAGCGTGTTGCGCGAATCGAACATCGTCAGAACGATCCCGTGCATGGTCAGTCCGGGATTGAGGCTGTTCCTGACCTGTTCCACAGTGGTCAACAGTTGCGACAACCCCTCGAGCGCGAAAAACTCGCATTGGAGCGGCACGAGCACGGCATGCGCGGCGGCCATCGCGTTCATGGTCAAAAGATTGAGGGAGGGCGGGCAATCGACGAGAACATAGGTGAAGCGCTCTTCGGCCGGGACAGCGTTCTGCTCCTCGGCGAACACATCGAGTGCTTTCTTGAGGCAATAGGCGCGATCCGGGCGCGCCGCGATTTCGAGTTCGAAACCCACGAGATCGAGCGTCGAAGGCGCGATGAAGAGGCGGGGAACCCCGGTTTCCCGGAGAACGGCGCCGAGACGCTCATTTCCGCTCAAGACATCGTAGGTGGAAATTTTGCGGCTGGCGCGGTCGATTCCAAGGCCCGTGGAGGCATTGCCTTGGGGATCGAGATCGACGATGAGCACCCGTTCTCCGATCGCGGCGAGCGCGGTTCCGAGATTGATGGCGGTCGTGGTCTTGCCGACTCCGCCTTTTTGATTGGCAAGCACGAGTATGCGCATGGCGGCGGCAGGCACCTCGTACCCCGATCCTTGAAAGTTATATGAAAACGAGGTCATAGCGGACGGCCCCGCCGTGATCAATTGGGCGGCGCGACATTTGCACTAGTTTGGGACCGGCGGGCGGGGCGGGGTTAGGTTCGCTTTCGCCGCGAGGATCTTTTCCCGCAGGCGCTCCGCCTCGCCGATGTAAAAAGCCGCGTTCGTCTTGCGAAATTCTTCGAGAGCGCCATCGGCAGCTTCGAGCGCGGCATCGAGGTGAGATAGCTGATGATCCTTGTTGTATAAGGCGACATGAACCAGGGCGAGGTTTACCTGGGTCCCGGCCCATTGGAGCGGGATACGCTCGCGGGTACTTACCTGCAGCGCCTCGCGATAGGCGTCCGCCGCTTTGGTGAGCGTCTCCGTGCCGCTCTCGCCCTTTCCGAGGCGCGTAAGTGCATTGCCGAGATGGTTCTGGGTCGTGGCCCAGTCGAGCGGCACCCGCTCGCGGGTCAATTCCTTCAGCGCCTCGCGACAGGCTGCGACCGCCTGCCGCAGCGTTTCCGTGCCGATCTCGCGCTCACCGGGTCTCGATTGCGCATTGCCGAGATTGGGCAGGGTCAGGAGTGGCACGTGCCCGCGAATGGCTTCGAACGCCTGCCGCAACGTCTCCGTGCTACTCTCGCGCCCACCGAGCACCCCGAGCGCAGCACCGAGATTGCTCTGCGTCCTGGCCCAATCGAGCGGCGCGCGGTCGCGGGTCTGTTCCTTCAGGGCCTGGCGATGGGCTTCGACCGCCTCCTCAAGCCGCGCCGTGCCGCTCTCGCGCTCGCCGAGCTCTTCGAGCGCAACGCCGAGATTGCTCTGCGTCCCGGCCCAATCGAGCGGCACGCGCGCGCGGGTCCGTTCCTTCAGCGCCTCGCGATAGGCAGAGACCGCCTCTTCGAGCCTTTCCGTCCCGCTCTCCCGCTTGCCGAGACTTAAGAGCGCAATGCCGAGATTGTTCTGGGTCGTGGCCCATTCCAGCGGCGCGCGCGCGCGGGTCAATTCCTGCAAGGCGTCGCGATAGGCTTCGACGGCCTCTTCCAGCCGCGCCGTCCCGGTCTCCCGCTCGCCGAGCGTTTCGAGCGCAATGCCGAGATACACCTGGGTCGCCGCCCATTCGAGCGGCACGTGTTCGCGGGGCCTTAGCGCTAAGCACAGCCGGTAAAGCTCAATCGCTTCGCGCAGCGCCGCATTGTCCCCAAATTCATAGCCTTGCGCAAAGAGTTCTCCCGCCTGCGCAATCAGGCGCTCCAAGCGATTCTCGGTGTCAAACGATGCAACAAGGCTCGCGGCTTGACCATAAAGAACCGCGGCGTCCCGATAATTCAATCGAGCATGGGCCACCGCAGCTTGTGCCGCTTTTGTGTCGGCCACACCGCGCTTGCGAAGCCGGATTTCCTCTTGGACTTCGCGGTCATGATCTTCGAGCCTTTCCAATGCGTCGATTTCAGCATGCGCGATGGCCGCAAGAAATTGTTCGGCTTCATCGAGGCGGCCGGCCTGGTGGGCGACTTTCGCTTGATCGCGCAACGTGGAAAGGCGGGGCGACAAATTGCTGGAAAAAGAAAGAGCGTCGATCTTTTCACCGGCGCTTTTCCAGTCACCTGCGATCTTGAACAAGGTCGACGCGAACTGCTCTGGCGCAACCTTGCGCCCGACCATGGTTTCCAGAAACCCCGAAACAAGATCGACCGTTCCACCGTGTTCGGCTTTAACCCTAGCGAGATCCCCAACAAGTGCTTCCCGGTCGGCAATGCTCATCGATAGTTCGGCCGTCAAACGATCGACATTCTCGCGGATCGCCTGCGTGTCGTCCTTGACGGCGTCGATCTTTTTTTCCTGATGCGACACCGGCCGCTCGGTGTGTCGCTCGATGAAGTTGCGAACGAGCTGGTAAATTTCGCTTTCGCGATTTACCGGTTTGACAATTGTGAGATGATCCGAATCGATTGGAACGGGATCGACTGCCAGTCCTGGATCGGAACTATCGGGCTTGACGATCATCCCAAACATCGCTGTCGTTTTCGTCTCGGTCAGGATCAAATGATCGATTTTGCGCTCCCTTGCCCAGCGCCGGTACCAGAGATTGAGATCCCGCAAATGCTGGTCATTGCGAATGAGCGAACCGGTCGCAGACGAAGGCCGGACGAGAACGCGCAGCCGGTCGCCCCAGCCCGCCATATCCGCCCCAACATGAGGCGTCGCCAGAAAAGCCACTTTCCGGACTCGATCTATAAAGCTCAAAGCTTCGGCGCGGTCGATTGCCGCATCCGCCGCCTTTCGCAAGAGCTGCTTGATGACAAGTCCGCCGAGGCTGTGCCCAGCTAAGATCACCTCGCCCGTCCCAAGGTCAGCTTTCACTAGCAGCAAATTGAGTACATTGGCCGCGCGGTCGCTCAACTCCATCGCCGAGCCGCGCCAGTTCGACACGGGCGCCTCATAGCCTACCGAGTAAACCGACAGGCCGTCGATGTCCTCCGCCAGCCAAGCCAGCCAGAAAGAGGCTTGATCCTTTGTGGCTTGCCACGTGCTCCTAGCGTCGCCGCCGAGGCCGTGGAAGAAAACCACGTCGGCGCTCTTCGGCCCCCGCGCTTCGGCAATCAAAAAAAGGTCTGCCATCTGCGCCCCCGGCGCGGCTTAACTGATCGGTGTCTAGTTACACCGAATCGCGGGACATTCCGCCGCGCCGTTCATCTCTCATGGTGGCGAGTGATCGATCCTGGCAAGCGGCGACTGCCATGATAGGGGTATTCAACAGAAATTCCTTCCATGATTTGGTATATAAAGGTCATGTTATTTTGAATATACATATCTATACTTGAACAATTACTGTATCGAGCCAGAGACATAGGGCAGCCTGCCTTAATCAAACTGGTCCACTCCCCCCGGCCCTTCGCCTGACCAGCACCAGGCGCGCCGCGGAACAGGTTTGGCTCTCAATTGTCGTGATTAAGTATTTACTGGCCGTTAACGAATCGGTCAATTCCGCCTCAAAGTGTTTTCCCTTGGAAAAAACCGCAACCGCGCCTTGGCGAAGGAATTTTTCGGCGTAAAGCAGGAGTGCTTCGAGCGGCGCCAACGCGCGCGCGCTCACCGCGTCGATTGGCTCGTCGAGGCCGGGCAGGATCTTTTCGAGTCGGCCGCAGTGGACGATCGCGGGCGCCGATGTTTCGCGAATAACATTTTGCAGAAAGGCGCATTTGCGCCGGTTGGCCTCGACGAGATGGACAAGCGCGCCAGGCTCGTCCGCATATTTAATTGCCGTCACAAGCCCCGGAAATCCGGCGCCCGAGCCGAGATCGAGCCAACGCCGCGCCTCGGGCACCGCCTGCGAAACCTGGAGCGAATCGGCGAAATGCCTGACCCAGAGATCGTCCAAGCTCGATTTGCCGACGAGATTGATGGGGGACTGCCATTTGTCGAGGATATTTGCGTAGATTACCAACCGCCGCAGCGTCTCCTCCGGCAGGCCGGCGAGGAGAACGTGCGCGGATCGTGGAAAGCTCACTTTACTTTTGCAACGCTCAACGTCCAGCGCCGGCGCGGCGAAGCTTTGCGGCAAGCAGGGTCATGGCGGCGGGGGTCATTCCTTCGATTCGTCCCGCCTGCCCTATGGTGCGCGGCCGGATAGTGTCGAGCCGCGCCCGTATCTCGTTGGAAAGGCCGGGCAGCAGAGCATAATTGACGTCGTCGGGGATGGTCAGCGCCTCGTCGCGGCGGAAGGCTTCGATGTCTTTTGTCTGGCGATCGAGATAGACGGCGTATTTGGCATCGATTTCGATTTGCGCGGCGGGTTTTGGCGCGATCTCGCCAAGCTCCGGCCAGATCGCTCGCAGACTCCCAATCGAAACGCCAGGCAAGGCCAGGAGGCCGAAAGCGGTCCGGCGGGTTCCGTCGCGATTGACCTTGAGCCCATGCCGCGTCGCCTCGTTCGGGGTGAGGCTTAACCCTTCGAGGAGCGCCCGCGCGCGGGAGAGGGCCGCCGCCTTGACGGCATAGGCCCGCCGCCGGTCCGCGCCGACGCAGCCGACATCGGTGCCCCACGCGGTCAGCCGCTGATCGGCATTATCGGCGCGTAGCGACAAGCGGTATTCGGCGCGCGAGGTGAACATGCGGTAGGGCTCGCTCACCCCCTTCATCACCAAATCGTCGATCATCACGCCGGCATAGGCGTCCGAGCGGCCGACGGTGATTGTGTCCATCCCGCAACCACGCAACGCCGCATTGAGCCCCGCGACAAGGCCTTGCGCGGCCGCCTCCTCATAGCCCGTGGTGCCATTGATCTGCCCAGCGAGAAAAAGCCCGTGAATTTTTTTTGTCTCCAGGCTCGCGTGCAGGGCGCGCGGGTCGATGAAATCATATTCGATCGCATAGCCGGGCCGCAGCATCCGGGCCTTGGAAAGACCGGGAATGGTGTGGAGGAATTGCTCCTGAATCTCCTCCGGCAGGGAGGTCGAAATGCCGTTTGGATAAATGGTGGTGTCGTCCAGTCCCTCCGGTTCGAGGAAAATCTGATGCGCCGCGCGTTCCTTGAAGCGAACCACCTTGTCTTCAATCGAGGGGCAATAGCGTGGCCCCGGGCCCGAAATCGCGCCGGAATAGACCGGCGATGCCCTAAGATTTTTTTCGATGATCGCATGGCCTTTGGGGGTCGTATGGGTGATGCAGCAATCGACCTGTGGCGTGAGGATCGACTCGGTCAGAAAGGAAAAGGGCTCTGGGTCGGCATCGCCGCTCTGGCGTTCGAGCACGTCCCAATCGATGGTGCCGCCATCGAGCCTTGGCGGCGTTCCGGTCTTGAGACGCCCGAGGCCGAGGCCCAGTTCCTGCAGTCTCTGGCCGAGGCGGATGGCCGGGCTTTCCCCCATGCGCCCCGCCGGAAAGGTCTTGGTGCCGATATGGATGACTCCGCGCAAAAAAGTCCCCGTCGTCAGGACGAGCGCGCCGCAGCGGAGTTTTTCGCCATTGGCGGTCTCGATCCCTTCGACGCGGCCGTTTTCCAAGAGAATATCGGCGGCCTCGGCTTCGATCACGCTGAGATTTTCTGTGTCCCGGATCGCCGCCTGCATTGCCTCCCGGTAGAGCTTGCGGTCCGTTTGCGCCCTCGGCCCGCGCACGGCGGGGCCTTTCGTGCGGTTCAGAACGCGAAACTGAATTCCGGCCTTGTCCGCGACACGCCCCATGAGCCCGTCGAGGGCGTCGATTTCGCGCACGAGGTGGCCCTTGCCGAGCCCGCCGATGGCGGGATTGCAGGACATCGTGCCGATCGTGGCAAAGGAAAGCGTGACGAGCGCGGTGCTCGCGCCCATGCGCGCGGACACTGCCGCCGCTTCGCAGCCGGCATGGCCGCCGCCCACTACAATCACGTCAAAAGTGCCCGGCATCCTGTCACCTTTTTTTAGAATCATTCCAAAAATGTTTCACGTGAAACATTTTCACGTTTTTCCAAGATGCCGCGCGCAGTTCATAATTGGATTGATTATAAAAAAGTTTCACGTGAAACAATTTGGCCCGCGCTTACTTCCCGATACAAAACCGCGCAAAAATCTCGCCCAAAATATCCTCGACGTCCACCACGCCGGTTAGTCTTTGCAACGAAACCATCGCCACGCGCAAGTCTTCCGCCAGCAATTCGGCCGGAGCGCCGGGATCGTCCAAAATCCGGGCGAGCGCAAATGCGGCCGTCTCGAAGGCCTTTCGGTGGCGCTCCCGCGCGACCAACCCCGCATGCCCATCGCTCACGGTGGAGCGCGCGAAATCTTCCATTTTTTTGAGCAGGCAATCGAGATTTTCGCCGCTCTCCGCGCTGATGTAAAGCCCGTGAGGCAAGTGGTGCCTTTCGGCAGCGGGCAAAAGATCGCTCTTTGTAAAAACCGGCCAGACCGCGCCGCCGTTAACGCCGGGCGGCACCGGCGCTCCCGCTTCGGAGAGCCACAGAACGAGGTCGGCAGACCCGGCCTTGTCTCGCGCGCGGAAAATCCCGATCTCTTCGACCGCGTCAAAACTCTCCCGTAATCCCGCCGTGTCGATCAAACTGACCGGGCAGCCGCCAAGATCGAGATGAACTTCGATTATATCACGTGTCGTGCCGGCAAAGGGGGAAACGATCGCCACGTCGCGGCGCGCGAGCGCGTTCAGAAGCGTCGATTTTCCCGCATTGGGCGGCCCGGCGATGACGACGGTCGCGCCCTCGCGCAGCCGCTCCCCGGCGCGCCCGGCGGCGAGTTCCGCTTTGAGCCCGGCAAGAACGGGGGCGAGGATTTCGCCCGCTTGCCGCCCGGAAAACGCTGGCACGCCCTCTTCCTCCGGGAAATCGATCTCGGCTTCGAGGAGCGCCGCCGCCTCCAGGAGCGCGCCCCGCCAGATCGCGGCCTGACGCCCGAGCACGCCTTCCGCCTGACGAAGGGCGGCACGGCGCTGCCATTCGGTTTCCGCGTCGATCAGATCGGCGAGGCCTTCGACCTCCGCCAGATCCACCTTGCCGTTTACCATCGCGCGGCGGGTGAACTCCCCTGGTTCGGCTGGGCGGGCGCCCGCAATGCCACCGATGGCCTTCACCATGGCGGCAACGACGGCGCGGCCGCCGTGGACATGGAATTCGGCATAGTCCTCGCCCGTATACGTTTTTGGCGCGGGAAAAAAAATAACAAACCCCTTGTCGATGGCTTCGCCTGTACCGGGATCGCGGAAAGTTGCGAGCGCCGCTCTGCGGGGTTCGGGGAGCGTTCCGGCAAGGCTCTTGACAATCGTCCGCGCAGCCGGCCCCGACAGACGCAAGACCGCGATCGCGGCGCGGCCCGCGCCGGAGGCAATGGCAAAGATTGTATCGCTTTCGAAACCGGTCGTTGCTGCCATTGATACCGACTCTCGAAGAGGGGAAAGACTTAGACGCTGCCCTTCATAGGGCCGGCCGTTACGGACTACCTATCGCTGTTCGTTCCGGCACTTTGCTAGGAGTAAGCGGCCGCTTCGGCCATGGCTTTCCATTCATTGCACGGCGGCAGAGAAGCGTATCTAAACTTTGAACTCAATGATCGAGACCGCCGAAGGCGGCGCGCCTTAGCGCGTCCTTGACTTCAAAGTTCAGATACGCTCGGATTCAGCCACGCGATGAATGGATTTTTCCGCGCATCATGCGCGGTCCGTGTTTGCGGTTCCGAGCAGCGTTCGTCATCGGTTGTATCATCCTTAGAGACGCAGGATTCGCGTGCTCTTTCTAGTTGCCCATTTCCATTGCGTTCGGTTCGCTCGCAACAAGGTTAGCCCCCAAATGATCCTTTCTCTCTCGTCGCTTTCTTCCGATGATGCGAAATTGTGGCTCGGCATATCAGAACTTGCATTGATAGTCTCCGCTATTGTTCTCGTCGTGGGGTTATTGGGCGAGTGGCCGGACTCTGAGTCCTGGAAAAATCGTACGCTATACAAACTGTCAAAAGCGGCGGTCATTCTTGGCGTATTTGGAGAACTGTTAGGAGACGCTGGGATCTTTGAAACTTCGGCAAGACTGCAAGTCCTTGAGGAATCAGCGATCAGCGTAGCCAACACGAAGGCAGCCGCAGCGGAGGTTGCGGCCGGCCAAGCTAAAGAGCGCGCTGGCGCTTTGGAAAATACGGCCGCACAACTTAGGCTGGATTTAGAAAAGGAGCGCGTCAAAAACCAAACTCGCCCGCTAACACAAAAAGAATTTGATGCTATTGGTGAACTTAAAGGCAAAATACCATCTGTAAGTCTCGCATATTCATCGAACTGTATCGAATGCTCGGTATATGCCACCCAAATCGTCGACGCTTTAATGGCTGCCAATATAGACGTTAAATTGTTTTTATCACAATCTACTCTAGGCGCATGGCATGGCCTAAGCGTACAATATCCGGATTTTCCAGACGAAAATATTGTAGTAGAGACTTTGCGGAAATCAGATCTTCTGGCAGCGACTTCAAAGCTTGCGCCAGAGACTACGCGTATTCCTGGAGTGCCAATGGACAGGCCGCTATTATTGATCGGCGAGCGATTTCCGGAAGTTAATCCTGACACGTGGAAGATATTATTAAAGGGACCTATATACGTGCTTGACCCAGCCTAAAAAATATGGTAGCGTCTCCAAATCGAAGGAGATGCCACGTGTTACAGAATTTTGCCAGCCTTTTTGACTTAATGGAAGCCTTTCCCGATGAACAGGCTTGTGTTGACCATCTTCGCGCTATTCTCTGGCGCGACGGCGAGTTTTGCCCGCATTGCGGCAGCACCAAAATCTATCACTTCTCAGACCTCAAAACGTTCAAGTGTGGCGATTGCCGGGATCGATTTTCTATCAAGGTCGGCACAATTTTTGAGGACACGAAACTTTCCCTCCGCAAGTGGTTTATGGCGATTTGGATGATTACCAACCATCCAAAGGGTATTGCTAGCGTGACGCTCGCCAAGGACCTGAAAATCACGCAAAAGTCCGCGTGGTTCATGCTCCATCGCCTTCGCCATGCCGCCCGCACTAACTCGTTCAATGCGCCGCTCAAAGGCGATATTGAAACCGATACGACTTTTGTCGGCGGCAAGGAAAAGAACAAACACGCGGACAAGCGGACACCCGGCTCTCAAGGTGGCGCGAACAAGGCCGTTGTGATCGGTATTGTCGAGCGCGATGGCGAGCTTCGGGCCGTTCATGTCCAGGACGCTAAAGCCAAGACGCTTCAGGGAGAGGTCCTCAAGAACGTCGCCAAGGGTTCGGCTGTACTGACGGACGAAGACCGGTCTTTCATCGGCCTTGATCGCGACTACATACATCTTTCGGTCAACCATTCACAAGGTGAGTACGTTCGCCTAGGCGGCTTTGTTCACACCAATACGGCTGAAAGTGTTTGGGCGCTCCTCAAACGCCAAATCTTCGGTATCCACCATTGGGTTTCCGACAAACACCTAAACCGCTACGTTAGCGAAATGACATGGCGCTTCAATCGCCGCGACATGAAAGTGACCGGTCGGATGAATGACTTGTTCACTTGCGTCGAAGGGCGGCTCACGTACAAGGCGCTGATCGGATGACGGGCAAGCGAAAGCTTGAGCCACCCCTCAAGCTCGACCTGAGCTTCGAGGAAGCCCTGAGTCGATTTGTCGCAACTAAACCTGAGCAGGTTGACGAAAGCATCGAACGATCTAAGACAAAGAAGCCGCCGCAGGATGCACCCCTGCGACGGCCGAGACGCCCTAAGGCGCGGGCATTAAAGCGGCTTTAACCGCAGCAACGCCAATATCCGCGAACGTGCTGGATGTATCCGAGGCGAATGCGCACATAGGCGGACACCCAGTGACAACAACGTGCTGCCATTGGTTTGTCTCCTTTGTGGAGACAGACTCTTGAGTCGGGCGGCAGGATGTGCTAAGGAAAACGCGGCACACCGCTGCCAACCCTTAGCCGCCCTGTCTGTCAGAAGGTTCAGGCGGCGCACTACAAAATCGGCCCAGTCATCCCCTGCAAGGGATAAGCTGGGCCGTACTCTTTTGTAGGCCTCATGCCCTTACTACCCCAATTCGACGACCCGATCAATATGGGCTGTGGAACAAACAGGCGCCCAATCTAAAATAATTCTTGCACATATCGTTGGAACATCCTTATATGGGGCTATGGGCCATCAACTAGATTCACAAGCCATCGAGAATCGACTGCGCGAAATTCGCGAGGCCATCTCTGCCCTTCAGGTGGAAGCGGACGAGCTGGCGCTCGCATTGCGGGTGTTCGAGCGATTCTCTCCGCCAGAGTCCTCATCGAAAAAAAAGAAGGGTGACAAACCAAAACTTGGGCCTGCCAGACCTAGAGGCATTCCAACCAACTTTGAAATGACGGAAATGATTTTGAATGCTTCGGAGCGGGAAGGAAAGAATGGCCTGACCGCCAATGAGATCGTTGAACAAATAGGCAGCCGATATTGGCCCGGCGTAACAGGCGCTCAAATTTTGCCAGTCATTTATCATTTTGCAAAACAGGGGCGCATCCGCAAAACTTCCGGGGGGAAGCTCAAGTGCCTTCACAAAAGCAACGAAGGCCCTGACGCGGCAGCGGCATAGAAGACACACCCGCAAACTGCGCATGGACTGGCCGAAACCTCCTAGTGAGTTCTCGCGGGTCAAGCACGAGGGCAGGCACTAGGTCTTCCAGCCCCGTATCAGAAGTTTCACCGAGAGCGCTAGCCCCGCTAAAGCTGTAACGGCGGCTCCTATGGCTTCAATTCTCTCATGTCTTTCTAGCACCGCATCGGCTACTTCTTCGTCCGATAAGGATCGCCAGGACTCGATGGAGTCCTGTTTATCGGTTTTTGATTCCTGGATATCAGTTGCCATTGCGGCCGTAGTAATCGGCCTGGTTCTCGAATACGGCCCTGAATTTTCGCGTAGACTGAATGCCGCCATTCCGCCATTCGTTCCGAAGCTAGGCGCTGTGCTGGTTATCCTAGGAGTTGCGTCAGAGCTTGGATTGCATGTCCTGTCGTCGCAAACTGTCTCTGCTATTCGGGGCATACAAAAAACAAGAGATGGTATGCAGCAAGAGAGAATCGAGACACTTAACAAGCAAACGGCAGTCCTCCAACTTGACCTAGAGCGAGAAAAAGAAAAACGGGGGGCGCGAATCTTAAAAAAAGCACAATACGATATCTTGCAGGAATTAAAAGGCAAGATCAGAGCCATAAACATCACTTGGGGCAATGATATTGAAAGCAGCGCTTTTGCCCACCAAATCATCATAGCATTGATGAATGCCGGAATCGATGTAAAGATATACATGCCGGCAGCAGATATAAAAATTACTGGGATATTTGTGTTTAAAGACAATATGCAGGATATAGACAGCGACCCATTACTAAATGCACTACACAGAGCAGATTTATACGGCGGCAACGGGGTATGACCAAACCCATCGTTTTTCCCATCAGCACCGCGCGATATTCCAATGATATTCGTTGGAGAAAAATATATCCAATACAACGAGCCTCCATATTTTGGCCCGCCGAAAAATACCCCGAAGCAGTAAAACAAGCTTGACCAGCAATGGGTCAAGCACGTATATAGGGCCCTTATTAAAGCCGCTCCAGAAGTAGTATTGACACGAGCCGTGCGATGCGTCGGAGCGCGGATATCCAAGGGAGTCAAGTATATGTTTCGCTCATGCTTCGAGACGCGCGCTTCGCGCGCTCCTCAGCATGACGGCGAGGGTTTTCGAGAGAGGCCCTTAGGCTTTCTTTCCCGCGAAATGAAGGATCGCGATAAAAGTAGCGTGATCTCTGACGTACGCTCCCGCTACTTCCTGCAACGGAATAGTTTCCATTTTCCGTCGCCAACGCCGGCCACATCGTTAAACCCTGAAAGAACGAAGGTCGCGGGAGCCGCCAACGGATTATGGGGCACCACGCGGCCTTTAGCGTTGAAGCGCATAATCTGAACTCGCTCAATCACCCCCGAGAGAGGCACTTGCTCCGATTGTGTCGGGGTCTTGAAAAAATAAATGTATTCGCCATTCACGGCCCCGATGCGCAAGCGAGCCCGCGCTTCGGCGACATTCTTATATTCGGCCCGCGAAAGCGAACAAGCCTGAGCGGCCGAGCATCCAAGAAGGATCAGAGTCGCGGCAATACATGATTTCCAAATGGCCGGCCGACGCATGTTACGATCAGTGATCGTTATATGGATCATAGTTGTTGTCGGGATACCATGCTCCAGAGAACAACGAAGCTTGTCGTCGCACGGTGACCCGTTGAACATGGCCGCTGTCCACAAACGTATGGTGGACGTTGGGGTTGCCCCAGTCAATCCCAGAGATTAGGCCGTGCTGATGGGCGAGGTGTGCCATAAAAGAAAAATCGCCTTTCCAGGACGGCTGGCCATTTATGTCCTTCACGAAATCAGCAGCCAGGCCGAAATGATGGACCCCGACTTTTCGCAACTGTGTCGCGCTTTGTTCGAAAAGAAGTTCCTGCCGTTCCTGGCTTCGATAGGTCTCGAAAGCCATCAAAGCGATGCCCATGTGCCTGGCGTCATCGATGATCGCTTGGACCTTTTGGCGCGTAACAGGCTCCAAGAGTTCGATATCGTGAATTCGATCTTTGCTTTGAAACCGTCGGTCGTTTTGGATAACGTCAGTATAAAAGGACATGTGACCCCCTATCTTTCATCCAACCGTCATAAAGTTGTTGCGCATGAACGGGTGGACCGATGTCTCCACCCGTGCGAAAAAGTGATAACATAGACCAAGGTCCAAGAAAAGCGTGTTGCGGTCTACAGAGTGACAGATGACGCAAAACAATTACTACCCACGGTCCCGTCACGCGCCGCGCCGCCGCCGCGAACGGCGATCTGAACTTGGGACGGCGAGCAATGCCGGTCGATGCTGCAAATCCGGGGATGAAACAAATTTTATCTGGCGTACGACGACAGGACCATAAGATTTAAGTAATGGTGGGCAAAACCCAAAAGCCCGTGAATGCTAAAGCTTCCAAAGACGGCCGTAAATATAAGTAGAATGACATGGAAAATAGATTTAGATTCTATTCTTATAAAACTATATATCGCGGACAGTACAAAAACAACGCCAAAACACAAGGGGATCGTCGAATAGGCCAAAGCGTCCTCTTTGGGGATATCGAAAACTCTCCAAGGATCGACGAGCAAAAGGAAAAAAATGTGGCTCAAAAAGCTAACGACTGTAAGCGCGGAACTTATGACAAGGGCTCTTTCGGGAGTGCGCGGAATGAGGGCGAAAGTTTTCGCCGGCTTCATGGGCGCGTTGGGCGCGCCACCGCCGGCCCGCCCCTCGCTGCTGCCGTTTCCTGGCTTTGTCATCCGACACTCCCCAGATTATCGCGACGCCGCATATAAACCCTTAAGGCGGGGATAGGAAAGAGGGCTGTTGCTGGACGCCGGGTTTGCATGACCCTGCCTTGGTTCAGAGTTGGCCACCACGAAACACTCCAATTTCCGCGTCAAGAGAGTCTTGACAATCCGGCCGTCAAGGTTAACTTGACGTCGAAATGGGAGGGTTGCATGCGGGCCAATCTTAATCTGCGCTCGGTTTTTCCGAAATGCGTGTCCTTAAGGTGCTCGTTTTGCGGGAAGCCGGAGGGCCAAGTCGGCAAATTGATCGCGGGACCAAAGGTATTTATTTGCGATGCCTGCATCGGAGTTTGTAACAAGATTCTGGAGGCGATGCCCACGGCCTTTGCCGGGTGGGAAGCGATGACGAATGAACAATTACTCGAATCCCTGAAACCTTCAGTCGCCACTGTGGAAGCCGTCCGGTCCGTTCTCCAAATCCAGGTGGAAGTTTTACGAAAGCGGGAGGTAAGTTGGGCGGCGATCGGAGAAGCGCTTGGAATTTCCCGGCAGGCGGCCTGGGAGCGTTTTTCTTAAATCCGCTAACCTTTGAGGCACAATTTTGTCTATGTCTCGGGCGCGCACAACCGATGGCTGCGCCTGCAAATAGCCTCGCCGCGACGCCCTCTGGCCGCTATCCCCTAAAAACCTTATTATTTGATCGCATATGATGATCATTCTCGACGCAACGGATACCGCCGTCCAAAATTTAGCCTGAAAACCGCGCTTAACAATGGAAACCGCCCGGGCCAGAGGATATTGCCGCATGATTCGATTCGATAAACCCTTGCTCTCCATGGCCGCGGCCAATCTGGCGGCCACTCTGTTTGTGGCGTTGGTGCCGGTTGCCGCTCGCGCGGAGACCGCGATCGCTCAAGACGCCCGGATGGTCCGGCTGCACGCGCAAATCGCCGCTGCGCGAAACGAGATTCGCGTCGCCCAGGAATACGGCCGGCCGCCTGGCGAAATCGGCGAGCCCGGCGATGTCCCCTACGCCGGGGAGCAGCAGGACGGAACGCAACAGGATTCAGCGGGTCTCCTAGTCCGGATCGGACGCCTCGAAAGCCAATTGCGGCAGATCAGCGGGCAAATCGAACAGATGCAGTTCGAGAGCCGCAGACTCGCGGAACAACTCAAGAAATTCCAGGAGGATGTCGATTTCCGCTTTCACGAGGGCGCTCAGGGCACGTCTGCGGCCAAGCCGCCGCAGAAGCGTAGTGAAACGCCTGAACCCCAAATCAACGGGGGCGACCGGGGCTCGCCGCAAAGTGCCGCTATCGCACCCTCCCGCGCGAACGGGCGTGGCGACGCATTCGATCCATCCCAAAATCCCGGCGCCCCGGGCGCTCCCCGCCCGCTCGGAAGTTTCGCCCCGGCCGCGAGCACGAACCCGGCGGGCGGGCGACCCAACGAGAGCGGTCCGACAAGCCTCGATCACAACGAGCCCGGCGCGCCGCTCGATCTCTCCAATGGCCGCTCCCGCATCGCCGGGCCGCCAGCAGCAACGCCAACGCCGCCGATGGCCGCCGCCAGCGTCCCGGCGACCGGCATCACCACGCCGGGCGGCACGGTCATCGCCATGGCGCCCAATCCCGCGCAAGCTGAGTTCGACATTGCTTTAGGCTATTTCAAACAAAGAGCATACGAAAACGCGGAAAAGGGCTTTGCCGGGTTTCTTGAAAAGAATCCCAAGAACAAAATGGCTTCCGACGCGATCTATTATCTCGGCGAAAGCTTCTACCAGCGCGGCCGGCAGTCCGAGGCGGCGAAACAATATCTAAAAATATCGACCCAATACGCCAATTCGCCGCGCGCGCCGGAAGCCCTCTTGCGCCTCGGCCAGTCGTTGAACGCCCTCGGCGCCAAAGAACAAGCCTGCGCGACCTATAGCGAAATCGCGAAGAAATATCCAAATGCGCCGGCCACGGTCAAAACCGGCGCCGAACGGGAGGCCAAGCGCGCGAAATGCTGACGTGCGATCGTCCGGATCCCGGCCCGCCTTACGCAAACCTTGCCCGCAAGCGCCGCGGCAGGTCCGCCAAACCACCGTTCCCCGCGGCAGGCAAGGCGGGATTCTCCGCCGGCGACATCGGGCGTCTGTTCAGCCCTTGGGAGGCCGCGCGGGGAATCGTTCTTGGCGTTTCCGGAGGCCCCGATTCGGTCGCCATGATGCTGCTCGCGGCGGAGTGGGTGCGCGGGCGCGCCACGCCGCCACCGCTTTATGTCGCGACCGTCGACCACGGTTTGCGCAAGGACTCGCGCGGCGAGGCCGAAATGGTTGCCCGCTGGGCCGCCGGGCTTGCGCTGCCGCACGCGCTTCTGGTCTGGGATGGCGTCAA
>Ga0209526_10001324_pt1 | contig 16492 bp, 10 predicted proteins | sample JacPinW_OM2H0_M1_FD_188566 | JGI IMG/M metagenome (GOLD analysis project Ga0209526, IMG submission 188566) | Forest soil microbial communities from Algoma, Ontario, Canada - Jack Pine, Ontario site 1_JW_OM2H0_M1 (SPAdes) (version 2) | ecosystem: Environmental > Terrestrial > Soil > Boreal... | reverse complement strand
TGGAACATCTACAACTCCACCTCGACCGCCGGCGGCGATCACCCCCGCGAGGGCTATGACAACTGGCCTGGGGGCGCCGCTGAGGTCGCGCGCACCTACTACAACATGAACACCGGCGGGACCACCGGCGTCTCGGGGATCGGCGGTTCGGTGGTCACCGCCGCGCATCTGTACGTCAACGACGACTGGGCGGCATCCTTTTCCAGCACGCCGGTGGACGTGTACCTGACGTGCCTGCCGGTGAATAATGGCTGGAACTCCACCGACCTCAACTGGGGCAACAAGCCGTGCGAGATCAGCAAGCAGGATGAGCAGGCCACCCACGAGACGAGTTCCGGCACGGTCAGCCCTGGCACTCTCAGCTTCAACATCCTGAACGCAGCCCAGCTCGCGGCCGCGAACAACCTGTCAACGCTCACGTTCGAGCTGCGTTCGCCGAATGAGGGCGACAACAGCCAGTGGAAGCAGTTCGCCTCCGGTGGCGGCGCCACCATCTCGGTCGACTTCATGCGCCGTCCCGACTTCGTCAACGGCACGGGCAACCCCGCTATCACCCCCTCGGCGGTGGACAACGGAACTACCTTTACTACGTCGCACACCCCGACGCTGAAGATCACGGCCGAGGACACCGACGGGGAGAACGTGCAGACCGTCTACCAGGTCTGGCAGGGCAACTCCAGCAGCCCCACCACGCTGATGAGCCAGGGCCAGGGTCCGTCGTCCGGCTACGCGATCAACGGCGGGCCGTGGACCGTCGCCTCCAGCTTGCCCGATGGCGTCTATGAATGGCGCGCGTCCGCGACCAACCCGATCAGCCCCAGCAACCCCCAGGGGCTGTGGACCGGCTGGACCGGGTGGCACGTGTTCACCGTGGACACCAGCGTGCCCACTGCGCCGGGCGTCCAGTCGGCTCAGTTCCCGCCCAATCAATACGGCGCCGCGTTCGGCGCACCCGGCACGTTCAGCTTCACCAACGACCAGGCCGACAACGTCAAGGGCTACATGATCTCCCTCGACGGTGACATCGGCGGGACCGTGTACAACCCCGCGTCGCCGCCGCCAACCTGGACCGGTTCCGGGACACCAACGCCGGGCAAGGTGTACTGGCTGGAGGCCGACAACAACAACGGCACCGGGCCCGAGGCCGTCAACGGGTTCGCCAACGCGGCGATCACCCCCGGGTCCACCGGCCCGCACCGCATCTTCGCCAAGGCCGTAGACCAGGCGGGCAATACCTCAAGTGCAAATACGTATCAGTTCTACGCCGGCATAACCACGCCCACGTTCGTATATGGCGACCAGCTCGTCAACGGCTACACCGCCAGCGACGGCACCAGCGTGCCGCGCGCCTCTTGGATCACGAGCAACGGCGCGGTCCTCACCACGCAGGCTGACTGCTGCGGGGTGCACTTCGGCGATGGCAAGCAGGCGTACCTGACCTACGGCCCCGGCGCGCCCGCCGCCGGTGACACCGCCACCATGCACTTCTACATCCCTTCCACCGGGTACTGGGATGTGGGCGCGAACCTGACCACGTCACCTGGGTACGGTGAGTACTCGCTCACGCTGGACCAAGGTTCGACCACCCTGACTCCCGCGACGCTGATCGGCAGCTTTGATGGCTACAGGAACTCCGGCGTAGTCCTCACCTACCGTGACTTCGGCATCCCCAGGGATGCCAGCGGCACTGCGATCCAGATGGCCAAGGGCATCCACACACTGACCTTGAAGATCACTGGCCACAACGCGGCAACGAGCGAGTACAAGGCGGGCATCGACGTGCTGCGCCTCGCCCCTGCGCCGGCCAGCTGCCCGATCACCGACCTGACCGGCTGCCAGAACAACACCGCGATCAGCCCCGACAACAACACCGGCGTCGCCAACGCTGACGGCTACGGCCAAAGCTTCTCCGCGAGCACGCTGGCCAGCGCCGGATGGTCGCCTGGTACCGCGGTCACCGTCGACGGCGCCCCGATGACCCTGCCCCAGTACGGCGCCAGCCTGCAGGACAACATCACCGCCGCGGGCCAGACCATCACCGTGCCGAGCACCGGCGTCGCCAACGACGGCGACGCGGTCGTGTTCCTCGGCTTCGCGACCGGCAACTTCGGCAACGGCCTGTCCGGCTACACCGGTCACATCACCTACACCAGCAGCTGCAGCTACGGCACCAGCCAGTCTTACACCCTCGACAACGTCCCCGACTGGGTCGGTGGGGCGGCCTCCGCCGCTACCCTGCGGACGCCCTACGAAAACCAATCCGGTAACGTCCAGAACGCCAATTGGCACCCTGGGCTGTTCGCCATCAGCGTGCCGCTGGACTTTCCTGGCTGCTCGGTGACCAGCATCGGCCTGCCGGTCGTCTCCAACGGCGTGTCCGGCACCCTTCCCGCGCTGCACATCCTCGCGCTCGGTATCCGCGCCTCGTCCTACGTCGGGGCCACCATCACCACCGTGGACACCAGCAAAGGCAACTATTCCAACACGAGCAACTGGACCGGCACCTACTCCGCCAAGCAGGACGCCATCACCAGCGGCCTCAGTTCCTCCACAATCCGCATGCCGGTGCACGTGTCCATCGGCAACGGCGCCAGCGGCGGGCAGGTCCGCGTGCACCTGGCCAACACCCTCGGCACTACCCCGGTGACCATCGACGACGCGTCACTGTCGACGCAGTCAAGCGGTGCAGTCCCCACCGGCGCGCCGGCCCAGCTGACCTTCGATGGTAGCAAGACCGTCACGGTTCCGGCCGGCGGCGAGATCACTACCGACCCACTCACCTACCCGGTCGGCCAGCGCACCACCCTGCTAGTCTCCATCCACCTGGCCGCGGCGGTCAGCCAACCGCCCGCGCACGGTGTCGCGAGAGCCACCTCCTACGTCAGCGCCGCAGGCACCGACGCGGTCATGGACACCACCGGCACACCCTTCACCGCGGCCGGCGCCACCACGACTCCCGACCTGCCCTACATGACCGGCGTCGACGTCACCAGCAGCGGCAACACCACCGGCAGCCTGGTGCTCTACGGCGACCAGAGCATCAACTCCGATACGGCGTCGAGTGACAACCTCAGCCGTACGAGCGACGATCTGGCCGCCGGCCTGGCCGCCCTGACCGGCAACCACGGCAACGTTCCCTACGGTGTGCTGTCCGAAGGCGAAAACAGCTGGACGATCAGCAATAACCTCCTGCCGGCCGTCCTGGGCAGCCCCGCGCCGCGATCCGCACTCAACCCGGCCGACCGCTCCATCCTGACCGCGGCCAACGTCCGGACCGTGCTGATCAGCACCGGCACCAGCGACATCCTCAGCGGCACCGGCGCCAGCACCATCGAATCCGAACTCGCCGCGCTCGCCCAGCAGGTCCGCGGCTTCTACGCCGACAACCCAACGGCCAACAGCCTCACCGGCCAGATCACCGTCTACGTCGCCACCATCGCGCCCGACGCCCGCTTCACCAGCGCGCAAGAAGCCGTCCGCGAGGCCGTCAACCAGTACATCCTTAGTCCAAGCGGCGGCAGCTACCTGGGCGGCAACGCCGACGGCGCCATCGACTTCGCCGCGGCCGTCTCCAGCACCGGCACCGACGCGGGAACCGCCGTCAACCCCGCCTACCTGTACAACGGCAATCCCGATGACGCCTACTACCGGGCCCTCGCCCAGCAGTACATCACCAGCACCAATGCCACCACAGGTACCGTAACGATCCAGCCCAACACCGTCCGGCGGGCCGGTAAGTGATATCGACCAGCCATGATTCCGGTCCTCATTCAGGTACGACCCGAATGCGGTACTGCTCGCCGATCTGGTGGCGCTCGGTAGCTACGCATCCCCAGGCCTCGCCAGGCAGGCCCGGATCTCACTGGCCGCCGGGTCACCAAGCCGGTCCAGAACCGGCAGAGCGGCACGCCACGCTGTGCGCGCCTCAGCGGTGTGGCCGAGAGAACCGTAGGCACGGGCCAGGTTGCGCAGCGCGTCTGTCCGCTCCACGTCGTCTTGGCCGGCTTCATCGTGGGCCGCGAGCGCGTTTTCGTAGTGCGCGATGGCTTCGTCTGGCCGGCCCATGTCCTCGATGGTCTCCCCGATGCTCGTTTCGGTGATTCCCTCCCCGTAACGGTCACCGATCTGCCGGAAAAGCGCGAGCGCCCGCTCGAGGTTTGCGAGGGCTTCATCGAAGCGCCGCATTCGCCGGGATACGTCGCCGAGATTAGTGCTCACAATCGCGATGTCGATGTCTCTGCGGAGCGCGGATCCGATCGCGAGGGCCTGCCTGAGCTGGCTGAGCGCCAATTCGGGGCGGTCCTGCGCGAGATAGGTAGCGCCAATCGTGTTGAGGATCCTGCATTCACCTACGGAGTCTGCGAGCCGTCGGCGGATCGCCAGCGCCTCGGCGAGGCAGCGGTGCGCGTCGTCGAAACGCGCCGCCCGGGCATGCAATTTCCCAAGGCTGTTGAGCAGCCACCCTTCGGTGTACGCATCACCGGTTTCTCGCGCGCACGCCAGCCCGATCTCGTGCGTGCTGCGCCAGTCGTCCTGGTACGGTCGCCGCTGGAAGAACAACCACAGCGCCGCGGGTATCTGAGCGGCGATATCGGGCATGTCAAGCTCGGCCGCGCGGCGGATCGCAGCGACCAGGTTGGCCCGCTCGGCCTCACACCAGTCAAGCGCCTCCTGTGGTGAGCGGAACGCGAGCGCCGGATCTGCTCCCGGCGGGCTGTAGGCGGTGGAGTGCATCTGCCCGCGGTTGGCGGCGATGGCCCGCTGGCGATACCAGTCGAGCATCCCCTGGATCGCCGCCCGGCGCTGCTGCGGGGTGCCGTTCCTTTCGGCCAGTTCAGCGGCGAAGATGCGGAGCAGGTCGTGCAGCCGGTAGCGCCCAGGCCCGACGGTTTCGACCAAGTGCGCGTCGACAAGCATTTCCAGCGTCTCAGCGACCTCGCTCTGCGGGCCGTCAGCGAGCGCTGTCACCGCGGCCAGGCTGATAGTCGTCGCATTGGCCAGGCCCAGCAGGCGGAAAATCCCTGCCGCACCCATGTCGCCGGCGGGCAGGGCGCGGTAACTGACCGCGAAGCTCGCGCGGACGGCCACGTCACCGGCGGTCAGTTCGCTGAGACGCCGCCGTTCATCGGACAGCCGCCCGGCGAAGGAGGCGATGCTCCAGGATGGCCGCGACGCCAGCCGGGCGGCCGCGATGCGGATGGCCAGCGGTAGCCCGCCGCAGTAGCCGAGCACAGACGCGGTCGCATCAGGCTCGCCTGACACGCGCTCACCCCCCACAATGGCGGTGAACAGGGCGCTGGCCTCGTCCTGGTCGAGCACCCCGATGCTGAGCGGGCTGGCGCCGGCCAGGCCGGTGAGGGCGCGGCGGCTGGTGATGATCACCGCGCACGTTGCGCTGCCGGGCAGCAAGGGCCGCACCTGGGCGGCGTCCCGGGCATCATCGAGCACCACGAGCATCCGGCGGTCGGTGAGCAGGGTCCGGTAACGTCCGGCCCGTTCGGCCTCGCCCGCCGGAATGGCGGAGTCTGGCACGCCGAGACCACTCAGGAAGCGGGCGAGCACCTCGCTGGGCTCCACCGGGCTGGCGGCGCCGTCCAGGCTGGCATGCAGCTGGCCGTCCGGGAAGATACCTCCGAGCAGGTGGGCGACATGGATGGCCAGTGCGGTCTTACCCGTCCCCGGCGCGCCTGCGACGGCGGCGATCAGCACAGCGCCGGGGTGCCCACTCGAGGCCCTGCCCGTTAGCAGATCAGACAGCTGTTTGACCTGCACATCGCGCCCGGTGAAGTCGGCCACGCCGGCCGGGAGCTGGGCCGGCCTGGCCCTCGCCGGCGCCCGCGAGGTGACGGCAAGCTCCGGGTCGGCGGCCAGGATCCGCTCGTGGAGCTGCCGAAGTTCGGTGCCTGGTTCGATCCCGAGCTGGTCCGCAAGCGCATTCCGGGCCCGGCGGTAGGCGGCAAGTGCGTCCGCCTGCCGGCCCGAACGGCAGTAGGCCAGCATGAGCTGAGCGTGGAAACGTTCCCGCAGCGGATGAGCGGCCGTCAGCCCGCCCAGCTCGTCGATGGCCTCCTGAATGCGGCCCAGCTGAAGGTCCGCATCGACGCGGCCCTCAAACGCGTCCAGCCTCAACTGCAGCAGCCGGGGCACCTCGGTCTCGAGCAGCACCGGCGATGTCACGTCCGCCAGGGGGTCTCCACGCCACAGCCCGAGCGCCGCCGTCAGGTCGCGCGCTGCCGTGTCCCATTCCCCGCCCGCACGGGCGTTCCGGCCGCGAAGCAGAAGTTCGGTGAACACCGCAAGATCCAGCTCGCCCTCCGCCACCTCGATCAGGTAGCCCGGCGCGACCGCACGGATGCGCCCCCATCCCGCGCCCGCCCTGGCGTTCGCCGCCCCGCCCGGGTCCGCGTCTACCTGCCCGGCCGCCAGGGACGCCCTCAGCCGCATGACGTGATTGTGCAGTGAGGCCGCCGCCGTCACTGGCGGATCGTCGCCCCACAGCACATCGACTAGACGCCCGGCCGGCACCACCCGGTTGGCGGACAGCAACAGGGTCGCCAGCAGATTGCGTCGCATCGCTGCCCGCAGCGGAACAAGCACGCCGCTGTCGCTCGCCGTGACCGGGCCCAGCAGCCCAAAGCGGATCACGCCAGCATCCGCCGGTCCTGCCGCGTCGGGCCGGACCTCGCGGCTGCCGTAGCTCATATACACGCATCTTCCTCCGTGCCGCCCGGCCGCGTCGCTGTGCCGCTTCACATTGCCGGAGCCGGCTGGCAGCGGTGCGGACAGTTCCCATGCGTGCGCCTGATATCAGCTGATAATCCGGGAGCGCCAGGGCATCCAGCCGCTGAGGCTAGTGGGCTGACCCGCGAGCGGATCGCCGTTTCGTGGTCTTTCCTTGATCGTCAAAAGGTATGGACGAAAATGGGACTCATGCGGTACGGGAAAGCGGTGCAGCGGTTGCAGATAATCGCCGAGCGGTGCCAGCGGGTCAGCGGTCTATGGGACGAGGCACCGCCGCTGACCGCCGCTTACGCGTTCGGCGACGTGCTCGATGGGCCCGAGCAGCTTGACGTCGTGCAGCTGGCGCTCGTGCTCAACCACCCGGCCGAGGAGCTGACCTGGTGCGCCCGGCCGGCGTCGTGTTCTGGCCTGCCGCATTTGCTGGAACTGGAGAAGGCACCGGTCGAGTGGTACTGGCGGCCTGCGGCGTGGCCGGTCAGCAACCCGGTGATCGTGCGCCCGCTCCGGATCTGGTCTACCGACGGAGTCGACGCGGTCGCGCTCGACGCCCTCGCCAGGAGGGCAGCCGAGCCACTACGCTTGCCGCCGCCGCATCCGCGACGGGAAGACGACCAGTTTGCCTTCGAGCTAAAGGCGAGTCTGGCTTACCTGCAGCGGGTAGAGGACAGGTACTGGGAGCGAGACTGGCGCGCTGAGCACCGTGGCTCTGGCATCTACCCGGAGAATCACCTGTGGGACGCGGTTCACGGTTACTTCGATCTGTATCATGCCGTGCGAGCTCGGGACGATGCCTCCGGTGCGGATTGACCTGCGGCTGCCTATCGGGCGCACCGTGGTGAAGTCGGCCATCCCGATGAGCAGGATGCGCCGCCTCCCGTAGCGACCCACCGCCAGCGGTACAGCGGGTTCGCGACCCCAGCGGACTGGCACTGCGCCGCCCCGGTCATCGGATCTCCAGCAGCGTCTTGCCGATCGTCGAGCGCGACTCGATCGCCGCATGCGCCTTAGCGGCGTCGACCAGGCCGAACCGCTGCCCTATCACCGGACGCAGCCGACCGGCGGCCGCCTCGTCGAGGGCGGCGCGGGTCAGTTCCACGGCCTCGGCCGGGCCGACCGGAACACCGCGCAGCAGGGTCACATCCCGGGCGGCCGCCATGTCATCCGGGATCCCCGCGAAGGACCCGCTGGCCAGGCCATAGCTGAGCATGCGCCCGCCGGCGCGGAGCAGTTCAAAGGCCTCGGCGGCGATCGCCCCGCCGACGCCGTCGAAGACCACGTCGACGCCGCCGGCCTCGGCCCGCACGAGCGCCGCCCAGCCAGGCGCGTCGTAGTCGACGGCCAACTCAGCGCCGAGGTCTCGAGCCAGCTTCAGCTTGTCTTCGCCTCGGGCGGCGGCGGCAACGCGCGCGCCGGCCCGCACACATAGCTGCGTGAGCACGGTGCCAACCCCGCCGCCGGCCGCCTCGACCAGCACCCATTCCCCCGCCCGCAGGGCGGCTGCGCGCACCAGCGCCCCCGCTGTGCGCCCGTCAGCGAGCAATGCGACCGCATCATCGATCGCCACGCTGGCGGGGATCTCGATCAGAGCGGATGTGGGGACCGCGACGCGCTCCGCGTAGCCCCCGGAGCCTCCCGTGCTGCTGACCACCCGCCGCCCCAGCCAGGCGGCGTCCACGCCCGGGCCGAGCGCGGCGATGGTGCCACCCACCCCGTTGCCGGGGATCATCGGCAAGGCGTCAGCCGGCACCGGGAACGGAGCTTTCCCGGCCCGCAACTGCGTCTCCACGAACGTTACGTTCGCAAAGTCAACCGCGATGACGACCTGACCCGTGCCGGGCACCGGGTCATCCGCCGTCGCCGGCATCAGCACCGCGGGCGGGCCGAACTCGCTGAGCACGATTACCTGCATGAGGGTCCCCGTCTCTATCGGAGCACTTCGCTCCGCAAAGTGTAAGACGGAGCGATTTGCTCCGCAAGCGGTTACTCTCGACCCGTGACCGGTTTCCGGGGACGTCAGCAGGAGGCCGCCCGCAACGACCGCAAGGTCCTCGACGCGGCCCGCGAGGTGTTTGCGACGCAGGGCTGGGACGCCCCGGTTTCTGCCGTCGCCGAGCGGGCCGGTGTCGGCATGGGCAGCCTCTATCGGCGCTACGGCAGCAAGACCGAACTGCTGCAGAGGCTGTGCGTGCTCGCGATGGAACAGAACATCGCCGCCGCCGAGCAGAGCCTGGCGATGGACGAGCCGTGGGAGGCGCTGAGCAGCTACGTGCGCGCTTGCGTCGGTTTCAACGCCGGAGCCTTCGCCCCCCTCGCGGGAACCCTCGAGGTCACCGACGAGATGATCACCATCGCCAAACGCAGCACCCGGTTGCTCGCCCGCCTCGTCAAGCGCGCCCAGACCGCAGGTGCACTCCGCGGCGATGTCACCGCGACCGATATCACCTCTTTGATCGAGCAGTTCAGCCGCCCCAGCGCAAACCCCGACGCGCCGTTCGACCAGTTCGCCCAGACACGGACGCTGGCGATTGCCCTCGACGGCCTCCGCTCAGAAGGCGCCCATCCCTTGCCCGGCCCCGCCCCGTCAGCACATGCCCACGCGGCTCGGTGGCGCGCCGTGGCCGGTCGGGGTGTACCCGATCAGAGGTCTCGATAGGCGCGGGCCGGGGTGCCGCACGCCGGGGCATCAGCGTCGCCCATGGCTGCTGCTGGCGGCCGGTGAGCGGCACGGCCAGCGGAGTCCGGGCGAGGAGGCTGGTCAATGCCACGCATCCGAGGTAGACGATGACAACGGTGGCCGCGCAAAGCAGCGGCCACCACACCACGGAGTCCAGATTTGCCCAGCCGAGCCAGATCAGCGCGCTGATGAACAGCATCTGGGCCAGGTAGAGGCCGTAGGAGTTGTCGGAGCCCGAGCGCACCGCGGCGCGCAGCCGCCGGGATCGCCCGGGCTTCACCAACGCCACGCCAACCAGGTACAAGCAGGCGATCGCGCCCACGTTGAACGGGATGACGCTGGGCTGGAACGGGTCATTGCCCGATCCCAGCGCGGTCGTCATGCCGGTCTCGGCCAGGAAGTAGACGGCCTCCGCGCCGAGCGCCGCCAGTACGGTCAGCATGATCACCAGGCGCGCGTTCCGGCACAGCCAGTCATTCGCCGCGTCCAGGTGGAAGGCGGCGACGCTTCCGCCGGTCAGGTACAGGACGTAGGTCGTGGCCTCCCGCTGCGCCCAGACGTTGCGGAGCAGCGGCGGCATGACCTGCCAGTGCATCATGATGGTGAGCGTCACCTGGATCAGCGCGGCGGCAGCGATGATCACGCCGTGGTGGCCCCTGGCCCGGCGCAGCATCATCACGACGAGCGGGAACACCATGTAGAACTGCATGATCACGAGCAGGAAGTACAGCTGGTAATACCCGGTGGGTATCAGGTAGGCGAAATGCTCCAGCGCGCCGGCCGGGCTCGCGTAATGCGCTGTGGGCAGCCCATAGAGGAAATAGACGACAGTCCAGCACAGGTAAGGGATGCCGACCGAGACGAATCGGCGCCGGTAGAAGCGGCCCAGGCCAGCCCGGCCGATGTCCTGATAGGCATACGTCAGCATGCATGCGGAGACAAAGAAGAATCCTTCGCGGGAAACGTGCAACAGCAGCAGCGCAGCACCTGAGCTGACGCTGGCCGCCGCGGGCGCGAAGAATAGGAGCACGTGCGTGCTGAGCACGCCCGCCTGCTTCATCGGCCGCATGGCGTCGACCTGGTCGAGTCGCTGGCGTGGCATCAGTACACCATCCGCCGATCACGGTCCGGTATGAATCGAAGGTGGCCAGCGCCACCTGGGATTACCGCCGCTGACCGGGGCATCAGTACATGAGGCGGGGATCGTCGTACTGCTTGAACTCGAGCACGTTGTTCGAGGGATCGGCGAGGAAGATCTGGCGGTGTTCCTCGGCCATGCCCTCGAAGCGCACCGACGGGCCAGCCAGCACGGGTAGCTTGCGGAACTCCACCAGACGCAGCAGCCGGTTGAAGTCTGCCCGCCTGGCGAAGCTGACGCCGAAGTGCCGCGGGTAGGCAATCGCCTCGGCCGGGACGTTCTTGCTCAGGTGACACACCAGCTGGTCACCGAAGAAGTCGAAGGTCACCCGATCCGGGTAGCGGCGGGCAAGTTTCACGCCCAGGCCGTCAACATAGAACGCTACGGCCGCGTCGAGGTCGTCGGTGGGAATGGCGATATGGCAAGCGTCGCGTGTCTCACGCATGGATGCTCGGCTCCTGGCGCCGCTCCAGCTCGAAATGGACGAGGGTGTCCGAACGCAACCCCAGGCGGAGCGTCTCCAGCGCGATCACGTCGCCTGGCGCCACGTTGGCGAGATTGACGTCGCTGCCGAAGCGGGTCACGAAGAAGGCCTGCAACTCCTTGGTCGGCGCTTCGAAGACGAGCCGCCCGCAGTCGGCGCCGCTGTCGATGATCTGCTCGATGACGTCGAAGCGCGGCTGCCCGCTCGGGTCGCAGATGCCGCTGCGGCCGCTTTCCCGCGCCTCGGTCACGACGAGGGTCGCTCCGGCCGCAAAGTCCTGCTCGATGAAGGACACCCACTGATCGCCGGTCAGCGCGGCAGAGCGCTCGGCGTCCTTGTAGCCCACCTCGCTCAGGACAATGAACTCCTTGGCGGCGCGGGCGATGAGCTGCGCCTTTCTCGCGCCCGGCAGATGAATCGTGCCGTCCGAGACTTCGACATAACCGCAGCCGTACCGCTGGCAGAGCTCGAAGTAATCCTCGACGAGATCCTGTGCGACGAACTTCTCGAAGAGGGTGCCGCCGAAGAAGTAGCCGATGCCGTGCTGTTGCAGGCAGGCCATCTTCTCTTCCAGGCGAGGGGTGACGAGCGCCGTGCCCCAGCCAAACTTGACGAGGTCGATGCCATAGGTGGCGCTGGCGATCGCGTCCGCGAAGACGCCGGCGGGAATGCCGTTGTCGATGACGACGGTGAGCCCTTCCTGGCGCGGCTTCACACTGCGAAGGGGCATGCTGAGCGGATTGACGTTCATCGTGGATTCCTCTTTCATAGGGGCTGATCGTTCATTTGGACTGGCAGCGGTCTGGGGATGATGTCCTGCTTTCCGGCCGCGGAGCGGCGGCGGCTGACGGAGCGGCGGCTGACGTAAGACCGCCGGCGGCGGCGCGCAGGGCGCGGCGGTCAGGCTTGCCGGTGGGACCGGCGGGCAGCGCGTCGACGACGATGACGCTGGCGGGCTGCTGGTTTGGGCTGAGCGCCTGCCGGCACCGATCGAGCAGCTGTCCGGCGAGGCGATCCGGGCTCGAGCCGGTATAACCGGGATCAGTCACGACATAGGCGACGCATTCCTCGCCGAGCAGCCGGTGTGGCCGCCCGACGACCGCCGCGCCGCGAATGTGCGGGTCGGAAAGCAGCACCTCTTCGATCTCTCGCGGATGGACCTTCTCGCCACCCCTGTTGATCACGTCGTCGCTGCGTCCGGCGAGGTAGAGGAAGCCGCCGGCGTCACGGAACGCGAGATCGCCGGTGCGCAGCCAGCCGTCCGGGCTGCGGGCCGGGCTCGGCGCCCGGCCCGGGCCGAGATAGGCACCGATCACCTGGCGGCCCCGGATCTCGACCGCGCCGGTCTCGGCCGGTGGCAGTTCGCCACCGTGGACGCCGACGATGCGCACCGCGACCCCGGTGGGACAGCCGACCGAGCCCGGCCGGCGCTGGCTGCGGGGCAATGGGTTAGCGGCGATCTGACCGGCCGCTTCGGTCATGCCGTAGGTCTCCAGCACGCCGATACCCGACCTCGCCTCGAACCGGTCGAGCACGGCCCGGGGAAGTGGCGCAGAGGCCGACCGGGCAAAGCGCACCCGCCGCGAGACAGCCTCGGCTGGGGGCGCTGCCTCGCCCAGAATCCCGAGGATCGCTGGAACGAGGTTGAGCCAGCTCACCTGGAAGTCATCGGCGGCCGCCCAGAATCGTGAAGCGTGGAAGCGGTCGTCCACGACCAGGCTGCCGCCTGCGACGAACGTCGAGAGTATCCCCACGACCTGCGCGTTCACATGAAAGAGCGGGAGCGGTGAGTAACCGCGGTCCTGCGGCGTCAGCGCGTGGTGGGCGGCGATGCACGCGGCTGCCCCGAGCAGCTGGGACTCGGTGAGCGGGACCAGCTTGGGCCGTCCGGTCGTTCCGGAGGTGGGCAGCAGGGCTGCTATCCCAGGAGCGCCGAGCCGGGTCGCGGTGCCGCGCCGGGCCTGCCGCAGCCCCGCGGCTGAGCTGATCCAGAGATGGACATCCAGGGCGTTGAGCGTGGCTGCGGCTTCTTCCCCGTCGACGACGAGGTCAGCGGCCTGGAGAGGGTCAAGCATCTTCTCGACCTGGCCGGGCGGGGCGCCGGGATCGAGCGGCGCGACACATACGCCCGCGGCAAGTCCGGCCAGGTAGGCGCGGCAGAACGCCACCGGGTTGGCGGCACGCAGCCCCACGACGGTGCCCGGTGCGAGCGACCTGGCCCAGTCGGCTGCCTGCCGGGCCACCTGGGACCAGGTAACGGCCTCGCCACTGCCCGCATCGAGGTAGGCCGGCCGGTCACCGCAGCGCTCGCTCAGCAGGTCGAGCCGGGACCGCACCGACGCCGGGATCAGTCTCGGCGCGGCCCGCCCCTCGGCGACACGCCGCCTGACCTCCGCACCAGGAGCGTCCAAATCCGAGACGAATTGCATGCTCATGACGTTGATGGTGGGCCCGCAACATCCAGCCACCTTCAAGCACACCTGATGACACCGTGCAAGGTTTATCCAGAAAAAATTGGCTTTCCTTGAACGTTTTATGACGTCATCAGCGCCCGGCTATGACTCCGCGAGACGCTCGCGGTTCCAGCCGCTCTCACCGTGGCGTACGAGAAACAAGGTGCCCGGTCGCTTCATGATGGCTCCCGACGTCGCAGCGGCGGCCGCCGCACTGCCCACGCCGTCCGTTGTAGAAGGCGATCCTGGGCGTTACCTGACCAGTGCCGGTAAGCCAGTGGACGGCTGACCGGGCCGCTGCTGCGGGGGGCGAGGTGGGCGCAATGCCGCGGCCTGGCGTCGGCCGAGGTGATGCTGGGCGTCGCCGAGGACCGTGCAGGCCACCCTGGCCTTGGACGGTCGTGATGCTGAGGTGGCGACTGCTCCGCCCCGGATGAGGGAGCGCGCCACGCGCTCGGCGATCAGGAGATCACCGCGGGCCGTCGGATGCAGCCTGTCAACAGCCTGCGGGAAGTGCCAGTGGCTGCGCAGCGGGTCGATGACGATCGCGCGCGGATCGCTCTTCCGGATGACTGACACGATGGTCGAGTCCGTGGCGGCCTCCGCGGCCAGTGTGGTCGCGCTCGCGGCGTGCGGCGAGAACACCGTGAGGAAGGCAAGTCTGGCTGCCGGGGCTTCGTTCCTGAGGCGCCCGACCAGGTCGGCGACGTGCCGTGCTTCCACTGCGGCCGGAACGCGCCAGTCGTTATGGCCGGCCTGGATGATGATGAGCGCCGGATGACGCGCCGCGAGATGCAGCCGATCGAGTATCCGGGAGAGGGGGCCGAGATCATCGACGCCTGGCCTCGTGTAGCCGATCCCGGGCACCCCCAGCGTGACCGCACGCCACCTGATGAGTTGGGCGAGCCGGACCGCCCAGCTGTCAGCCGGGCCTGGCGCCCCCACCCCGGCGGTGAACGAGGCACCGAGGACCACGAGCAACGGACGTGTCCCGCCCCGCGGCGAGTTAGCTGGACTGACCCGGCAACTCGTGGCGATTCCAGGTCGCACTGGGCCTTGTCGCGCTGGGTCTTGTCGCATCGGGCCAGGTCGCGCTGGGCCCTGGGGGCCTAGGGGGCCTATCTTCCGGCCGACCGCAAACTGCGCGCTGGCGGATTCACTCGGGTTCGGCCTGGCTTCGCCGCTGGCACCAGCCGACCGCACTGCGGCGACCAGGCCTGTTATCACCACCAACGACGCGACGGCCAGCGCCAGCGCACGGTGCTGCACTGCCCTTGATGCCATGGCCAGGTCTCCCAAGGTGGGCTCAAAGGCCGCCAGAGCCAGGCTATGCCGGGATCTCGGCTCCTCAGGCCAATGCGCCGGCCGGCCTGGTGCCCCACCCGCCGCCTGACACGGGCTCGTCCAGGACGCGCCCGCTCCTGCTGAACACCTTGGGCGAGCGCGGCGACTGATCAGCTGTCGAGGGCGGCAGAGTCCCGGCGGAGCGGTGAAGATGCCTCGGTCGCCCAGCGGGCCAGCAGGTGCAGGCCCCGCTCGGATGGCGAGCCTGGTTCGGCCGTGTGCAGGGTGACGACCTGGTCCTCGTCGCCGGCGGGGCTGAAGACCTCGTAGTCCAAGGTGAGATCGCCGACGACCGGGTGGTGGTACAGCCTGGTGCCGTGGGTGTTGTTCAGGACGTCGTGGTCGGTCCACCAGCGGCGGAAGTCGTCGTCGCGCCGTGACAGGTCGCCGATGAGTTCGGCGAGCTGCGGGTCATCGGGATGGCGGCCGACGTCCACGTGCAGGATGGCGACGACGCTGCGGGCGGCCGAGGGCCAGTCGTCGTACAGCGTGCGGGCGGCAGGGTCGAGGAAGACGTAGCGGGCCATGTTGCGCTCGCGGTGCGGGAGCGCGTCGAAGTCCGTGTGCAGGGCGTGGGCCATCCGGTTGCCGGCCAGGATGTCCAGACGGCGGCCGACGATCAGGGCGGGGATGTCGCCCAGGGAATCCAGCACCTGGTACAGGCCAGGTCGCACGCGTTGCGGCGGCGTCACCCGGTGCTGCATGTGGCTGGGCCGGGCGAGGGCGAACAGGTGGCCGCGCTCGACCTCGTCGAGGCGCAGGGCACGGGCGACGGCGTCCAGCACCGCGTCGGAGACGTGGGGGTTTCGGCCGCGCTCGAGGCGGACGTAGTAGTCGACGCTCACCCCGGCCAGTTGCGCGACCTCCTCCCGCCGCAGGCCCGGCACCCGGCGGCCCCCGGGGTGGGGCGCCAGTCCGGCCGCCTCCGGGGTCAGCCGCGCGCGACGGGAGCGCAGGAAGTCGCGCAGTTCGATCTTGCCCCGGAGCTCCGCGGTGGTGCTCCCGGGCGGCGACTGCTCGCTCATGCTTCCAGGGTAGGACCGGCCGGAGGGCTGCTGGGTGGGGGGGCCTGGCCGACCCCCAGTACGCCCGAACAGGGGTAAGACTGGCCCCCTCACCCGGTCCCGAAGCGCTCACTGCCTGTGTTTCCCTGGTGGTGCGGGGCTGTTTGCCTGGGTGGTGCGGGGGCGTCGCCCACCGGCAGCGGCTCCCAGACCCAGATACGCCGACCACCGTTGGTGCGAGCGTGACAGCGCCCAGGCGCTGTCACCTCCGGACGGGGTGGACCGAAGGGATATCCCGATGGAAACCAGGCCTCCTACTGAGGTGACCGTGAAGCTGACCGTCAACGGGACTGTCTCCCAGGTGCAGGTGGACAGCCAGGTGACGCTGCTCGATGCGCTGCGCGACCACCTGGACCTGACCGGCACCAAGAAAGGCTGTGACCAGGGGGCGTGCGGGGCTTGCACAGTCCTGCTCGACGGCAAACGGGTCGTTTCGTGCCTGACGCTGGCGGCACAGTGCGACGGGCGGGAAGTGACGACCATCGAGGGGCTGGCCCGTGACGGGGAGCTGCACCCGGTGCAGGCGGCGTTCGTCCGCCACGACGGCTTCCAGTGCGGCTACTGCACTCCGGGGCAGATCATGTCGGCCGTCGC
>Ga0209526_10001323_pt1 | contig 16494 bp, 14 predicted proteins | sample JacPinW_OM2H0_M1_FD_188566 | JGI IMG/M metagenome (GOLD analysis project Ga0209526, IMG submission 188566) | Forest soil microbial communities from Algoma, Ontario, Canada - Jack Pine, Ontario site 1_JW_OM2H0_M1 (SPAdes) (version 2) | ecosystem: Environmental > Terrestrial > Soil > Boreal... | reverse complement strand
CCGCCGCAATGCCGATGTGCGTATCCTCACTACGCTCGTCTCCGGCCAATACGGCAACGATGACGCTGCGTGGTAACAAACCCGGCCGGCGGCCTTCGGTGACTGCGATATCCACCACGGGAATAATCGTGCCCCGCAAATTGAAGACGCCCATCAGGAATGGAGGTCCGAGAGGCACACGGGTTACCAGCGGCCAGTCCACCACCTCTTCCACCTCCAACACGGGGAGGCAAAATCGTTCGCGGCCCGCGCGAAAAACGCAAAATTGCCGCGTAGGCAGCGCATTTTCCACTGACTCGGAAATCTCGAGCAGCTCATCCGCCGCGGAATCCGGAGAAAGTGGATCCAAGTGTGATTCATCTGACATCAGTCGAATCGCCTCACTTCACGCAAAAGATCTTCCGGAGCAAACGGTTTGACTACGTAGCCGTTCGCACCCTGCTGCTCGGCCCAGTAACGGTCGCTCGCAGTCGATTTCGAGGTCACCAAAATGACCGGGATACTCATGTAAGCCTCGGAGGTCTTCAGTGCCCTACAGATTTGAAAGCCATTGCGCTCCGGCATCACGACATCGAGCAAAATGAGGCTAGGATGCTCGGAATCGATCGTCTGTTCGATATGGGAGGGATCGCTGATACCGATCGCGCGGTATCCACCCTGCTCAAGAACGGACTGAATCATCCGCACCATCGACTTCGAGTCATCAACGACAAGTATCTTCTTCAAGTTCTACGCCCCAATTCGGGATGCCCCATCATAGAGACAGCAAGTGCCGCACCATTTGTCTCCGCGCGTTTCTCAATTCAACAACGGTTTCAACCAGTTGAAATCGAAACGTTTAGTGGGATCCTGGCGCCGATCACGTCTTAGGCGCCTCCACCATTCGTATCTCTGTCGTCTCAACATGAGATTTTCTATCATTCAACGCCATCTCACTCTCAAGTGAAGAGAGCCTTTGAACCATTTCATTCAAACGCAGCGCCATCGTACGAATGGTCCGCACTTGTTCCCGGCACTCCGCCGGCATTGGTTCCTCCGAAAGAAGAATCAAGTCCGCATTGCCCAGAAGAGAAGTGAGTGCATTGACCATGCCCGGCCGGGCCTCCAGTAGGGACCTGCCAAGAACGCCAAAACGCTGATGGGCGTAATTGGTGAGTTCCGCTTCGCGCGCACGATTTTCCGCGGTGGTGCGACGCAGCACTTCCCTCGCCATGGAAAGCAAAGCATCCGTCCATCCCGGATATTCCGGAAGGAGGAGCCAGTCGGCGTGTTTGGCACGGACCGCCGCGAGACTCGCAAGGTCGCCCACAGCGCACACGGTCGAATCAAGATGCAGCGCCGCTGTCAACGGAAGCGCAGCGCCCTCACGCAGAGGTCCCACAACAACGAGCACGTATCCGGAGGGGTTCGCCTGACCGCTAACGTTCGTGGAAACCGCGGTAATGGAAGGAGAATCCTTCTCCGTTCGCCAACGGGCCGAAAGAGCCCGTACGAATTCAGCGTCATCAGAAACAATCAGTATTTGGCCGGAATTCATCGCTTTTCGTCCTGTGCCGCTTTTCCCTTATGGAGTCGTTCTGCTTCCTCAACGAGGGCGAGCAGCCGTTTGACGCTGATGCCCAGGTTTACGGCACTGTCCGTTTTCATCGCGCGCTTGAGTTGGTCGATGCGCTCCTGGAAGTGTGGAATTTCTTTTCGCGCATGCGCCACAGCCTGGTGCAACATCTTGAAATCCAGGACGCGCTTAATTCGCTCGATGGCGGCCGACAGCATGGCGCGTGAGACGATGACGCGGCGTAGATCATCCGAATCCTGTCCCGAAGCGCTGATGAACGCCGCTACTTCCCAAGCGGACAACAAAACGCGCGTCTCTTGCACCGTCACTGTGGTCATGGAGCGTCCCCGAACAGGCGGAGTGGCAATTAATTGTTCCCAGATTTTCTCTTCGAAGGTGTCCACATCCGCCGCCGCAAAGCTGGGAATCTTCTGCTCGGGAGATGAAACTGCCTCCTTGGATGAAGCAGGGGGAGTCGTTTTCGCTGGGTGCTTTCCGGCTGGCGCCACAAGTTCTGATGGGTTCGCGGATGGGGCAGACCCTGCCGGGATTGCAGGCCTCGTTGAAGGAATGAAATTGGCCGGAGGCTTGCCATTTTCAAGCGAGTTGGTCTTTCTTCCATCGACCTCGCCGCCGGCCGTTGCCGCGTCGAGGGTGGACGCCTGCCCGGTCCTGCCCTGCGGGACAGTGGCGCCGCCCAGAGCTTCTTCCAAATCTTCGCGCAGGCACATGAGTTGTTCGTAGGCACGAAACGATGAGTCTTGTTTGTAATCGGTTTGGAAAGGAGCTTTCCAATGATGGTGGAACTGCCGCACCTTCGCGATTGGTTCGGTGGCGGAAAGCCCTGCTCTTCGGCAATCAATCGATTTGAGATCGCGCCGCTCCAGTTCATTCAGCGCCGATCCGATCGCTCGCAGATCCGCATGCAGCAACTGGATGAATGTCCGGCGAAAAATAAAGTTGAAACGACAAATTGAAACTAGCGCTACCGGGTCGTAAAACATGCCTCCCGCTGCTTCTTTGACCAAGCGGCCTTGCTCCATGAGCCCTTGTTCGACCATATCGCGGAGACTGGAGCACTGCTGTGCAGCGGCCAATATGCGATCCAGGGGTTCGCAGCACTCGAGCGACGTTGCTTCCACCTCTCCCAACACGGGCTGGAGAATCCTGGCGACGTCTGCAAACTCTATCCGCACCGCGATCAAATCCTGAGGCGCGCAAAGAACGAAATACTGGACAATGAGCAAATCGATCTTGTCACGGTCCGGAGTCTGTTTGTCCGGCTTCAACAGATGGCGCTGAAGGAAAATGCGGAGGCCCTCTTCACGCGCCGCAGCTGGGGTTGCGAGGAATTGCCGGATGTGAACGGCTTGTACCTGGCGGTCCACTTCATCGAGCCAAAGGAGGTCGCGATCGCGGGTGTTGTTATCGGGCCACGACTCGATGTTTGCCACGGCAGGGTACGGGCCGTTTCCCATGCCGCACTGCCGTGCCAAGGCTGCATAGATCGGATACACGTGTCTGAACTGGTTCCACGTGTGAATCGAAATGGCTTGGGAATTACGGTCCCGGTTCCGGTCTGTGCTAACTGTGATCACGATCAGCCTTGAATAATCCAGTTGCGAACTTCCGCCATAAATCGGGCCGCGATGGCCCGGTGTCCACCGATAAAATGCAGCCCAACAACGATCGCATCTGCGTCCAGCGAACCCTCGCCATTTTGCAGATGGAATTTGTCTTCCAATTCGAGCGGAAGCCGCGATTCAAAAAACACCATCTTGGCAGTTCCGTATTCAATCAGCGTTTTTTCTTCGAGACCCTGGCCCTTCCCTCGATGCACAACCACCCGAATCGGAATGCGCATGGACGTGGCTCCGGGAAAGAGGTCCACCAATCGGCGCAGGCCGGACTTTTCCTGAGAGAGAGTTTCCTGATTTTCTACTTGCCGCATGATTCGGACCATCTGGCCGTTTGTGCTCTTCGTCGGAGCGGTTCACATTCTCAGTCGTGAAAATACAGGAGCACGCGGAGAGTAGTGCAAGAGGACGGCCAAAGGCGGGAACGCAGTGGAACGCAACTAACCCATGAGTTTTCTTGATGTTTGCGCGGGCTCTAGGATAGGTCTTTCCTGCGAATCTCAGTTTGCAACGCTTCGTCTCACTCGCCAGTGGAATACGGAGCGGTCCCCCAGCAGGGATAGTTTCTCATCCTGGTATGAATTTTCAGCTGGAGACCTTCTCTGTAGGCAGATTTGTGGGAATCTGGTAGCGCTTGAGCTTGCGGTAAAGCGTTGCGCGGCTGATCCCCAGTAGTTCAACAGCCTTTGCTTTGTTCCCACCCACCTTGTCAACCACGCGTTGGATGGTCAAACGCTCGAGTTCTTCGAGCGCTACGGTCGAAGACGTATCATCCTCGACAGCGTCAGAGGATTGCATTTTCCCGGAAAAATTGCCGCCAAGCAGCGCGGGCAATAAGTCATCTTCGTCGATTTGCTTGCGGTCACCGAGCGTCAACGCTCTGTTGATGCAGTTTTCCAACTCGCGAACATTCCCCGGCCAGTCGTATTGCATCAGCAGTCTCATCGCCGCCGCGGTGAATTTCACATTCTCGCCCTCTGCTTGACGATCGAGAAAACATTGCACAAGGATGGGGATGTCCGACCGCCGCTCACGCAGGGGAGGAATATGAATCGAAACCACATTCAGACGGAAGAAAAGATCCTTTCGAAAACTGCCCTCGCGGAACGCAGCCTCCAGGTCACGATTTGTGGCGGCCACGACGCGGACCTCGATGCTTATATTTTCATTGCTTCCAACGGGCCGTACTTCTCTCTCCTGTAAAACACGGAGCAGCTTGGCTTGCAACTCAAGCGGCAGTTCACCGATTTCGTCGAGGAAAATCGTGCCTCCGTCAGCGGCTTGAAACAGGCCCGTCTTGGATTTTACCGCTCCGGTGAAGGCGCCTTTCGCATAGCCGAACAGATCGCTTTCCATCAACGTCGGAACCAGCGCGCCGCAGTCGACGGCAACAAACGGCCGCTGCGCAAAAGCGCCCCGGTAATGGATCGCGCGTGCAACCAATTCTTTCCCGGTTCCGCTCTCGCCGCAAATCAACACGGGGGTCCACGTATCTTTCAGCCGGCCGATCATTCGCAAAACCTCGCGGATCTTGGCGGACTCGCCGATGATTCCATCCAGCTGCTGGTCGGTTTCGACCCGTTCGCGAAGCACCTTGTTCTCTTGCACGAGCCGGATTTTCTCCTCCATCCGGCGAAGCAGCATCCTGAGTTCTTCCACGCGGAAAGGTTTCTGAATGTAGTCATAAGCGCCCAGTTTCATCGCTTCGACAGCCGACTCGATCGACCCATGTCCCGTCATGATGACGACTTCGGTCGCGGGGAGGCGGGCCTTGACTTGACGAAGCAGGTCGGCGCCGGAGAGATTCGGCAACCGCAGATCCGCAACGATGATGTGAGGAGTAGCGGCGGGACTCTGCGCCAAGACGGCTTCGGCGCTCTCCGCTTCAGAACAGCGATACCCCAGGGCGCCGCCCACCGTCATGCAAAGACGGCGAATGCTTTGTTCATCATCCACGACGAGAAGGCGTATTCGCGAGTCTTCCGTTGTCATTTGCGAGCTCCCAAGAGATACGGTGATGGCGGGATTCTGCGAACCCGCTGTCACAAAACCCGCGGCTACCGGCGACGAATCTCGCGCCGGATGCCGGCAAGCCAATCCCTGCAGATCCAATTCACGAATTCACATCCGCCGATCCGGTTTGCTTGCGGATCGCGGCAGCCGGCAGCCGGATCAAGAACGTACACCCTTCACCGGCCGCATTGTTGTGACACAGAATCTCTCCCATATGCGCGTGGATGATTCCGTAGCAGATACTCAGCCCCAGGCCAGTTCCCTTTCCCACAGGCTTGGTAGTGAAGAACGGCTCAAAAATGCGATCCGGGTTTGAAATTCCATGGCCGTTGTCACGAAAATAAATCTCGACTGACTCTCCGCGGGATGCAGTCTCAACTTCAATCTTGCCGCGGCGCGGAATTGACTCGATAGCATCAAACGCGTTGTTGAGCATGTTCAGGAATACTTGCTGGAGCTGGTGCGGATCGGCAACCACAACGGGAAGGTTTTCCGCCAGGCGTTCCACGATTTCCACATTCATGTTTGCCAGCCCGTACGAACGCAGCTTCAGGGTTTGCCGCAGGACCAGGTTCACTTGGACAGGCTCGCGCTGCGGGGGGACTTCCCTTGCGAAGCGCAACATATTTTGGACAATCAACCGGGTTCGCTCGGCCTCCTGCAAGATGACGCCCAATTCCCCTCGTGCGGATTCCGGAAGCTCCGGATTCTCCAAGAGAAGATCCGTGAAGCCAATGATGGCCGACAATGGATTATTAACCTCATGGGCCACACCGGACACCAGTTGGCCGAGCGCCGCCATCTTCTCGGCGTGCGCGAGCTTGGCTTGAAGGAGCGCCGATTCGGTCACGTCCGTCATCACAACAACGACACTGCTGGCGCTCCCGCGCTCTTCGCGCATCGAACTGAGATGAACAACGAATCGCGCCACACTTCCGTTTCTGCGCAAAAAAGGAAGCTCCAGCCTCCGAACCGCGCCGGTTTCCAGGACTGTTCGTAAAACCTCCTGAAACATAGGGCGGTGTGAAGTATGGATCAGACGAGTAAGCGGGAGACCCAGAAGCGCCGCCGCCGAATACCCGATCTCCGCGGCTCGGTGGTTTATATAGGCAATTTGTCCGGCCGCATCCAGCACGAGAATAATATTTTGCGTATGATTCAGAATGCTCTGGTTGAAATCGCGCTCGCGGCGAAGCGCCGCCCGGGAAACTTTCTGGTCGGTGATGTCGAGAATCAGCCCACGATATTGGACTAGCGATCCCTTCGATTCGCGGACTGCCGTGACATGGAGGAGCGCTTCAAGTAGACTCCCGTCTTTTCTTCGCAACTTTGCTTCATGGTTACGCAGAGAATCCGCCTCCGAAAGCTCTTTGAGCAAGCGGCCGCGCTGCGATTCGTGCGGAACGAGGTCTTTGAACAAGTTGATATCAAGAAGCTCATCCTGGTTGGAAAAGCCAAGCATCCGCGCCAGTGCCGGATTGGCTTCGATCATTTTTCCGTCCGGATCGCAGAAGAATGCCCCTTCCTCAATACTGTCGAACAAGTCGCGGTAGCGCCGTTCAGCGTCCAGCTGTTTACGGATATTGACAAGTATGTGGATCGTCTGCGCGTCTGCTCCTAAATCTCGGGTCATCCTGGTCGTGGAAACGAGGTAGCTGCAGTCTGCGAAGATTTCTACAGGTCCCGCGATGCCGTCCCCTTGATCCGAGCAAAGTGGGCAAGACCCGGCGTCTTCACCACCCTTGATTCCCAAGACTTCCCGGATCGGCCGTCCAATGAGTTTGGATGGATGAACTCCAACACGATCTGCAAGGGGCCGGTTAATTCGTACAATATCACCCACAGAGTTATGAACGACTATGGCGTCCGGAATTGCATCGATTACCCGGACCCACTGTTGGCGAGAGCGGTAGACTTGATCGAAGAGGTGGGCCTGATCGAGCAAGCCCGCAAAAAAGATGCCCAACATGGTCAACTGCCTTACAAAGGGTTCCTCCGGGCGGCCACTTGGTTTCGTCCACACCAGCAATGCCGCACCGAGCACCCTACCGTGAGACAGAAACGGTACAGCCACCTTTGAATGTTCACTCTCACCCTGCTGGCAAAGACGGTCACTCGGGGTGGTCTGGCAGAAAATCGCACTCGCCGTGCTTTGCGCCAGTCCTACCCAGTCCGCAGTAGCCGCCGGTAGCGCATCCCCTTGGGTTCCCCAAGGCTGGCAGCCTTCCGTTTCCACAATGGTCCACCCGTCTCGACCGGAAAGAAAGGAACAGCAGACCCCGCTTGCGCCAAGATACTCTCCGGCCGCCCGGCAAAAGAGTCTAAACATCCCACTCTGATCCAGGCCAAGGGATTCGACTGCAAGATGTACGAACAGAGCCTCAAGCGATGGGGTTGTCGATTCGATCGTTCCGGAAACGAGGTGTGTGGCACACATGCGTCTTGGGATGCGTGCTCCAATAGTTCCAAGTTCGCATCTTTTTACTGTACCAAATTAGGACTTGAGTGGTGCGACTGTCAACAAAGCATGGTGTACCAGATGGTGAATGAATCACTCCTATCTCGGCGCACCATCGCAATGTGAGACAGCCCAACCCCCCATATAGCTGTGTTTGAGACTGCCGGCGGGCTAGCGCGCGGTAGGTCCTCGCAGGCCGAACAATTATAAACCCTGTATTTTCAATCAAGTACTACGTGACCGTCACGCCAAAGCACGAGTCCTGCGGAGGTTCGTGTGGCTGGTACGGGTCGTGCATTAGATGTATCTGAATTCGGTGTGAATTCACTTTGAGGAGACTTATGTTTCGCATACATGGAGTGAGGTTCGTGATTGTGGCAACGGTTTTGTCGTCAGCAGGCCTTCTATTCGCCCCGGCGCAAGGTCAGGCACAAGATACTGCGTCCGCAGTAGTCAAGGACAATGGCGGCCGCAAGGTCAAGATTGCGACCAAGCCGGATTATCCACAAGTCGCCCGCCAGATGCGCGTGACGGGAACGGTCCGGCTCGAAGCCACCGTGGCCCCGGATGGCAAAGTGCGCGACACCAAGGTTCTCGGAGGTAGCCCCCTTCTGGTTCAGGAGGCGGTTACTGCCGTTAAAAAATGGAAGTACGAAGAGGGTTCCAAAGAAACCGTCGAAAACGTTGAAGTGGTCTTCCAGTGATCCGCAAGGCCGTCCCTACCCGCGTTGGGCGCTACTGAAAGAATTGAGAGGCGATTGGAAATGACCATCAGCAGGAAGCTCTACATCGGGTTCGGTTCCATTCTGGGCATTCTGGTGCTGTTGTTCTTGGTCAGCTTCTTCGCGAGTCAACGCGAGCACAGTGCGAGAAATGCGGGTGCCTCCGCACTCCAAAGTATCCAAACTATCGAGAAAATTCGATACCAGGTGATGGAGAACGGCCTCAGTCTACGCAACTACTTACTCAGCGGCGATCCTCGCGAGGAATCTGCCGAAGCGAACGGCGTAAAGACCTTGGCAACGCTCCTGCGAGAGGCTCAGAACAAAACGACTGATGACCGCTTGCGGGAAGCCTATTCTTCCATCGAATCAAATCAGCAGAGTTGGGAGGATGATTTTTCCAAGCCTCTGATCGCCAAGCGCCACCAAGTGGACGCCGGCCAGACCACCGTTTCGGACCTCCAAATCGTCTATCTGCAGCGTTCGACGAGCAATTGGGTCGAGAAAAGCGGAAAGGAAATGGACGATGCCGAGCGCAGTATTCAGAAAGCGCTGGAAGGCTCGAACGAGTCCGCCAACACCGCCGCGTTTTACAGCTCCCTATTTCTTACCATGGGCACAATCATTGGGGCCATCATAGGGATGATCGTTGCCTATCGAACTTCGCTGTCCATTACCCGGCCGCTTGAAGAATTGATTGCAGTAACGCGTGAAATTGCAGAAACCGGAGACCTCGATCAGAAAATAGCGATTCACAGAAATGACGAGATCGGTTCTCTGGCGGACCACTACCGCAACATGATGCTTCACTTGAAGGAAATGGCGAGCGTCTCCTCCGCAATTGCCGAGGGACAGTTGAATGTGACCGTTCGGCCGAGATCTTCTCGCGACACGATGGCGAACGCGTTTTTGCAGATGATTCGGGGACTCCGCGACCTGGCCCTGAAGGTAAGGGATAGCGCCACAGGCGTTGCATCCGGATCCAGCCAGATGGCAGCTGCTTCAACCGAATCCGCAAAGGTCAGCGTCGAAGCGGCCTCGGCGATCGACGAAGTTACCAGCACGATGCACGAGATGAGCATCAATGTGCAGAACGTCGTCAAGAGCACGCAGATGCAGACCTCGAGCGTCGCCGAAACGTCCGCTTCCATTGATGAGATGGTTGCCTCCATACAGAGAGTCGCCGACACGGCGCGGACTTTGCTTGAAATCAGCCAGCGCTCCCGGGAAGAAGTTCACACGGGTATTGAGACCATGGAAAAAGCGACCACTGGACTCACGCGTACCAGTTCCGCCATTCGTGCCTCATCGGAAATTATCGATGTTCTGGGGCATCGCGCCGATGAAATAGGGAAAATCATCGAGGTCATCGACGATCTTGCCGAACAAACTAACTTACTGGCGCTGAACGCCGCGATCGAAGCAGCCCGGGCTGGCGAGCACGGACTCGGCTTCGCCGTCGTCGCCGAGGAAGTTCGTAAACTTGCCGAGAAATCAACCCAGTCCACAAAGGAAATCTCTGAATTGATTCAGGGAATTCAGAAGGAAGCGCGCGAAGCCGTCGAAAACATGGAAAAGAGCACAGCGATGGTCCAACAGGGTCTTGAACTCGGCGGTGACTTGAACTCGGCGTTGAACAAAATTTCCGACGTAGTCTCCGAGGTCTACAAATACGCACAGCAGATCGGTGGCGCGACCAACGAGCAATCCGCGGGCTCAACTCAGATTTCAAAGGCCACCTCCAGACTCACCGAGATCACGCAGGAAATCACCTCGACCATCGAGGAGCAGGCGTCCGGGGCGCAATCGGTGGTTCGGGCCATGGAAAAAATGCGCGAGGTCGTACAACAATCCACGTCGAGTTCCTCGCAACTCGCCGCTATGGCCGAGCACTCGGCCAAGCTTTCCCGCAGGCTGATCGAGGCGGCGGACCTGTTCGTTCTCGAGGACCAGGGCCACCAGCGATCCGGCGGAAATTCCTCTCGACGGTACTCCGCGGAGCGCGAACGCGCATCCTCGGATGAATTGCATCCCGAACTGGCGCGGGTCTGAGCCTTGAGCCCGGTCATGGACAAGCAGCTGCAGATTGTCGGCTTGCGGGTTGGCCGGGAAACGCTGGGACTTCCAATTTCCCTGGTGCGTGAAATTGTCCGCGTTCCCGAGATCACGCCTGTCCCAAACGCGCCTCCCCATATTGAGGGCGTCATCAACCTACGGGGCAGGATTATCGCTGTCATTGACCTGGGGAAACGCTTCGGCGAAGCCGCCATCGAACGCAACTCGAAAAGCCGGATTGTTGTGGTCGAATTGGAAGAGCGGCTGGTGGGCCTCCTGGTGAATTCCGCTTCGGAAGTTCTGAGGATCGCACCATCAGAAATAGAAGCTCCACAGAACGTCTTCCCCAATGAAGACATGAACTATGTGACCGGAGTCGGCAAGTTGAATGACCGATTGATCATCCTTCTCGACTTGAGCCGGATCTTGCAACGCGCGGAACTGAAGCGCCTGAACGAATTCGCGGAACTAGCCGGCGCAACAATGGACGCTGGAGCGTCTCGGCTACGCTAGCACTGGTTGACCACCTAATCACCGGAGAGCCATGTCCACGCCCACGTTACTTACGCCCATCCCCCTGACCGATGCGGAGTTGAAGCTTTTGCAGACTCTCGTCTATCAGGAGTGCGGCATGTTCTTCGATGAGCGCAGAATTCACTTCCTGCGCGATCGCGTGCAGCGCCGACTCAAGGCCTGCCAGATCGAGTCGTTCTATGGGTACTACCGCCTCCTGACCAGCCGCGAGGGCAAAAGCGAACTGATCGCGCTCCTCGAAAACTTGACCGTCAACGAAACAAGTTTCTTCCGAGCCAAACCACAGCTCGAATTGTTTCAGAAAACAATCCTTGAGGATGTGCTGCATCGAAAGCAGGCGCGCCGGGATTGGAGTCTGCGCGTCTGGAGCGCGGGCTGCTCGACGGGGCCAGAGCCCTACAGTTTGGCCATGCTGATCTGCGACGCCCTCGCTTACTACTATCTCCGAAATCCGCTCCCGATCGAGATGCCCTCGCCCAAACCAATGGTTCCGCCGCCCTGGAAAGTGGAGGTTCTCGCGAGTGACATGAGCTATTCCGGCCTCGTCACGGCTCAACAAGGCGTGTACAACGAGGCGCACATGGAACCCGTGGATTACACATGCCGCCTTCGCTATTTCGACCGGCTGGCCGACAAGTATGTTGTGAAACCGGCGCTAAAGAGCCTGATTCAATTTGACTTTCACAACTTGAAGGCGGACTTCTTGCCCCGGCGCAACGACATCATCTTCTGCCGGAACGTCATGATCTATTTCGATGAGCCCGAGCAAAAGCGCCTGATCGAAAAGTTCTATCATTGTTTGAATCCGGAAGGGTACCTGTTCGTCGGCCATGCCGAAAGCCTATTCGGCTTGAGCAACAAATTCCGGATGATCCATCAGAACAACGCTACCACCTATCAGCGCATCGAGGTGGCCGGTTGAATTTTTTCTCCGAGGAACGCGCTGCCGAACTCCGCGAGCTCTTCTTTGAGAGCGCTCAGGATTTGCTGCAGGAGCTGAACGAAGCGGGGATCCTTCTCGAGAGCAATTCGGGCAACTCCGATGCGCTGGCTCGCGTGCGTCGCGCCATGCACACGCTCAAGGGCGATTCCGCCGCTTGCGGGTTCCGGCAGCTCAGCGAGCTTGCGCACGACCTCGAGGATTTGCTGACTCCCGCCCTGGTTGTCGAGCGTGGCGAGGCTGTCGCCGAGATTGTGCTTTCCGCCGCGGACAGTTTCCACGCCATGCTCGGATCCTATCGCGGCAATTTGCAGCCGCCCGACATCACCGAACTTCGCGCGCACATTCGCAAACTTGCTGAGCTTCCGGAATCCGTTTCCGATTCACAGCCCGCGCACTCGCGGGCGGAGTGGACTCCCAAAGAAAAGGCTCGCATTCTTGAAACGCTGCGCGCCAACGAGAACGTATTTGAGATTACCCTGCGCTTAGACCAATCCCTGCAGATGCCAGCGGCCGCGTTACAACTGGTCCGCGCAGCCTTGGAACAGTGCGGGACCGTCCTGGCTCAGTCTCCTGCCAGCGGGTCGCCATTGCAAGCCCTGTCTGCGGTTCATGTCGCTCTGGCGAGCTCACGCCATTCTGATTGGATTCAAACGCGCTGCAGCGTCCCAGGTATCGTCTCAAACGTCTCCATTGAACCGCTGAAAGTGGTCGAGGACGAGCCTCGTGATGCGCTGCAGATCCTGCTGGAAGCCGAGACGGCAGCCGAATCCGCCTTGAAAGTCTCCGCCGAAAATGGGCATGGTGAATCCACAGGCGAAGGAGCGGGAGGGTCTCCCGGCGCCGCGGGAGGAATGCTGGGCTCAAATGAGGCTTGGCTCCGCGTCGAAACAGGGCGCATCGACACGGTGATGAATTTGATTGGCGAGTTGATTATCGGAAAATCGATGTTGCATCGCGTCATCGCTGAATTCGACCAAAAGTTTCCCAAAGACGCTTTGCGAAACCGTCTCGGCGACGCGCTCTCGTTTCAATCACGCGTTTTGGGCGAACTGCAAAAATCGGTCATGAAAATCCGTATGGTCCCGGTCGAGCAACTTTTCAAGCGCTTGCCGCGCATCGTGCGCGATGTTGCCAAAGTACGCAAGAAAGAAATCGGCATTGAAATGGCCGGCCAAAACACTGACCTGGACAAGAGTGTGCTCGATGCGCTGGCCGAACCGCTGGCCCATCTCGTCCGCAACGCTGCCGATCACGGTATCGAAACGCCGGAAGACCGGTTGGCGCAAGGAAAGTCAGCCCGCGGGACAATCCGGTTGGACGCATACCACCAGGGAAATCAAGTCGTGATCGACATTTCGGACGATGGCCGCGGAATCAGCCACGACAAACTTGTCCGGAAGGCGATTGAGGCCGGTTTGGTATCGGAAAAGGATGCCCGAGGATTGTCCCACGATGAAATTCTCAATCTGATATTCCAGCCCGGCCTGACCACTGCTGAAGAAGTCACTGAGATCTCAGGCCGCGGCGTGGGCATGGATGTCGTAAAAACCGTAATGGACCGATTGAAGGGAAAAGTGACGGTCGAAAGCGAACCCGGCCGCGGCACGACCTTTCAACTCGTGGTGCCTTTGACGTTGGCGAGCATTCAGGCGTTGATGTTCCGTGTGGACAATCAGCATTACGCGGTCCCACTCGATTCCGTTCTGGAGATCGCGCGGGCCAGCGATAGTGAGATCCACGAAATCGACGGCCACGAAGTTCTTCGATTGCGCGACCAGGTTCTCAGCGTCGTGCGGCTGGATCAATTGATTGTAAATCTAGCGCCCACTGCCGCGCGAAAGTCGCGGCACTTCGTGGTGACCATTGGAGCGGGCAGCCGCCGATTCGGCCTTATCGTCGATGGATTGATCGGTGAAGAGGAACTCGTCATCAAGGCGTTCGAGGATCGTCTGGTCGCATCCGAACTTGTAAGCGGCGCATCCATCCTGGGAGACGGAACTGTCGTCTTGATTCTGAACGTCCCGTCGGTGGTATCATACCTGACCCGAAAGCGTGTTCTAGAGGCATCCGCATGAGGAAACCCGTTCGCGTGCTGGTGGTGGACGATTCCGCGCTCATGCGGAAATTGATTCCACAAATGTTGCAGGGCGATCCGTCCATTGAAGTGGTGGGAACCGCGATGGACGGCCTGTTGGGGTTAAAGAAGATCGGAGAATTGCACCCTGACGTCGTGACACTCGATCTGGAGATGCCGAGGATGGATGGCCTCGAAATGCTCCGCGAGATCGTCCGGCGGCACCACGTCCCCGTCATCGTTGTTAGCAGCCACAACGAAATGGGCGCATATTCGGCTTTGAAAGCACTCACCCTCGGAGCGTTTGATTTCGTTGCCAAACCAAGCTCTGGTCAGTCGGGCGGCCTGGAGCAAATTGCCAGGGAACTTGCGGTGAAAATCAAGGTGGCAGCCATCTCGGGGCCGCCCAAACAAACCTTTAATTTACCGCCATCTTCGCAACACGCGCCGAAATTGAATCAGACCGACGCTCGGCCGACGCGGTCTATCGCCATTGGAGTTTCGACAGGTGGACCGAACGCCCTGCACTATATTTGCTCCCAACTTCCCGCGGACTTCCCGGGTTGTCTGCTCGTTGTGCAACATATGCCCGAGGGATTCACGGGCATGTTTGCGCGCCGCCTTGACGATTGTTCGTCGATTAACATAGTTGAGGCGCGCTCGGGCGACGTTTTAGCACCAGGACGTGCTTTCATTTGTCCCGGGAACCGTCATCTAAAAGTCCGGCACGTCCCGCAGGGAGACATGGTTGTGCTCGTGGATAAGGCTCCGGTTAACGGCCACCGGCCGTCGGTCGACGTCCTATTTCATTCCGTAGCCAAAGAGTTCGGTAGTGAAAGCGCTGCAATCCTCATGACGGGGATGGGCGACGATGGCGCCGATGGTATGCGCGCCGTGCAATCAGCGGGTGGCGTGACCATCGCGCAAAGCTTGGATACCTGTGTTGTGGACAGCATGCCTCGCGCAGCGATCGAAGCCGGCTCCGCCGGCCGGGTGGTGCCGCTCGCTGCCATTCCCAGCATTTTGCAAAATTTGTGCTCGAAGGACCGCTCCGGGCCTCGTGCCGACGCGGCGGATCTCGCTACGCCCCCCGGAGCACGACGATGAACCGGAATGGGGGAGGAGAAAATCATCATGGAGTTTAAGCCTCTGACGTGTGAAGACAAACCAAAGGTCCGTTTTCTTGTGGTGGACGACTCCGTCTTCGCACGCAAGAATCTGTGCAAGATGGTGCAAGCCTTCGGGGGAGAAGTCGCCGGCGAAGCGGGCGACGGTGTCGCGGCTATTGCGGAATATGCCAGCACTCACCCGGACATCGTGTTGATGGACATCACGATGCCAAAAATGGAAGGTATCGAGGCCGTGGAACATATCGTGCGCGACCACCCGGAGGCGCGGATCGTCATGGTTTCCTCCGTTGGATACCAGGACAACATCTTATCCGCCTTACAAAAGGGCGCACGCCATTTCGTGCAGAAGCCTGTGAAGCCGGAAGCTCTCTACGAGATTATCCGCTACGTGCTGAACGACCAGGTTGCCCCAGCGCCGGTCGCGGCGGGAGAAACCCAATCATGAAAATGGAACTCATCCAGCCGTTCATCAACTCTCTTGACGCCGTGATCGCGGAAACCATGGGACGCCCCGCGGAAATTGCCGACGTCACCATGGAAGAAGGAAATTATAAGCGGACAGGCATCGCCGCTCTTGTCGGCATCAGCGGAGAGATCGAAGGGCGCGTCATCCTCGACATGGAGGCCGCAGCGGCACAGCAAGTGACTGCCGATCTTACGGGCGTCGCCGGCAATCCCACTGAAGAAACGGCGCGCGAAACGATATGCGAGCTGACCAACATGGTGATCGGGAATGCCGTCACGCAGCTGAATAATCAAGGCTTTAAGTTCAGGGTGCATCCCCCGGAAATTTATGCGTTGGATGGCGGGCTGGAAGGGGCGCCGGACATAGAAGCAGTAGTGCTGCGGTTTGAGACGCCGAAAGGCGCGGTATACCTGAACATTGCCATTCGCTATAAGAGGCGCCGCGCTGGTGAACGCGCCACAGCCAACGTTCTATGCCCCTGAGCGGAGTTCACAAGTTCGACTGACTGCATACCACGTACACTATTGCACAGATAAATCTTCTCGGCCCTCATCAGGTCATCCAGAGTCAAGATCTCTTGGCGCACATCGTGACATTCTCGAAGGAACTGCCTGCGATACGTGCCCGGCAAGAGTCCGCATTGAATCGGCGGCGTCTTCCACACGCCGTCCTTGACGATGAAGACGTTGTGAATCGCTCCCTCGGTCAGTTCTTCCCGTTCATTAAAGAATAATGCGTCATCGCATTCCGCACTGAGTGCCGCCGCTAATTCGCGGTCATAGACATCTCGATGCGTCGTTTTATGGTAGAGGAAATGATCCTTCGATGAAACCTGCGCGTTGGAAATTCGCACGCGACCGAAGCGGTTTGCGCTGAGTTCCCGGCGTTCGATCCGCATGTTGCCGTC